>MTKW01011656.1_pt1 | contig 15899 bp, 13 predicted proteins | sample 1042761 | NCBI WGS metagenome assembly MTKW01 (sample SAMN06205366, study PRJNA360243) | anaerobic digester metagenome | biome: Wastewater treatment plant; feature: Anaerobic digester sludge; material: sludge; isolation source: anaerobic digester fed with sludge from wastewater treatment plant ... | reverse complement strand
CGGGGTGTAGCTCAGGTGGCTAGAGTGCTTGCTTGGGGTGCAAGAGGTCGCAAGTTCAAGTCTTGTCACTCCGACCATGCGGAGTGTCCATAGGTGGATGAATATCCTTACCAGGACACTCCGTTTTTTATACTCACATGCAGAGATTTAGCCTGATTGCCAGCGATTCACATGAGCATGGTATTGACGACCGTAAAATCGTCGTTTTGCTTTTGAAGTTCCTTTTGTTCTTCTTCGGTGAGCTTTTCTTTTAGCCTACGCCCGCATGTTTTGCACTTCTTAACATCGAGAGCATATTCTTTTTTGCATATGTCACAGTAGTGCTTCATGTTGATACCTCTGTCCCATCACACAATGTTCACGTGTTGTTTATTAATGTGGTACATCTTTCTATGCCGATTTTCATTGTATAACAACGCGATCTGGTAAATACAGTCGTTTAATTAGGGATGAATACAGTCAAGATGTGTGCCTCTGACGACTTTTTGAATGATTTGCGCATACAGTTTCCGTTCGTGTAGCCTTAATCTGCTACGATAGCAGCTGTGAAAGACGACGAGGCGAGTTAGAGGGAAAAGAAGATGAGTGATTCCAGAAAGCCATTACCATTAGTGAATATACATACCGACGGAGCCTGTTCCGGTAATCCGGGCCCGGGCGGTTGGGCTGCAATTCTCGTATTCGGCGACATTGAGAAAGAGTTGTCGGGATTCGAGCAGCATACGACGAATAACCGGATGGAACTGATGGCGGCGATTCGCGGGCTTGAAGCGCTGAATCGGCCGTGTCGGGTCCGCTTGCATTCGGACAGCGCGTATCTCGTGTCGGCCTTCAATCTCGGCTGGATCGACAATTGGCAAAAAAACGGCTGGAAGAATGCCGCCGGAAATGCCGTCAGCAATCCCGATCTCTGGAAGCGACTGCTCAAAGCGATGGAACCGCATGACGTCACATTAATTAAAGTAAAAGGGCACAGCGACGATGAAATGAATAACCGCTGTGATAAAATGGCTGTCAATGAAATCAAGCAGAACACGAATGTCTGAAGAGGACAAAAAAGCGTTGTATGAGGAGTCTTTAGCGACGCAAAAGACGTATGAAGGACGGTTGTTTTCGACGGAGCAGATGGAGGTCCGCCTGACGGACGGTCATCGCTCGACTAGAGAAATCGTGCGTCATCCGGGTGGCGCGGCCGTCGTTGCCGTGACGGATGAAGGAAAGGTGCTTCTGGTATCGCAGTATCGCATCGCCGTCGACTCCATACTGGCTGAGATTCCGGCCGGAAAACTGGAGGAAAAGGAAGATCCTTTCGTCTGCGCGAAACGTGAGCTGGCTGAAGAGACGGGGTATACGGCGACTAAATGGCAATCGCTCGGTGCCTTCTATCCGTCACCCGGCTACCTCGACGAAAAACTCCATCTCTATCTGGCGACCGGCTTGGTCCGAGGTACGCCGCATCCGGATGAAGGGGAGAGGCTCTTCGTGCACGAGTGGCCGTTCGATGACGTCTTGGAAAAGATTGAAGCGAACGAATTGACGGATGCCAAGACGATCATCGGTATCCTTTTGGCGAAAGAGTATCTGAAGCGATGACCGAACAGGCGAAAAGAAACGTACGCGTCAGGCGCGAGTTTTACGGGCTGATCCTCTGTGCGTTAGCTCTGCTTCTGGCTGCGATCGTCTACGCGCCGGCGAGTTGGACCGCGGTCATCGGTACGGTGGTGCGCTCGGCGCTCTTCGGTTTACTCGGCACCATGGCTTATTTTGTGCCGATCGGCTTCGTCTTGTCGGCTTTCGATTTCTTTCTCGAACGTCAATCGTCTCGCACCAGAGCGAGACTTGTCGGCTGGATCTTGCTCGTGGTCCTGGCTGCCGCTGTCGTCCAGGTCTTTGTGGAAAGCCCGGCGGCTATCGCGGCGCGCCTCGGTGCCGGAGAAGGTCAGTCGTCTTTTCAATTGTTTTCATCGCTCTGGCGAAGCGGTATTCAACCGCTCCGACAGGGTATCGATACGATCTGGTCGGGCGGTGCGCTCGGCGGCTTAATCGGTCTGTCGCTGATGCGTTTACTCGGTAAGACCGGCGCCCTGATCGTACTCTTTTTGAATGTCTTCGCCATCCTGCTGGTGCTCTATAACATCTCGATTGCCAGACTGGTGCGTGAATCGGCCAGAACGATCGGCAGTGCACCGCTCCACGTCGGCCGCAAGATCGGTCAGCGTCTAAGCGATATGGATCAGCGCACACTGGAACATACCCCACTGCCGGAAGAGCGTATCGGCCAAAGCCGTGAAGTATTCAATTGGATCGGCGAACATGAAGTGCCGGTCATTCCCGATTATCCGCCGTATGACGATATGTACGGCACATCGGCGCACGAAGTCGATCTGATACCGGAAGGCAGTCTGGTCGATGAGTTTGCCGAACAAGGCCGCGCACACTGGGAAGAAAAGCCGGCGAAAAAGAAAAAGACGCCCCGCAAAAAGACACCGATGAAGCGCCAGCAGTCGCTCTTTGCGAACTGGTTATCGCCGCCGATCTCGCTTTTGACGCAGGCTGATAGCAAGGAGCGTAGCCAGAAGACGATGCAGTTTGTGCAAAGTCAGGCGCGCCTGCTGGAAGAAGTGTTACAGACCTTCAAGATTGAAGCGAAGGTAGTTAACTACGTGACCGGACCGACGATCACGCGCTACGAACTGCAGCCGGCACCGGGTGTCAAAGTCTCACGTATCGTCAATCTGAGTGACGATATCGCTTTGAACCTCGCCGCGTTAGGCGTGAGGATCGAGGCCCCGATTCCGGGCAAACCGTATATCGGTATTGAGATACCGAATCAGGAGACGTCGCCGGTGCGCCTGAGAGAGTTGATCGAATCGCCCGAGTTTCAAAAAGCAAAAGGACCGCTCGTCGCCGCACTCGGCCGCGACGCGGCCGGCAAGGTCATCCTTTGTAACCTTGAGAACATGCCGCACCTTTTGATCGCCGGTGCGACCGGATCCGGTAAGTCGGTCTGCATCAATACGATGCTGATCTCCCTTTTGTACCGCACGGAGCCGGCAAAACTGAGAATGCTCCTGATCGATCCGAAAGTCGTTGAACTCAAGGCGTATAACGGCATTCCGCATCTTTTGCAGCCGGTCGTGACGAACCCGAAAAAGGCGTTCGGTGTCTTAAACTGGGCTGTCATGGAGATGGACCGCCGGTATAACCTGATCGCTGAAAAGAATGTGCGCGAGATCAACGCGTACAATATGCTGGCCGAACATTATACAGATGAAGATTTCGAGTATCTGCCGCATATCCTGATCGTTATCGATGAGTTGGCCGACCTCATGTATACGACAGCGACTGAAGTCGAAGACGCGATCGCCAGACTGATGGCCAAAGCCAGAGCCGCCGGCATTCACCTGATTATCGCAACCCAGCGTCCCTCGGTTGACGTGATTACCGGCGTGATCAAGTCGAATATTCCGTCGCGTATCGCGTTTGCCGTCTCCGCGATGGTCGACTCGCGCACGATTCTCGATTCGGGCGGCGCCGAGAAACTGCTCGGCAAAGGCGACATGCTCTACGCTCCGCTTACCGCTTCCAAGATGATCCGCGGTCAGTGTGCGCTGGTCACCGACAATGAGGTGGAATCGGTTTTGAGCTTTATCAAAAGTCACAGCGAAGAAAACTACATCGAGGAAGTCGGTGCCGCGATCGAGCTGGCAGCCGAAGGCACGGACCGGATGTCGAGGACGACAGGGGAAGACGGCGAAGATGAGCTTTTGTTTGAAGCCCTAACGATCTTCGTCGAAGCCGGACACGCGACTGTGTCGCTTCTCCAACGTCGACTCGCGGTCGGCCACCCGAGGGCGGCGAGACTCGTCGACCGGCTCGAGCAGTTAAAGCTGGTCGGTCCGTCGGAAGGATCGAAACCGCGCAAGGTATTGATCACGAAGAGCGAGTACGAAGCGATGCTCGAGCAGCGGGGTGAGACGTCATGAGTGAGCAATTAGAGCGTCCGACGATCGATACGGCTGAGATCATTGCGGTCGGCACGGAGCTTTTACTCGGCCAGACGATCAATACGAATGCGACCGATCTGGCTCTGTATCTCTCCGCACTCGGTATCAGCGTCTACCATATGACGGTCGTCGGTGATAATCCGGGGCGCATGAAAGATGCGATTCTGCAGGCCGTAAATCGCGCCGATCTGGTGATCCTGACCGGCGGACTCGGGCCGACGGACGATGACATATCGATGCAGGTGGTGGCCGACACGCTCGGCCTAAGTCTGCAGTTTTCCGAGATGGCCTGGCGACAGATCGAACAGCATTTCGAACGGTTCGGTCGCAAGGCGACCGACAATAACCGAAAACAGGCGATGTTGCCGATTGACCATACGGTACTGGTAAATCCGGAAGGCACGGCACCAGGTGCCCTGATAAAAACCACGCAGGACGGACGGGCGGTTTATCTTGCGCTCTTACCGGGGCCGCCGCGTGAGATGCGGGCGATGTTCGAACGTGAGCTCGAGCCGTGGCTCGAAGCCCACTCGGATACGAAGTTCATCCATCGTTTCGTGCGTCTCGTCGGTATCGGCGAATCGGCCGCGGCGGAAAAGCTGCAGGATCTGACCGATCAGCAGACGAATCCGACGCTCGCGACGTACGCTTCGACCGGTGAGACCTACGTGCGGGTCACGCAGCGTCTCGATCGTAACGGGAACGGCGAGGATCTGACCGAGGCGTTGATCGAGAAAATCAAAGAACGACTTGGATCTTACATCTACGAGATCGGTAACCGCGATCTGCCGAAAGTCGTTCAGGATATTCTAAGCGAGAAAAACATGACGGTCTCTTTAGCGGAGTCGATCACAGGCGGCAGAGTAGCGGCGGAGATGACGAAACATCCCGGCAGCGCCGACGTCTTTTTGGGCGGTGTCGTCTGTTATACGAACGAGAGTAAGAGGCGAGACTTGGGTGTCAGCAAAGACGATTTGGCTAAGCACGGCGCCGTCAGTTGGCAGGTGGCAAAGCAGATGGCCGACGGTGCGAAGGCGCGTTTCGGCTCGGATTTCGCCGTCTCGATCACCGGTCTCGCCGGACCCGGCAAAGGGGATGAAGACGAGAAAATCGGCACCTGCTATATCGGAGTAGCCACACCGGATGGCACGGAGGTCTTTGAGTATAAGACGGGCGGCGGGCGTCGCACGATCACGCGACGTGCCGTGCTGCAGGCGTTGATGAGACTTTGGGAGGTAATCCGATGAGAGAACGGCCGGAGAGTGCGGCAGAGCGTGTGAAACGCGCAGCGCCGTCGGCGGCGAGCGCCACCTTGATTGTGATGATCGGCTTGATGACCTCGAAGATTACGGGGTTTGCCAGAGAAGTCATCATCGCGCCGGTCCTCGGTTACGGTGTCAATACCGACGCCTACACGATGGGATTCCAGATTCCGGATCTCTTCTATCAGCTCCTGATCGGCGGTGCGATCGCAGCCGTCTTAACGCCGACCCTGGCGGGCGGCATCGCGCGCAATCAGGAACGACGCACGTGGCGCAGTATCAGTATCTTTATCAATGTCTTCGTGATCGGCATGATCGTCGCGAATATACTCGGTATCGCGTTCGCGCCGGTCCTGATCAGCCTTTACAGCCGAAATCATGAACCGGAAGTCGTCGCCTTGGCGATCAAGGTAACACGAACGATCTTTCCCCAGACCCTATTTTTGATGATGGCAGGCTTTTGTGTCGGTGTCGTCAACTCCTACCGCCAGTTCACGAAAAGCGCATTCTCTTCGACGATCTACAACGTCGCCTGCATCATCTTTATCCTCGTGTTCGGTAACAAGACGCCGGCCGGACCGGTCCGAGTTGCCGCCGGTGTCGCCTTGGCGGCGTTCATCAATTTTCTCTTCATGTTCGTCGTCTCGCGGAATGAATTTCGACTCTATCGCCCGATCATCAGGCTGCAGGATGAAGGATTCAAGCGTCTTGTCAGGCTCGCTATACCGACCTTACTCTCAGGCTCGGTTGCACAGATCAACTCGATCGTTCTGACCCACTTCGCCGACCAGTTTCCGGGCGCCGTCACATCGCTCCGCCACGCGGCGGTGACTTGGAATCTGCCGCTCGGTATCTTCGCCTTGTCGATCGGCAGCGTGATGCTGCCGTCTCTATCGGCTGCCAACGCCAATCGCGACTACCGTTCGATGCGGTCGCTCTATACGTACAATCTGCGTCGCGCGCTGTTTCTGGTCGCACCGTTCTCGGTGATTTTCTTTTTCAAAGGCCAAGAGACGATCCAGGCGATTTTCCAGTGGAGAGAAGCGATTCCGCCGGACCGGTTACAGATCACGGGCCACGTGCTGCAGTGGTACGGCTTCGCCTTGATGATCATGACCGTCGTCTACATGACGAACGTCGGATTCTATTCGCGACGCATTACAAAGATCGCACTGTTGACCTCGCTCATGTCGTTAATCCTGAACCCGATATTCTGTACGATCTTCCTACGCGTATTCGGTATGGGTGTCGACGGTCTGTCGCTCGCCTACACGGTCAACACCTTGCTTCAGATGATCGTCATGCAGATTCTCTATCGGCGTCATCTGCCGCAGGCCAAGCCATACCGGTTACTGCCGTTTATGTTGCGTCTCGTGTTCTGCATGCTGGCCGCTTCGATCGCCGCCATGGCATTGAACACGCTGGGACTGCACCCGCCAGGCAAGTTCATGCAACTCTTCGTCTATATGCTGGAAGCCGGCATCATCGGCGGCACATTTATCCTGGCAGCCAAAGCCATCCGACTGAGGGAAGTGGAGTTCCTCGGTGGTCAGGTGATGCGTCTGCTGAAGCGCGGTTGATCGTCGACGATCGTCCGATCAAAGCGCTTGACGCGATGTGACGTTTAAGCATAAAATAAGAACAAATGTTTGAGTAAACTTTTCTGAAGGTCAGGAGGGCTTATGGCCAGAGTATCGAAATCATCAAAATCGGCGCAGAATGTAGAACCGCTCGCAGCAGATGCGCGCAGGAAGGCACTCGATGCGGCGTTGTCACAAATAGAGAAGGCGCACGGCAAAGGTGCCATTTTGACGCTCGGCGATGACGCGGATCAGACGCCGGATGCGATCTCCAGCGGCGCGATCGGTCTCGATTTCGCGCTCGGTATCGGCGGTCTGCCGCGCGGCAGAGTCGTCGAGATATTCGGTCCTGAATCTTCCGGTAAGACGACCGTCGCCCTGCACTGTATCGCCGAAGCACAAAAAGCCGGCGGTATCGCGGTGTTTGTCGACGCCGAGCATGCGCTTGACGTCACGTATGCGCAGCGACTCGGCGTGAACATCGAAGAGTTGATCGTCTCGCAGCCGGATTACGGCGAGCAGGCGCTTGAGATCACCGAACAATTGGCGCGCTCCGGCGCCGTCGACATCATCGTCGTCGACTCGGTCGCGGCGCTCGTACCGCGGGCGGAGATCGACGGTGAGATGGGAGATCTGACGGTCGGTCTGCACGCCAGACTGATGTCGCAGGCGCTTAGAAAACTGGCCGGCGTACTCAATAAATCGAAGACACTCGTCATCTTCATCAACCAGTTGAGAGAGAAGATCGGCGTGATGTTCGGCAGTCCGGAGACGACGACCGGCGGCCGTGCCTTGAAGTTCTACGCCTCGGTCCGACTCGACGTGAGACGCACCGAGACGCTCCGCGAAGGCAGTCAGCCGTATGGGGCGCGTACCAGAATAAAGGTCGTTAAAAACAAGATGGCGCCGCCGTTCAAGGAAGCCGAAGTCGAGTTGATTTACGGCGAAGGTATGTCAAAAGCCGGCTCGCTGCTCGATACCTGTCTCGATATGGATATCATCAAGCGCTCAGGTTCCTGGTTTAACTACGGTGAACAGCGTCTGGCGCAAGGCAGAGAGAACACAAGAAAATACATCCGTGACAACCCCGATCTGCTCGAAGAATTGACGGAGAAGGCATGGGAAAAGCATCGTGAGATGACCCAGACCAAGACGGTCGCACCTGAGGCGAAAGACGACGGCGATATGCCGGAGGATGTCGACGAACTGCTCGGGCTCGACTGATGACCTCGGACGTACAGGCGGCCAGAGAGCGGGCGGTTTCCTACATCGGTATCAGTCGTCACCGGACGAGTGGCAAGATCAAAGAAAAACTTGTCAGAGACGGCTTTGATGCGGACGTCATCGACGACGTCTTAAGCTACCTGCAGTCGATCGATTATCTCGATGACGAGCGCGCGGCAAAGCATATTCTCAGTCAATACAGGGGCAGAAAGGGAAGAAGCCGTGCGATGCTCTCAGCCTTACTTTTGTCGCGTGGCGTTCCGCCGGATGTCGCAAGGTCCGTAATCGACGAACTCGATTCCGATGAAGCGCTGGCCCGATCCCTGATCGACGCGACGTTTCCCCGGGGCGCCGACCGTGAAGCGATCTATAAACGCCTGATCAGTCGCGGTTTTCATCCGAATCTCGCGGTGACCGTCTCGCGCTTGATGGCAAGTGAAACCGATTATGACTAAAAGTGATCCGTTTGTCCGGTGGGGTATAATTGGGCAATGAGGATTTATTTGGAGACGCTCGGCTGTGCCAAGAATCAGGTGGACGCCGAGATTATGAGCCGGCTGCTGAGAGAGAGAGGGTACGACATTGTGCCCGACGTCTCGTCTGCAGAGCTGGCTATTTTAAATACGTGTGGTTTCATTACGAGTGCCAAAGAAGAGGCGATTGACCGGATCATCGATTTAGAGACATTGAAAGAGTCGGGTGATCTTTCCCATCTGATCGTCACCGGCTGTCTGAGTGAGCGCTACGGACAAGATATCTATGACGAATTCCCTGCGGTCGATCTCGTTCTCGGCATCTATGAGTACGGCCAGATCGCCGACCGGGTCAGCCAGCTTGCGGCAGGGCAACAGGAAAAGACGTTGCCTGCCGAGGGCGACAGTATCGCGCATCTTTCCGTACCGCACGAATCGACGAGTCCCTACTACGCCTACTTGAAGATTGCCGAAGGGTGCGATCAATTTTGCACCTATTGTGCGATCCCGTTTATCCGCGGCAGACAGCGGTCGAGGCATATCAGCGACATCGTGACCGAAGCGAAGGCACATCTGGCGGCCGGCAGGAAAGAGCTGATCGTGATCGCTCAGGATATCGCCGCATTCGGTCGCGATCTTTACGGCGAACCGCGCCTTGCCACCCTGATTCGTGCGCTCGATGATCTCGATTATGATTATCGGTTCAGACTGCTTTACGCGAACGCGAGTCTTTTGACCGACGACGTGATCGAGGCCATGGAGCGGGCGAAGAATCTGGTACCTTATCTCGATATGCCGATTCAACATATGAGTCCGACCGTACTGCGGCGCATGGGACGTAAAGAGACGCCGTTTTCGATCATTGAGACGATCAAGCGGCTGCGGCTCGCCTTGCCGAAGATCACGCTTAGAAGCACCGTGATGGTCGGTTTCCCGGGGGAGACGGCGCGCGATTTCGCGACGCTTCGACTCGGTTTGGAGCATGCCAAATTCGAACGCGTCGGTTGTTTCATCTATTCGGAAGAGGAAGGCACGGCCGCCGCCCGCTTAAAAGGCGCGATCGATCCTGAACTCGCGAAAGAACGCTATGAGATGATTATGGCTGACCAGGAGACGCGCATGCGTGCCTGGCAAAAAGAACAGATCGGTACGACGAGACGTGTCTTGCTCGAGGGGATACATGAGGACGGATTGTCCTATTATGGACGCAGCGAGTCGGAAGCGCCCGATGTCGATCCGATCATTACGGTCTATGCCGAGACACCGGATATCGAACTTGGAACGTTCGTCTCAGTCGATATTGTCGAAGAAAATGACGAAGGATTAGTGGGAGTGTGCAAAAATGAATCTACCAAATAAACTGACCATAACGCGGATGGTCCTGATTCCGTTTATCCTGTTGTTTCTGGTACCGATCCCGTTTATGCCGGATGCCTTCAACGACTTCGTCTTGACCTGGCCGGGACGCCTGATCGCGATTGTTTTGTTTGTCGCGGCGAGCCTGACCGATCTCTTCGACGGCCGTATCGCGAGAAAAAAGAATCTGATCTCGACATTCGGTAAATTTTTCGACTCGATCGCCGACAAATTGCTGGTCATCTCGGTCTTGATCGCCTTTGTGCAGCTCCAGCGACTCCATGTCTTCGTGCCGGTCTTGGTGCTGGCGCGAGAGCTTGCGATCTCCGGCATCCGTATGCTGGCCGCCGAACGGGGGCAGGTGATCGCTGCGGCGCTGCCCGGTAAGTTAAAGACCGTGACTCAACTGATCGCGCTCAACTGGCTGTTGGCCGAACCGATTCTGTTTTCGCTCTTCGGCGGAAGAAAGACGATCGAGACGATCGGTAACGTCCTCGTGGTCATCTCCTTGATCATGACCGTGTGGTCGTTTATGACCTATTATCAAGCGACAAAAGGCTTGTTGAAAGGCGCTTCTTCGACCTGAAAACGAGCCTTGGTTTTGTCCGGCGCTTGACATTTACCGTAGAGGCGGACAAAATGCGGTATACTACCGACAGCAACTGGGAGGAGGAATCCTATGACAACCGAACAAATCTTTGATCGCGTGCAGCTGATCCTGATCGAACAGCTCAGTGTGGAAAAAGAGAATGTGACGATGAACGCCAATTTCATCGATGATCTTAACGCCGATTCACTGGACATCGTCGAACTTGTGATGGCCATGGAGCAGGAATTCGATATCTCGATTCCGGACGAAGAGGCCGAGCGCATCCGCACCGTCGGAGACGCCGTCAATTTCATTAAAACGAACGTCTGATTAAACTGATCGAAACGAAGAAAAGCCTCTTTCAGGAGGCTTTTTTTATGCGCGTTTTGTCCTGATGCGCTAGAATGAGTTATGCAAAAGGTAATAGAAGATACGGATATAAGGGATATGAAGACACTTGAACGCCAACTCCATTATCAGTTTACGGAGCGAAGCTTACTGACGCGTGCGTTGACGCACTCGACGTACGCCTATGAGAATCCTGAAGTCGGGCTCGACAATGAGCGACTCGAGTTTTTAGGCGATGCCGTGTTGCAACTGGTCATCTCGGAAGCCCTTTTCCGACGGCGTGCCCGTTTTCCAGAAGGCGATATGACGAAGATGAGAGCCCTCGTCGTCTGCGAACAGACACTGGCCGATGTCGCTAAATCGATCAACCTCGGCGAGTATCTGCTTTTGGGCAAAGGTGAACTCGGCACCGGCGGCAGACAAAAACCGTCGAACACGGCGAACGCCATGGAAGCCGTATTCGGTGCCATCTACCTGGACGGCGGGTTTCACGCCGCCGCCGAGGTCGTAACCCTTTTATTGACCCCCTATCTCGAGATGGCCATAGCCGGTGATCTCGTCTACGACTATAAGAGCCGTTTGCTGGAGCTGGTGCAGAGCACGCGTGGTTCGAGTCAGATGCGCTTTGAGATCATCAACGAGGACGGGCCGGTGCACGAGAGAGTGTTCACGGCCGCCGTGATCGTCGATGAGCAGACGGTCGCCGAAGGCGTCGGTAACAGCAAGAAAGAAGCAGAGCAAAATGCGGCGCGCGATGCGCTCAAAGTGCTGCGTTGCACGCGTGAGGGCTGTACCCTCCATGATCTGCTCTAAGCGATGCGATTAACTGCGGTAGACATCGTCGGCTTCAAATCATTTTCCGAGCCGACCCGCATCGAATTCCACGAGGGCGTGACGGCCATCGTCGGACCGAACGGCAGCGGCAAATCGAACATCACGGACGCGATCCGCTGGGTATTGGGTGAACAGAGCACCAATGAACTGCGCGCCGGCCGTATGGTCGACGTCGTCTTTGCCGGCACCCAGAGCAAGCGGGCGCTCGGCTTTGCCGAGGTCACGATCTACTTTGACAACCACGACGGTGGTCTGCCGATCGAGTTTTCGGATGTCGCCGTGACCCGACGTTATTACCGCTCCGGTGAGAGCGAATACGAGATTAACGGCGCCGCCTGCCGCTTAAAAGACATCATCGCGTTATTTATGGATACCGGGATCGGTAAAGACGGTTACTCGATCATCGGACAGGGAAAGGTCGACCAGATACTATCGCCGAAAGGCGATGAACGCCGTCAGATCTTCGACGAAGCGTCCGGTATCGTGAAATTCAAGACACGAAAAGCCGAATCACTAAAAAAGCTGGAGCAGACTGATCTGAACCTGATCCGCCTCGACGACATCTTAGGCGAGCTGTCGCTTCGCTTGGGACCGCTCGAAAAACAAGCCGAAGATGCGCGAGCGTTTCTGGCTCATTCCGACGCGCTGAAGACGCTGGAGATCTGGTACGTCGACAACCAGGTGAAAAACCACCTGGAGAGCGAACATCAACTAAACGATGAGCTGCAAGCCGTGAAGACAAAGCAAAAGCAGGCCGAGACGAGACAGGCTGAGATCCGCGAATCGTATGAAGCGATCGGTCAGGCACTCGCCTCGCTTGAGACCGAGACGGAAGCGCTGCGGGCTGAGCATGACCGGCTCGGTACGGAACGCACCGAAGTGCTCGCTGAAAAGAGCAGGGCAGAGCTCTCGCTCGAACACGGACAGGCACGCGTCGATACGCTGGAACAGGATATCCGTGCTCTGGAGAGCCTTCTGTCGACATCCGACGGCGACGATGAAAAACAAAAAAAGAAGCGCGAGAGTTTGGAAAGACTGCTCGTTCGCTACGAAGCCGAACTCGCTGAGAAACGAGAAGCATTAGAACAGGCCTTAAATGAAGCGCAGGAAGCCGCCTCCAAGAGACGGGCCTTGGCCGATGAACTCGATCAGTTACGTCAAAAACGCTTTGAAGCAAAGAGTGAACTGGTCGAGATCGGGGCGGAGATTCAGACGAGGCAGCGTCAACTCGAAGAAGGCGATGCGCTGATCGCCGGAAACACAGGCGATCTCTCGAGACTATCTTTCCAGCTCGAAGAATGGAAGGAAACGCATCAAAAGCTGAGTAACGAAGCCGAGCTGGCCGTGACACGCTTCGACGAGCATATGGCCTCTCTCGAGGCAAAAAGTCAGACTCTGCAAGCGGCAGAGCGAGAACTCGTGACGCTCTCGGCCGAAATTAAAAACATCGACTACCGCAGTCGTCTTCTGACCGATCTCGAACGTCAAGGCGAAGGCTATCCCGGCGTCGTCCGTCGCATTGAAAAGAAACGACGTGAGGACAGCGCGTTTCGAGACGGTGTGCGCGGTCCTCTGGCCGGTCTGCTCGAAGTCGATGACGGCTTCGCGTTGGCGGTCGAGACGGCCCTCGGTGCTGCTGCCAACCATATTGTGACGGAGAATCAGAAGATCGCATCCCGCTGGATCGCCTGGCTGAAAGAGACGAAGGGCGGCCGCGCGACGTTTTTACCGATCGCTCAGATGAAGGCATGGCCGCTCGATCCGAAAGTGATCGCAAAGGCGACCGGTAAGCTGGGTTTTCTCGGCAGTGCCGATCAATTTGTGCGTGCAGCTGACGATCTGAGTGAGATCATTGGACGACTGCTCGGAAGAACGCTCGTCGTCGATACGCTCGATCATGCGCTCAGTGTATTCAATGCCGTCGACCGTATGGTCCGGATTGTCACCCTGGACGGTGAACTCTTGTCACCGGGCGGCTCGATTTCCGGCGGCCACGACGAACGAACCGGTGCCGGCGTAATCAGCCGGAAAAGCGAACTGCGGCAATTGACGAAAAAAAGAGCCGCGATACGTCAGAAGGAAGAGGCGATCGAAGAAAAGATCGCATCCTTGCGACCGGCGATCGCCGCATTGGAAAACGAGAGAACGGTGCTCGATCAGGCGCGCCTCGAAGCGATCAAGGCGGTCGACGAGCTGCAACATACTCTGGACGAAGCCGATAAGACGAAGCAGGCGCTGGAAAAGGCGAATGCCGATGCAAAGAGCCGCCAGGCTGTCTTGAAGTCGGAACTTGCCTCGATCCGTGAGACGGAGCAAGAGGTAAAACAATCGGTAGAGACGGTCGATCATAAAGAGACACTCCTCACTGAACGCTTGAGCGAGGATCCGGTCGATGACAAGACGCGGGCTGCCGTGCTCGATGCTCTACGTGCCGACGTCGGTGATCTGCGTGTCAACGTCACATCGGTCGAAGAGACACTCCGCTCGCACGATGCGCTCGATGAACAGATGAGAAAGTCGAGAGAGGCCGATCGGGCGAGGCTGTCCGAGATGCAGCGTCAGATCGAGACGGCACGACACACGATGGAAGAGACAAAGGGACGCCTCGTCTCACTGAATGAGAAAAGCGAACAGCTGGCCGAAGCACTGCATCGCAAACAGGCGGATGTGCGGCAAAAAACTGCCGAACGTCAGGCACTTGAGAGCAAGCGCCATGAAGCCTTCTCCAAGATGGAGACGGAAGGCGAAGCGAAAGGTGCATTGCTCGCTGAAGAAGAAAAACTGGAGGCGAAAAAAGAGCGCCTGCAAAACACGATCGATGAGCTGAAAAATAGGCTGTGGGAACGCTACGAACTCGTCCAGGACGAACTCAAAGAAGAAGACATTCCGGAGCTGCCCGGCATGACGCCGACAAAAGCGTCACGCGAGATGGGGACATTGAGATCTCTGATTCGCGATTTAGGTCCGGTCAATCCGGCGGCGATCGACGAACTGTCCGATGTCGGAAGACGCGTCGAGTCCCTTCAGGTACAGCGGGAAGACATGGAGCAGGCGAGACAGGAACTTGAAACCGTGATCGCCGACCTCGACCAGGCGATGAAGGAACAGTTCTCCGACGGTTTTGCCAAGATCAATGCCGCCTTCACGCAGGTGTTTCGTGAACTGTTCAACGGCGGGGATGCGACCTTGGAACTGGCCGATGAGGATAATCTCCTGGAAAGCGATATCATGATCCGTGCCCAGCCGCCTGGAAAACGCATGCAAAACCTCAATCCGCTCTCCGGCGGTGAGAGAAGCCTGACCGCGATTGCGCTACTGTTTGCGATCATGCGTTTGAGACCGGCGCCGTTTTGTGTCTTCGATGAGATCGAGTCGAATCTCGATGATGCGAACGTCCTTCGGTTTGCCGACTATATAAGAAAGTATGCGTCGGAAACGCAATTTGTACTCGTGACGCACCGTAAAGGCACGATGGAAAGCGCCGATCGCCTGTACGGCGTGACGATGCAAGAGCGCGGCATCTCCAGTATACTGTCGATGCAATTGGAGACGGCAGCGAGGACGCACTAAGGTAAGTCTACGCGCCGGCTTTCGAATGAAGAAATGAAGCGTAAGGATCTTTTGTTAAGGATTGAAGCATGAGTATATTTGATAAATTTAAACGCGGTCTGGAAAAGACGAGAAAGTTTGTCGAAAGCAGCGTCAACCGGATCGCTGCCAATCTCGGTATTTTTGACGAGGACACACTCGATGACCTCGAGATGATCCTGATCTCGGCCGACTGCGGTCTGTCTGCGTCGACGCATCTGACCAGCGTTGTGCGCGAAGATATGTTGAAAACCGGCGACTACAGCAAGGAGCATGTGCTCGGCATACTGGCGGGCGAGATGCGCGCCATGCTGTCGGACGGCAGAATCGATCTGCAAGACGGCTTAAACGTGATCTTAATGATCGGTGTGAACGGCACAGGGAAGACGACGACGTCGGGAAAACTCGCCTATCGCTATAAAAACCAGGGGAAAAAAGTGATGCTGGCGGCCGCCGATACGTTCCGTGCCGCAGCGATCGATCAATTGAAAGTATGGGGAGAGAGAGCCGGCGTGCCGGTTCTGGCTCACGCGCCCGGCGCCGATCCGGCTGCCGTGACCTTCGATGCGCTGCAGGCCTCGAAAGCGCGCGGCGTCGACGTGCTGATTCTCGATACGGCCGGTCGCCTCCACAACAAG
>MTKW01020212.1_pt1 | contig 15924 bp, 16 predicted proteins | sample 1042761 | NCBI WGS metagenome assembly MTKW01 (sample SAMN06205366, study PRJNA360243) | anaerobic digester metagenome | biome: Wastewater treatment plant; feature: Anaerobic digester sludge; material: sludge; isolation source: anaerobic digester fed with sludge from wastewater treatment plant ... | reverse complement strand
TACAGTAGGTTATCTTGCCCTGCCTATAGCCTGCTATATGACATACCATTTAAATTATGTCAGGCAGTATAAAACCATGAAGTATTTATTTAACCTTTTGATAGTTTTAGCCCTTATACCTGTCTTTACTTCAAGTCAAATATATGGAAATTATCTTGAGATTTTTAAATATATGGTAATATTGTTTGGTATTTATTTAGTATATGTTTTTATAGTGGGTATTTACCGCAAAAAACCCGGTGCCATCCCAAATACCATAGGATACGGTTTTCTGATAATGGGAGCGGTATTGGAATTATTCGTTGTTAAAGTGCCCTTTATTGTAGGAGTGGCCACCTTTGTTACTGTCGCTATTTTTACGGCAGTTCAGATAGTTACATACAGTACATATAAGGAGCAAAAGGAAAGTTTGGAATCTGAGATGGTTATTGATAAATTAACTTCTGTCTATAACAGGATGTATCTTGAGCAGTTCATAGAGAATACCGGTTTAGAGAAAATAAAGAATCATTATTGGTATGTTGTGTTCATCGATGTAGATAACTTCAAGGAAATCAATGATACTTACGGCCATCACATAGGAGATTTAGTCCTGGTCAGGATAGCTGATATTTTGAGGCAGTCCATACGGGATACAGATATGGTATTCAGGTATGGAGGGGATGAATTTGTCGTATTTGTGTCTTTGGAGAAGACTGCTGCCCCCACAATGCTTGAAGACAGGATTCATGATATATTAAAAGACCCTGTTGAAATTTTAGGACACCAAATAAAGATTAACCTAAGTATAGGAATCACCAGGTATGATTCAGGAAAAGAAACCATTCATCAAGCGATATCAAGAAGCGACCATATAATGTATAATGCTAAAAATCAGGAGTTCAAGTAATAGGTTAATGGGGATCAATAATATATTTGTTTGTAGCTGAACCAGCCACTTACTGATGTAAGTGGCTATTTTTTTGGAATCCTACGGTAGTGGTTATGGTAAGATTGTTTTGATGGTAAACAGTAGATAAGTATTATTAACAGGCAGTGAGTTCTAAATCACTGCCTGTTTTCGTAAGCTATGAATAGCAGTACCAGGGATTATATTTTTTTGATGTAAAAAATAAAAATAGTCCTTGACATATTACCAAAAATACCTTAATATTACCATAACAAGTAATAATAAGGAGTATAATATGAATAAGGACTACTATACTGTAAATCAAATTTCAAACATGCTTAACATTCATCCTAAAACCATCCAAAGATATATCAGGGAGGGCAAATTGCGTGCTGCAAAGGTGGGTAAGGGGTGGCGCGTCACAGGTCATGATCTTAGTGTCTTCATTGAAAATGGCAGTTACCAGGAGCCAGCGTCAGAGAGGCAAACGGAGCGTCGCATTATTGCTTCGTCTGTTATCGATATAAATGTATATGGAAAAGAGGATGCTATTCGCATTATGAATACCTTAGCAGCCTCTATGAACTCAAAGCCGCCGGAATACGGACAGACTTCGATGCAGTCCCAGTATATCGAGCGTGAAAATTTGGTTCGCATTACACTTTGGGGCGGCGTCCGCTTTATGGCAATCATGATGGACACAATAACCGGATTGACAGAATAAAACAATAAAGGAGTGAATTTTATGAGAAAGAGCGTATTTAAGTCAGAAGCGGGACGTGATGTATTTCGGACTTACTATAACCAGATTCTTAGTCAGTTCCCATTCAGGCAGCAGTTCATCGAGACCAGTTTTGGAAAGACTTTTATTTTAGCAGCGGGAGAGGAGCCCAATCCGCCTGTTATATTGCTACATGGTTCATGCAGTAACAGTGCATTCTGGTTCCCTGAGATGATGGCACTATCCTCAAGTTTCAGAGTATATGCCATTGATATTATCGGCGAAGCCGGGAACAGCGAGGAGTACAGACCCGATATAGATTCAGACGATTTTGCGATTTGGATGAAGGAGGTCCTTGATGGGCTCGGCCTGGAAAAAGCCGTTTTTATCGGCAATTCCCTGGGCGGATGGATGGCTCTTAAGTTTGCAACAGCTTATCCGGAGCGGGTGTCCCAGCTGGCTTTGATAGCATCCTCCGGACTTGCGGAAGTTCGCCGGCAGTTCTTGGATAAAATAGCCCAAACCCTACAATCAGACGATAGTGTAAAGGTTGATTCAGATTTAATCGGTGAAAATAGTATTCCAAAAGAAGTGCTTGAATTTATGAATCTCATTGTAGAAAGCTATAACCCGATTGAGTATATGCCGGTTTATTCGGACAATAAATTGAAGAGACTAAACATGCCGGTTCTTTTCATTGACGGTGAAAATGATGTTATTATTGATGCCCAACAATCAGCACAAAGGCTTTCAAGTCTTTTGCCCTCAGCAAAAGTACATTTACTTGAAAATTGCGGTCATGTGATACCAAATGCCATCGAATATTTAGTTCCTTTTCTTATGAATTAAGGTTAAAGACAACGGGCAGCCAGGCACCTGAAAAGTGCCTGGCTCCGTGAATCGAAGGAAGAAGTAAAGACATATTTAGATAGGCTAAAATATGCGATTCGAAGCGGGTCTGTAAGAATTCACTTCCAAATTGATAGAAAAGTTGATTATGGTATTGAATTTGAAATATCTGTATACGAAAGGAATTCCTTCTGCCATTCAAGAAATTCCTTTGAAGACTTTTTGGCACGTTTTTTCCACTGCTCTAGATGTAGTACATAGTTTTCTTTGTTGGACGCATTTGCGTCATCTCGTACTTTATAAGCCAAATCGTTGCACTCGACACAGAAATTTAGCTGGCCTTTTTTAGTTTGTACGGCGGCAAATGATTCAAACAGTTTTTTCTTTCTTCCACAACAATCACATATCATATACCAATTCTCCTTTCAAGATGATTGAATTGATGGAATCTTCCATTTGAAGCTCATCAGAGACCTCGATTTTTTTGCGTTTTTTTATGATACTATTCATTCTTGGTGTTAAATACTCAATTACATCCTGCTCCTGATGGTCGGATTTATACAGACTCTGTTGCAGATTTCTCAGTTGTTTTTCATCCTTATCTAAAAGAGCGATTACCTGATCCTGTTCAGCAGAGGACAACATATAACCAAAGAATTGATTAAGAAGAACGGCATTAAACAACCGGGCGGTGATTATCGCATCATCTTCATGCAACAGGTTACCGATTGTTTTCACTGCGGTGCCTCCAATTGCGCCACCGGTAAGTCCCGCACAAAATCCAATTATTTGGCCAACTTTTTTGTTTATTTTGCCTCCTGCCTTTTTTCCTATTACCCCTCCAGCTAAAGCAGTCGCCATTATGCTGCAAGTAAAAGACGCTGCCAATGAAGTCATATTCTTAAAATACTGAGAGCCGGAAATTTTACCGCTTATTGCTTTATATGTATCCGGCACAGAAAAAACAATAAACATTATGCCTTGAGTGATTGCTATTGAACCAAGGAATTTTGCAAAACTCTTTTGTGCAGCAGCTCCGTATATAGTGTTTTTTCCCGCAAGCGCCCTAAAAGCATTTGCAATATCCTGAGCTAACTGAGGACTAATAGTTTTGCTTATCTCGGTGGCTATTGGATTTAATGATGCAGCTAGTCCCGTGCGAGAAATCTGTGAAGCTATTATTCCTCCTGCAAAAGCCAGGCCATATACTTTGATTCCTGTATACAATGCACTTTTTGCTGCCTTTTTATAGTCTTTCGTTACCCAATAAACCTGTGCAAAGGTCACTAACGCTGAAATTCCGAATACAGATAAGCAGTTTACTGCACCTGTGGCAGCATCAAATGAAATGGACTCAATTGTTCCAGCCTTTGCGAGATTAAGTGCCTGGTTATATGTCAGCTTACCCTTCCTAATAATGTCATAGGCCATATTCGGATCAGTTACCCCCGGTACTTGACCGTTGTTAATTCTCATCTTCATATACTCCACGGCCTGCGAATATTGATCTGCAGGAACTTCGACCTTCATTACATTTCCAGACAAGTCATAATAACGGAAGGTTTTTACTCCCGTCACAGGGTCTTTTTTAAAGCAAGCATCGACTGTCGAATACGCTGTTTTCCAGTATTTGCATTGAATTGGCGATGCATTTACAATCTTGTCCGGCCCATTTTTGGCATTATCACGACCTACAACACTAGATTGTTCACCGGCTAACCTATCCAAAATTGTTCCTGCTTCTTCTGCATATATTCCGTGACCTGATTTGCTTTGGTCCGCACCATATGCGGCATTAAACATTACTCCTTCAACATTCACAGAATTAATTGCGCTGAAGGTTGAATTTTCCACTGTTGAATCAGCTTGTTCCCGCTGCTCGATAATCATTTTATTATATGTTTGGAACATGTTATATAGCGCTCTGCTTTCAAATTGAGCAAGCTCCGTATTTCCGGCTTTGAGAGCATACCTTTTTTTACCTTTACCGGCATCATAAACAACTAATTCATATTCATCCGGAGAGTAGTATTCCCAAGGTATAATCTGATAGATAATTTTTATAGGCTTTGGTTTTTCCATGGTATTACTCGCTTTATTCTGGTCTTTAACAAGCTTATTGTAATGTTTAACCTCAGCACGAGTCGCCTTGACTACCAATCCTCGATCCGTTATTACTATACCAGCCGGATATCCGCCAAAGCTTGAAATATCTGCCCATATTATTTTGTAGTCAGTAGGGACCGGTATGTATTTATGAATCTTTTTAACGTTTGCTTCGTCCAATTCCGTTGGCGAAGCAGGGAGTTGAGAAATTAACTTTTCTAAAATCTCATCCATAAGTGATCCTCCAATCCACTTACTTTTTCTTTGGATTCTTCTTTCCGTCGGATATTGTCTTCGCAAGCCATTCCTTTACTGCATCTATACCAGCACCTAAACCAACAAGCCCTATCAATGCACCAGCACCTACAATCATACCGGCAGAGCGCATCCACTCCTTTGATACGTAGGAACGAGAAGTAGTTCCTGCCAAAATAGAAGGAGCCATTAAATTTGCCTTACCAAACAATTCTTCACGATCCTCATCACTATAATTTTCAGGATGATCAATGAGGACATCCAGCAAGACCTTGAGCATATCAGTTTCATCAGGAAACTGTATCATCTCTGCATCCAGGACGCTTCTCATGGCAATATACTGAGTCTTTGTGAGCTTGTTTCGCCCACTTTCAATATTGTTAATGGTCTGGCGTGTAACTCCAATCCTCTCTCCAAACTCTTCGGCAGTCCAACCGACTGCTCTACGAATCAATAGCAGGTTTTTCTGCATACGAATAATTTCTTCCATGCCCTGCACCTCCTGTACAAATAATAAACCCTTGACAATAAATTTGTCAAGGGTTTTATTTTATAACCATCATATTTGATGTATAGTCGACTTATACGTCATTTTATGCGCATTATACTCCTTTGCGAACTAATAGGCGCAATTATACTCTTTGTTTTATCCATTGAGCCCGGTACCGGGGAGAAAAAAGTATATATTGCCGCTTCTGTGGCTGAATACCCGAAAGTTATAATTGTAAAACTCGAAAAATGTGGTATAATGATACTTGAAGAGCTTAAACTATAAGATAGATGAAAGGGGGATGCATATGAATGCAGTAAAGAGAACAATTGCTTTGATATTATTTTTGGTTTTGATAATTGGAAATATTGCATTTGCAGATGATTTAGTGATAATTAAGGAAAGAACACCGGCAACGGACTTCGAAGGACACTGGGCAAGAGCAACTATTGAGAAATGGTTGGCTGCAGGAAGGATATCCGGTTATCCTGATGGGAGCTTCAAGCCTGACAACAAGGTTACAAGGGCTGAGTTTGTTAAAATGGTTAACGGAATAATTGACTACAACAAACCTAGTGATATAGCCTTCAAGGATGTTCCGGCAGGCTCATGGTTTTATGACTACATAAGAGTAGCTCAAGCAATTGGATACATTTCAGGTTATTCGGCAAATGAATTCGGACCTAATGACCCTATCACAAGAGAACAAGCGGCAGCTATACTGGCACGCATTCAGTACCTGAGAGGTAATGCAGCTGGGGTCAACAGATTTACCGATAAGGGCAGTCTGGCAGGATGGGCTGTAGAAGCTGCGGGAGCAGCAAGCGAAGCAGGATTTATATCCGGTTATGTTGACGGAAGCTTTAAACCCCAAAATAATTTGACAAGGGCCGAAGCTATAACCATGTTGGATAATGTTCTGGAAAATGCAAAGAATGTTGTTGTATACAATGACGGTACAGAACTTAAGGACATGGTTATTGAAGGTGATTTAATCATTGCCAAAACAGTAGGAGAAGGTAGCGTTTATTTGACAAACCTTGAAATAAAAGGCGAAATTCAGGTTTATGGCGGTGGTATGAATTCTATATATTTTAAGAATGTAAAAGTTGCTAAGATTGAAGTTGTAAAAGATAAGGTAAGATTGGTTTTTGAAGACGGGTCTGTAATTGAAAACATTGATGTTGGAGAAGAAACGGTTATTGTTAATGAAGATGGCGAAATTCAAATGATAACTGTAACAGATACTGAAGGAGTGGTGCTGACCGGTAAATTCGGAGAAGTTACGGTAAGCGGAGTTGAAAAAATCACTCTTAAAGATGCTGAAATCACCAAGCTGATTGTTGAGGAAAAAGTGACCATACTCGGAACCGGTAAAATTACATCCCTGGAAGCCAATGCTGATGGAATCTTGTATGAAAAAGATGTTAAAATAGACAAGGTAGAAGTTGGAGAAGGTGTTAAGGACGAGCCGGAGGTTATCAAGGAAGAACCTGTCGGCGGTGGCGGTGGCGGTGGCGGCTTCATTCCGACTCCTGCAAAAGTAACACTTCGGATAGAAGTAAAATCTCCTGATGCGGATTATCCGCAAGTATTTAATACAGAAAAATTTAACGTAGACAATAAGATTAGTGATGCTGTGTTAGATATTTTAGGGGATGGAAGTTATACCTCAAAGTTTAATGAGTTTATAGATAAATTCATATTAAGAATTGATGAAATTGAGGTTGATGATTTAACAGATGTTGAAGAAATATGGAATAAGTTTGAAGCTTATCTTCCTAATGAAATAGATTTAGATTCATTAAAAAGTGCAGTTCTTGATAAAGATGTAGAAGTTACTGACATAATAGCAGCGTTTAATGAGTTTAAAGGAGCAACAGATACGGAAATCAATCAAATCATTGCAAATATCAATGTGGATTCAGACTTTGACAATATGGCATTTAAGTTTAACGACAAGGAACTGACCTATACATTAACTTCAACAAAAGGAACCATGCCGACAACTAATAAACAAATTGCAGAGTTCATAATAACCCAGTTATTGAAAGCCAACAAGACCCTTGGCAAGTTTGCTGATGATTATGGCAGCGTTACATTAGAGGCGGCATTAAAAGGGACAGGTAAAACCGCATTCATTAAAATCAGCGTAATAAAATAATTGCATTAAAATAAAACAAGCAGCACAGTAGGGAGGGGTTATCCCCTCCCGATTTCTACACAAGTTTCAGGAGGACATATGAAAAAACTATCAAAAGTATTTGCTCTCATGTTGATATTTGCAATTGTGTTTACAAGCTCTGCCTCAGCGGAAGAAATAGCAGCACCTGAATTTTCTGATTTGGATGAAACCCACTGGGCTTATGAAGGTATTAATAAATTAGTTGGAGAAGGAATTATCATAGGATATCCTGATGGAACATTTAAACCGGAAGGAAATATTACTAGGGCTGAATTAGTTAAAATTGTTAATATGGTATTTGAATTTACGGAAATAGAAGAAGCTACAGATTTTACCGATGTAAAGGCTGAAGACTGGTTTTTTGACAATGTGCTTATAGCTCAACAAGCCGGCTATATAGTAGGGTATCCTGACGGGACATTTAAACCTAACGGATTGATTACCCGAGAAGAGTTTTGCAAGATATTGGATGTAATCAATAATTTTGTAGAGCTGCCCTTAAGCACATTGCCTGCAGATGAAGTATCCCCGTGGGCTGTGGAATATGTAAACAGGGTTATTTCAAATAGAATTATGTTATTGGATGAAAACAACAATTTCAGAGCCCTTGAAAAAGCTACAAGGGCGGAAGTATGCGACACCTTGGCAAAATTTATAATCGAGGATGCCGAAGGAAAATTTCCGTCTCCGGGAGGGTCATCCGGAGGATCTGATTCTGATGACGAGTTGACTAAGGAAGAATTATATGAAACGATGGACAGGGTTATAGACAGGCTGAATACGAGAGTGATCCCGGAAATTTCAACAAAAGCCCAGGAACAAGTTGTGGAAGATATTATTCTGAATATGGAAAAGTATCAGGAAAACAACGACCATGATTATGAAGAAGCTGCCCAAAAGGCTTACGATAAATACAAGCTTATGTCTGAAGACGAGCAGGAAGAACTGAAATACAAGATTCAGCTTCATAATATAACACAGGATTTATTGGATTTGAAGAAATTTTTCTTCCCTGACATAGAACTATAACAGAAGTGGGGCCAGGCATCTTTGCCGGTGCCTGGCATCTGAGGAGACAGTATGAAAAAGTCTATAAAAGTTTTATTGGTGATTATGGCGGTTATATTGTTGACGGCCGGCGGACTTGTCATATGGCAATATGACAATATCACCGCATTTATAAAGGGCCTGAGCACTTCTTCCGAAGATTTGGCTGTTAAAATAGACGACCACAGGAACAAGGTAAAAACTGAAATAGTAAAGTATATTCCTGAGCCTATAGAAGATATTTCTGCCGAAGATGAGAAAAAGCTATTATCCGGTGAAATAAGCTTAGAAGAAGTGGCGGATAAGTATAAGCTGCCAATTGAATATATGAAGGATGAACCTGATAATAAGGTGCCAAACACCCCGGCTGAAATACCCTTTGACAAGACCAAAACAATCGAAAAAGAAATTGGTGACAGCATAGCCCAGCTATATGCCCTTAAGGCTAAGTACGTGAATAAATTAGGGGAATTGGAAAGAGATGTTAAGGACCAGTATACGAAACTTCCTGAATCTAAACAAAACAAGGAAGGGAAAAAAGAACTGATAATGGCTAACATCGATTATGTTGCAGGGCTTGAAAAGACATGCGATTCTGAGGTTGATAAGGTAGTTACCGAATTGGAGAAGAAATTGAAAGAATTGAAAGGCGACCTTGGAATAATTCAAACCATAAGGAATGCCTATGAAGAAGAAAAGGAACTGAAAAAATCATATTACCTGAGCTTATATAATGAATAAGTTTATTTGATGGTGCAGGATACCGGGTATGACTGAATATCGGGGCTGACGATTAAATTCAGTAAAGAAAAAACTGATAAAAAGGATGGAAGGCTTAAAAGAAATGGATATTACGATTATTCATGGACAGGCTCACAAAGGAAGCACATATCACATTACGGATATGATAAGGGAAAGAATTGGCTCTGATAATACAGAAATTCATGAATATTTCATGATAAAGGATACGCCGGGATTTTGTGTGGGTTGTTTTAAATGTATTTTAGATGGAGAACAATATTGCCCCCATGCCGACAAGGTTCAGGAAATTTGCTCGTCGATGATAAAGTCAGAAGTCATCATAATTGATTCCCCGACTTACTGCTATGAAATGGCTGGCCAGCTTAAAACCTTGTTTGATCATTACGGCTATATGTGGATGTCTCACAGGCCCAGAAAGGAAATGTTTAACAAGGTAGGTATTGCAGTATCAACCGCTGCCGGTGCAGGTGCAAAGAATGTTGTTAAATCAATTGAAAGGCAAATGTTCTGGTGGGGGATACCCAAGGTTTACAAGCTGAATTTTAATGTAAGCGCAATGAAATGGGATGGAGTATCGGAAAAAACCAAAATAAAGATTATGAACAGGATTAATCAAATATCTGAAGACATAAAGAGCAGCGTAAATAATGTAAAACCTAATATAAAAACTAAATTACTGTTTAACATACTAAGAAAAATGCAAATCGGTAATAATTACAACATGACTGACAGAAGCTACTGGGAGAATAATGGATGGCTTGGCAGCGAAAGACCTTGGAAGTAAAAATACTTTATGAAAAGGGTAAGTATAAGACGATTGATATCGAAGCTGTAAAAGCCGGGATAAAACGAATTACAAGCGTTTATTCATGTAAAAATTTAATAAATCATATAAAAAATTCCGGCAGTTATATGACGGAATTTTCTATATAAGAAACTTATTTGGCGAAAAAATAATGTTTCATGCAGGTGATGATTTTTCATATTCACATGAAACATGGCTTTAAGCATGAGGATATTTTCTAATGTCTTTTTTGTTGTTTTATACCGCCAATTTAAGTATAATGGAAACAATAAGGTGGAATTGGCAGATAAACTTGTTTTTATCATAAGAAGATTATAGAGGAGAGAATGTTATGAATAATGAAATAATACAAAGATCATGGGAAAGCGGCGATAAAAAAATGGAATGGGTACAGTCATACATGCCTGTGCTCAATTCAATAAAGGATAGATTTATAAAGGAAAAGCCTTTTGCCGGTTTAAGAATAACCATGTCCATACATCTGGAGGCAAAAACTGCATATTTGGCTACTGTGCTCCGAAGTGGCGGAGCTGAGGTTAGGGTTACGGGGTGCAATCCTCTCTCAACCCAGGATGATGTTGCAGATGCCTTGAGAGCTATGGGTTTTGTGGTCCATGCAAAACACGGCGCAAACCCCGAAGAGTATGTTGAACATCTAAAATCTGCTCTTTCAATAAATCCCCATCTCATCATTGATGACGGAGGAGACCTGATAGAGCTGTTGCACGGGGAGTGCAGCGAATTTGGAAATTCACTGATAGGCGGCTGTGAGGAGACTACGACAGGTATTCACCGTTTAAAAGCAAGGTCTGCAGCCGGAAAGTTAAATTACCCCATGATATCCGTAAATGACGCAGAGTGCAAATACCTGTTTGATAACCGCTATGGAACGGGCCAGTCTGTTTGGGATGCCATAATGAATACAACAAATAATATTGTGGCATCTAAGAATGTGGTAATAGCCGGTTTCGGATGGTGCGGCAGGGGAGTAGCCATGAGAGCTAAGGGTATGGGAGCCCGGGTTACGGTTACGGAAGTAAATCCTGTCAGGGCGCTTGAAGCGGCAATGGAAGGCTATGAAGTAAAGACAATGGATGAAGCAGCACCTCTTGGAGATATCTTTATATGCACTACCGGCTGCAACAAGGTTATTACCCGCCGTCATTTTGAAGTTATGAAGGATGGAGTCCTCTTGTCAAATGCAGGGCATTTTGATGTGGAAGTTGATAAAAACGACCTGAAAAACTTGGCAGAGGAGGTCTTCCCAAGGAAGAACAACATCACCGGATATAGAATGAAGGTATGATCAATTTTATAACAATTTTCTCATCCATAATAATTATAAGGATGGCAATTAAAGGATTAGCTTTTATGCGAATTAACCGCAAATAAAAAATACCTAAAATAAAGAATTCTTTAGGTATTTTTTGTGCTTAAAGATTAAATTAAATCCATAGCACTTTTAGCTTCAATCCTTTGCTTTTCCAAAAACGGATCGTCGCATATATGCGGCTTGGACCCGAGAGAATTGAAGCTGCAATGTCCTTGTTTGTTGTAATAACATTCTTTAGTGCATGAATTACTTGCCAAATTAATATTTTCTTCTTTTAGAGCGTCCTTTTCTTTTTCCTCTTCAATGTCCTCCGAATTTACAGCTCCCGGCAAAACCATATCATCATTTTCAATTTCGATATAGTCTTTTTTGCTTTCGCTTTTCTTGAAAGCATTTTGTGGAGTTTCCCTTGGTTTGTCATTCCATAACTGTTCCCGGTTTTTAACCTTTTTCAGCTTTCCGTTTACAAAGGTGTAGATTTCTCCTTTCCACGGGAAGCATTTGTATTTCCCTATTGCACATAAGGTTGCCCCCATAAGTTCTTCAAGACGGGGTAGGGGAGACAAAGGAAGGGTGTCTTCAATTTTAAAGTGTTCCCTTGTCAACTCCCGGTATTCCTCTTTGGTTACTCCAAACATTTTCCCTCCTTAAGTTATTTCTCTTAATTTTCTCTATGGTTTAGAACCTGAAATACTCATCGTCTTACATAAGCCGGAATAAGGTTTTTATCCCTTATTTTAACCAAGCATCCCCCAACAATTGAATATATACTTCCTCTCCATGAGAAAAATCTGTAGTATCCAAATACACACAAGATCATGTCAAATATACTCCTTAATACTCCAAGGGGAGTTTCAGGGTTAACAGTTCTTTTGTCAAGATTCTCAAGAGTTAAAATCTCATATACTTCATAACTAATGTCTTTTAACATTTTACATTTCCTCCTTAATTTATGCGGTAATTCGCTCCTTAATATTTTACTTCCATTATATGCAATTATAGTTTAAAATATTCCTGAAATGCAAAAAGGAATAAAATAAAATTAATTTGCGTATTATATAATATATGATGTATAATTAAAAAAAACACAAGGGAGAAAAACGTTGAAAGATAAATATACAGCACAGTCAATACAAGTATTTGAAGGCCTTGACCATGTACGGAAAAGACCGGATATGTATATAGGGGATACCGGGGAGAAAGGGCTGCATCATTTAATATGGGAGATTGTTGATAACTCCATAGATGAAGTGTCTAACGGCTTCGGTGATACCATAACCGTTATTCTCAACCAAGGCGGCTCTATTTGTGTCAGAGACAACGGAAGGGGCATTCCCATAGATATACACCCCGACAAGAAAGTTCCGGCGGCAAGGCTTGTTTTTGAGACTTTGGGAGCCGGAGGAAAGTTCGACAACACCGTCTACAAGACAACCGGAGGACTTCACGGTGTCGGTGCCTCGGTAGTAAACGCCCTTAGTAAAAGCATGGATGTCACCATATCAAAAGGCGGATACAAATACAGCTTAAGCTATAAGAACGGAGTACTGCAGGGAGATTTAAAAAAAGGAAGAAAGACCAAAGAGAAGGGTACAGAAGTGACCTTCCTGCCTGACTACTCTATTTTTGATAATGTTTCTTTTAACCATAACGTTATTAAGGAAAGGCTGATGGAGCTGGCTTTTCTTAATAAAAAAACAAAAATAATATTTACGGATAATATAAGAGGAACAAATGAGACCTTCTCGTATGACGGAGGTTTATTGTCCTTCATAAAATACATAGGGGAATCCAAGACCTCTATCTGCAAGCCCATATATTTTGAAAGAGAAATTGAAGGGTTGAAACTTGAGGCTGCTATTCAGTATACAGATGAAGCATCCGATGTTATATTAAGCTTTGTAAATAATATTGCAACCATAGACGGAGGAAGGCATGATGAAGGCTTCAGACAGGCTTTAACAAGGTCCTTAAATGAAGTAATTAAACTTCAGAATATGGATAAGAAAAGAGGAAAGAAAGAGGTTTCTGTTCAAGGTTCAGATGCCGTTGAAGGTATTATGGCTATTCTGTCTATAAGAATGACAAATCCGAAATTCGGCGGCCAGACAAAGACTCAGCTTACCAACCCGGAAGTAAAAGGCATAGTAATGAGCTTGGTTTATGAAGAGCTTATGAACTATTTTAAAGATAATCCAAGGGCTGCCAAAACTGTTACTGACAAAGTTATAAATGCTTACACATACAGGGAAAGCTTAAAGCACCAGAAGGAATTGAAGAAAAAAGTAAAGAGCTTGGTTACGGAAGGGCTGATGTCTTCTGACAAATTTGCGGACTGCACAACCAAAAACCCTGAAGAAAAGGAAATATTCATTGTTGAAGGTAATTCCGCCGGAGGCTCCGCCAAGGAAGGAAGGGACAGAAAGTTTCAGGCAATTCTGTCTCTCAGGGGAAAGCCTCTTAATATAGAAAAGAAGCAGCTTAAGGATATTTTAAACAATGAAGAGCTGGGGAGCATAATTCAGGAAATAGGAGGCGGCTTAGGCAAGGACTTTGATATAAATAAAGTTAAATCTCACAAAATTGTAATTATGTCCGATGCCGACGTGGACGGCTCTCACATCCAGATAATTCTTCTGACATTTTTCTACAGGTATATGAAACCTTTAATAGAAGCCGGGTATTTGTATATAGCCCTCCCGCCCTTATATAAGGTATACAACAATAAAACTGTTGTTTACGCCTACAATGACAAGGATTTGAAGGCTGCCATTAAAAAGGTCGGTAAAAACTATGAAATTCAAAGATACAAAGGTCTCGGAGAAATGGACGCTGAACAGCTTTGGGAGACCACAATGAATCCCAAAACCAGAACGCTTATGAAAGTAACTCTCGACAATCTTGTTGCAATAGAGAAAAATATAACAGTATTTATGGGCAACAATACAGACTCAAGAAAAGAATATTTATTGGAGAATATGTAGGAGGAAGATATGGGAGAAAAAATAATTGATGCTAAAATGTCAGAAATAATGGAAGAGAAATTCTTGGATTACAGCAAGGCTGTCATTATGGACAGAGCTCTTCCCGATGTAAGAGACGGAATGAAACCGGTTCAGCTTAGAATTTTATGGAGCATGTATGAATCAGGATATCTTCCTGATGCTAAATATAAGAAATGTGCAAGAATAGTAGGAGATGTAATGGGTAAGTATCATCCTCACGGGGACAGCTCCATCTACGGTGCCTTGGTTAATCTTGAACAGGATTTCTTAAGAAGGTATCCCTTAATTGATGGTCACGGAAACTTCGGCACCACCGATGACGAGCCCGCAGCCATGAGGTATACGGAAGCAAGGCTTGCACCGATGGCTTTATATCTTCTTGAGGGACTTAAGAAAAATGCAGTTGATTTTGTAAATAACTATGATGATTCCGAAAAAGAACCGGTTTGTCTCCCGGCTGTTATCCCGAATCTATTAATAAACGGTACTTCCGGAATAGCCGTGGGTATGGCAAGCGATATTCCTCCTCATAATTTATCAGAAGTGATAGAGGCTGTTAAGGCTTATATTGCAAACGAAAAAATTACTGTTGAAGAGCTTATGGATTATGTCAAGGGCCCTGATTTCCCCACAGGCGGAATTATAAGCAGTAAAGGTCTTCTTGACTGCTACAAGACCAGCAAGGGTGCCATTAAGGTAAGGGGAGAGGTAATTGAAGAGAAGATTAAAGGGACAAAAAAGAGAGTTGTCATTAAATCCCTTCCTTATCAGGTAAGCAAAGCAAATATTTTAAAGAAAATAGGAAGATTTATTGAGGATAAGAATATAAACTATGTTACTTCCGTAAGAGATGAGAGCAACAAGAATATAAGAATTGTAATAGATCTTAAAAAAGACGTGGATGTTAAGGAATTTATTTTCGACTTATATAAAAACACGGACCTTGAAAAGAATTATTACTGCAATATGCTTGCTTTGGTTGACAAAAAGCCTGTTCTCTTAAGCTTGAAAGATTTTATCAAAGAGTTTGTCTCTCACAGAAGGGAAGTCTTTATAAGAATTACAACTTTTGAAAAGGAAAAGGCTGAAAAAAGGCTTCACATACTTGAAGGTCTTTTAACGGCAGTTCAAAACATTGATGAGACTGTAAATATTATAAAGAACAGCAAGAATCCGAAAGAAGCCAAGGCAAATCTCATGAAGAGGTTTAATTTAACCGACATTCAGGCTCAGGCAGTATTAGACTTAAAGCTTCAGAAAATTACAAAGCTTGAGGTAACGGATTTGCAGAAAGAGATAAAATCGCTGCAAGCTCTGATTAAAAAATTAGCCGATTTGTTGAAGAGCCCCAAGAAAAGGGATAAGGAAATCATTAATGATTTGGAGAGAATTAAAGGGGAAATAGGCTTGGATAAGAGACTTACCAAAATAACAAAATTTTAATAAGTATTTATTATTAAATAAACGGTTTTCAACC
>MTKW01005929.1_pt1 | contig 15925 bp, 13 predicted proteins | sample 1042761 | NCBI WGS metagenome assembly MTKW01 (sample SAMN06205366, study PRJNA360243) | anaerobic digester metagenome | biome: Wastewater treatment plant; feature: Anaerobic digester sludge; material: sludge; isolation source: anaerobic digester fed with sludge from wastewater treatment plant ... | reverse complement strand
AAGGGGTTCCATTGAGATTCCTGCTCCGGAAAAGAGGATAGACAGGAACGGAGGAGAAATCATGAAGTATGTAGGGGTTCTGGCAGCTATAGGTCTCAGTTACATTTTGGGCTCTATTCCTTTTGGGTATGTTATAGGCAGACTTCTGACAGGTGTAGACGTGCGAACTAAGGGCAGCGGGAACATAGGAGCTACTAATGTCCTTAGGGTACTGGGATGGGGTCCGGCTCTTCTTGTCTTGTGTTGTGATCTGGGTAAAGGGGCCTTAGGTGTGTATCTGGGTATTCTGGCTCAAGGGACGTTAGGCGGCGCATTATGCGGCATGGCAGCTGCGTTAGGTGGGGCATACTCTGTGTTTTTGGGATTTCAAGGTGGCAAAGGCATTGGAGTCGGAAGCGGAATTGTCCTTGTTACCATGCCCATGACGGCTGCAGTTCTTGTCCTGGTGTGGGCAGGCATTGTGCTGCTCACAAGGTACGTGTCACTTGGGTCGATTATTGTCGCAGCGCTGGCGCCATTTGTAGCTTATGCGTGTCACTACCCTCCTGAATATGTGGTCCTTGCTGCGATGATAGGTGGATTGGCTATATTGAAGCATCATTCAAACATCAAACGACTCATATCCGGGAAAGAACGGAAGTTAGGAGAGAAAGCTGAGTGAGACTGGGAATTATCGGTGCAGGGGGCTGGGGAACAGCTCTGGCAGTGTTGTTGGCTGAAGAAGGTTACACGGTAGACTTGTGGGCAAGGGAGCTGGAAGTCACTGATGAAATAAATACATGCCGATCAAATGAGACATTCTTGGAGGGAGTATTTGTACCCGAGAATGTTGTTGCCACTTGTGACATGGAAAGGGTCATCAAGATGAACCAGGTTCTCCTGGCGCCGGTACCTGCTCAGCATATGAGGAGCGTAATTCGACAGGCCAGACCGCATTTGACACGGGAACATGTCCTAATTCATGCAGCCAAAGGTATTGAAGAAGGAAGTTTGATGCGTATGTCAGAAGTGATAGCGCAAGAACTTCCCGCTGAGCTTGCTAATAACATAGGTGTCATATCAGGGCCGAGTCATGCTGAAGAAGTAGCCCGCAGAGTTCCTACTGCAGTTGTTGCAGCGTCTTATCATATGCCTGTTGCGAAGCTGGCTCAAGAGGTTCTGATGTGTTCAACTTTCAGGGTCTATACCAGTAAGGATGTCATTGGGGTGGAGCTGGGCGGGGCCTTGAAGAATGTAATCGCTTTAGGAACCGGGGTCTCTGACGGGCTTGGATTCGGTGATAATACGCGGGCTGCCATTATGACCCGAGGTATTGCCGAGATTGTGCGACTTGGGGCTGCCCTCGGAGCTAACCCCATGACCTTTGCCGGCCTTTCAGGGATGGGCGATGTGATCGTAACATGCATGAGCATGTTATCAAGGAATAGGAGAGCAGGGATGGCAATAGCCAAGGGAAAGAGTGTTGATACTGTCATGGGCTCCACAAGAATGGTGGTGGAAGGGGTTACTACTACCAAGGCAGCAGTGGCCTTATCGAAACGCCTCAATGTGGAAATGCCGATTGCCTCGACATTGTACGCCGTTCTTTTTGAAGGTCTGGATCCCAGAAAAGCAGTGGAAGATTTGATGCTTAGAATGCCTGTTCCCGAAACCAGGCTCAAGTTTGAACACATAAAGGATTCGTCACATTCCAGGCCTGGCTCGCTTTAGAAACATGATATGACAGGGGAGGGAGCTGGAGTCATAAGGGCGTCATGACACGTCTTTCCAGCGCATAGAAGATGGAATCAAACGGAATGAATTGGCCTGTTTTCATAGGGACTATAGTAGTAGGAGCTGTGTGTGCTTGGTGGATTTTCCGCGACGCCCGCGGACGGGATCATAACCCTGTAATCTGGGCAGTAGCGTGTGTGTTTTCAGCTTTGACAGTAAATGCTTTTGCAACTCTGGCTGTTGTAGTCATCTACTTGTTCTTGCGTCCCCGCGGAGAACTTCTTACATGTCCTCACTGTTCTAAGAGGTACATCCATAACTTAGCCTTCTGCCCCCATTGCGGAAAGGCTGTCAAAAAAGAGTGCTTGAAATGCCATGATCTCATGGAGCTTGACCAAGATGTGTGTCCTCATTGCGGAATGAGAAGTGCCTAGATAAGACACAAAAGATTGAGTGACCAAGAATAACCCGGAAGGAATAGATCCGCCGGCGTCGAACAATTAATACACTGTCGCCAGGTTGTACCCAGGAGCAAGGCTCATTTTCCCCTTTGTGCCGGTTCTCAGGCGGCGGAGCGCAAGTCGAAATTAGGTTGCTGCCAGGGGATGGGGGGATTCCACATGGTCGATGGTATCGACAAAATAGATATTCTAATTCACCAACTGTCTCAACTTGAAGGAGATTTACATAGGCTTACCGGTGACAGAAGAAACATAGCCAGAGTTGAGGTTCAAAGCGTTAGAGCTGAGATCATAGATCTTCTTGTAGAAGCGCTTGATGGAGGAGATGTCTCCGCCAGGCGTGGAGCAGCCTATGGCCTCAGTAAACTGCCTGACAAGAAAGCAGTAGGCATATTGGTTCGTGCTCTTGAGGACGAGGACGATTCAGTTAGGAGCTGGGCTTCAGAAGCGCTAGGCGAAATCCGGGACGAGTGTTCACTGGCACATCTTGTGAAGGCTTTGAGAGACGAGAATCCGTATGTGGCGTACAATATCACGAGAGCGATTATGAAATTTCCCAAGGAGCAAGTAGTTGAAGCTGTCAGTTCCGCGTTGGAAATCACTGATAGGAATACCCGTCGCAGAGCAGCAAAGCTCCTGGGAGAGTTGAGACATAAGAAATCAGTCCCGCGCTTGTCAGCTTTATTGAGCGATCCTGATCCTGCAGTGAGATATGAAGCAGTTGAGGCCCTCCGAAAAGTCGGTGACGTTAAGGTATTGGGACGCCTCATTTCATGTCTGGGCGATGAATCCGTCGATGTTCGCTACGGCGCCATACAGGCCCTTCGATCGTTAGGGGATGAACGGGCGGTTAAGCCTTTGGTGAGGATATGTCTTGAAAATGAAGACCTTAGGTCTTATGCGCTGGAAGCCATAAAAGAGCTATGTGGAGATGAGTCTACGAAACCGGTTCTGGAAGCCCTCGACGAGATACAGGCACTTGTGTCGCAAGTCTCCCACCGCGTCTTGACCTTGCGAAGGAAATTCAGCCGAAGAGCAAGCAGTTGACGCATTGACCTTCCGAGTGTCTCATTGTCTTGCATGCGCTTGCACTTTTACCCGAATGTTTGTGCTATAATGGAATCTGACTGAAAATACCTCTGAATTTCGAGCGATCGTGGGGTGAGCGAGTGATCTCCCAGGGAGAGGTGATTCTAAGACTTATCGTTGCTACTCTGTTCGGCGGACTTATCGGACTTGAACGAGAGAGCCATAAACGGCCTGCAGGCTTCAGAACCCATATCCTGGTATGTATCGGGTCAGCTCTCGTAATGATGATCTCTCAATACGCTTTCCTGGAGTTTTCAGGCAAGCTAGGGTATGACCCGGGGCGGATCGCAGCTCAAGTAATTAGCGGGATAGGTTTTCTCGGGGCAGGCACCATCCTTCGGGAAGGCTCAACGATTAAGGGGCTGACAACTGCAGCAAGCCTTTGGGTAGTGGCAGGGATAGGATTATCTGTTGGCACAGGGTTTTATGTGCCCGGTGCGGTAACTACAGGCCTTGTCGTTGTGGTGCTTGTGGTATTTGATCGTTTTGAGCGAAGATTCATGCTGTCAAAACGTGATACTCTTTTCGTCCAAGTGAGCGACAGGCCGGGACAGTTGGGCGCCATTGCGTCGGTCTTGGGCAGATACGGGGTGAGCATCAAAGAAGTAGATATGGAAACCATAGGGAAAGGACATGAAGCTGCTATTCATCTCAGCCTTGAAGTGCCATTCTCAGTGCCTAAAGACAGATTGCTGGATGAGATAACCGAAGTCGACGGTGTGATTCATGTAGGTTACGAGGAGTGAGCGCTCTCCATGCGGATACTGGTCACTAACGATGACGGAATCCTCGCTGACGGGATAGGCATATTAGCGCAGGAACTTACGAAACTCGGCGAAGTCAAAGTTGTGGCCCCGGACAGAGAAAGGAGCGCCACCGGGCACGCCATTACAGTGCTTAGGCCGCTTAGGATACAGAGTATTGAGTTTCCGGACTCGGGAATTCAAGCATGGGCTGTTGACGGCACTCCTTCAGACTGTGTCAAGCTAGCTCTTGAGGACCTCCTGGAATGGAAGCCTGATGTAGTGGTTTCCGGGATTAATCGCGGACCGAACTTAGGGACTGACGTGCTATACTCAGGTACTGTGTCTGCTGCAATTGAAGGCGCTATATATGGAATTCCTTCAGTGGCGCTATCTGTAGCTGCCTTTGACAACTGCAACTATCCTATGGCAGCCGAGTTCGGCAGACAACTTGTCTTAACAGTGGCTAAGAGGGGGCTACCCCCCAAGACGCTTCTCAACGTCAATGTTCCGTCCGTGGAGAAACGAGATTTGGCAGGGATATCCATCACGAAACTAGGCGCGAGGGTTTGGAAAGACGTCTTTGACAGGCGAGTCGATCCCAGGGGTAGGACATACTATTGGATGGCAGGTAGTGTAGAGGAGTACGAAGGAGATCTTGATATCGATTCCGTAGCTGTCAGACATAACATGATTTCAATTACCCCAATTCACCTCGATCTCACGAACTATGATTTAATTGAGCAGCTCAAGACTTGGGGCATTAAGTTTAGTGATGAGTCTTGATCTCAAATCCCCGGCAAGAGGCATAGAATATACAGAGTCCTTATTTGTCCGGGGGTGCAGTTGTGGGCCTCATTTCGATAGTGAAGTGTGCAGCTGTTCTGTCTCTTGTAATAGTGCTTGAGATGACATGGGTAATTACAGCCAGGCGATGCGGGGGGCTTTCCGGAGGGGTGATCTCCTTTGCCACATGCATTGTTATGGCTACGATAACCATATATATTTTTTTAATTTCAATTATCGCGGTAAGGGTTATGGGGCCGTTATTCTACCAATTATGATTCCATACATGTCAAGAAAGGAGCACAGGCAATACCAGGCAGTTCTCGCGCCGGTTTGCCGAGACCGACACTATGAAAAAGAGAGTTGCGCTAATTTACGGTGGAAAATCTCAAGAGAGAGAAATATCGTTGCTCACGGGGCGGCAAGTAAGTTCTGCACTGGTGGAGAAGGGTTTTCATGTCACAGGACTAGATCTGGATGATAACGTCGTGACCGCGCTTGCGGAAGCCAGGCCTGACGTAGTCTTCATCGCCCTGCACGGGAAGTATGGGGAAGACGGGTGTCTTCAGGGGCTTCTGGACATACTGGGACTTCCGTACGTAGGATCCGGGGTTCTTGCCAGCGCCTTGGCGATGAACAAAGCAATCTCGAAGAAGCTGTTTAGCCTTGAAGGCCTCCTCTGCCCTAAGGATGTCTTGCTCAGCAGTTGTGCGCTGCGTAAAGCAGGTCTTGAGGGTATGATAGCACAGATTGCAAGAGACATGGCTTATCCGCTGGTGGTAAAACCTAATAAGCAAGGTTCAACCATAGGATTGACTGTAGTCAGGGCTTCTGAGGATCTGGAGAGCTCGATCCTGAACGCATTCAAGTATGATGATGAGGTCTTAGTCGAGGAATATATATCCGGCACAGAGATTACCGTCGGCGTATTAGGTAATGATCAACCTCAAGCGCTACCGGTAATTGAAATCCGCTCTGTCACAGGCTTGTATGACTACGAAGCCAAGTACACTCCTGGCATGAGTGAGCATGTCATTCCTGCTGAAATAGAGGACCATGTCTATAGGACAGTCCAAGAAGGGGCGCTGAAGGCTCATAGGGCTCTGGGGTGTCGAGGCATCTCGCGATCCGATTTTATTGTTACACCGGGGAATGAGGCTTATATACTGGAGGTGAATACAATTCCCGGAATGACCCGAACCAGCCTAATCCCTGATGCTGCAAAGGCTGCAGGAATTGAGTTTCCCGACCTTATTGCTTTCCTTGTGGAACTCGCTCTGGATAATTAGCCGCAGCTCATCCCATTCCGTTTTGCCGTAGCCGAAAACTTGATAACCCGTTGAAGGAAACTCGGGATCCATCCAGAAAATTAGAGGTAGGACGCCCAAAGATCAGCGGTCTTGCCCGAGGAGTGATGGTCATGGATGTAATGGGCCCGAGAACTCTCAATTCAAACCTGGACAGCGACTCCGTTCAGCTGCTTCAGAACTTCCATTTGATTCTTGATTCCATAGATGAAGGAATTCAAGTTGTGGACAGGAACGGAGTAACGGTTTTCTATAACAGAGCGGCAGCGAATCTGGATAATTTGAAGCCTGAAGAAGTCGTTGGCAAACACGTACTGGAAGTATTCCCTTCGCTATGCCGAGAAACGAGCACGTTGCTTCAGGTGCTCAAAACTGGGCAACCTGTGTCTAACAGGGAGCAAACCTTTATGAATTACAAGGGAGATACGATAACTACAGTAAACTCCACCCTGCCTGTAACAGTCGGCGGTAGGCTTATCGGGGCTGTGGAGGTCTCTCGTGACATCACACTCATACAGGAGATGGCCCACCGTATTGTCGATCTTCAAATGGAGTTGTTCGCGAAGCGCGAAGGCAGGCGAGATATCGGTTCAGATCGTGCCCATTACACTTTCAAGGACATAATCGGTGAGAGTGAATGTATACTGGATCTGAAACGAAAAGCTGCAAGAGCTGCAGGAAGCACATCAGCTGTCCTTGTTCACGGTGAAACCGGAACAGGAAAAGAGCTGTTTGTACAGGCTATTCACAACGCCGGCCCCAGGGGGGCGGGGCCGTTTATTGCGCAGAATTGTGCAGCGTTTCCCGAAGGACTGCTTGAAGGGATACTGTTCGGAACGACCAAAGGTGGATTTACAGGCGCTTATGACCGGCCCGGCCTTTTTGAGCTGGCTGACTCAGGCACGATTTTTCTTGATGAGATTGATTCAATGCCTTCCAGCTTACAAGGGAAATTACTGCGTGTCCTTTCAGAGAAGCGCTTGCGTCGTGTAGGTGACATAAAGGAACGCATGGTAGATGTACGAGTTGTAGCTGCCATGACACGACTGCCCGAGGAAGCGGTTACCATGGGTTTGCTAAGGAATGACCTGTATTACAGGTTAAACGTCATTTGCCTGGAAATTCCACCGCTTCGAGAAAGGCGCGAGGACATACCCCTCTTGATAGACCACTTTGTTGGGAAGTTCAATAATCAGCTAATGATGAATGTAAAAGGTGTCTCAGACGAAGTTTTTCAATTGTTTCTGTCCTATGGTTGGCCGGGCAATGTCCGCGAATTGGAACATGCGATTGAAGGCGCCATGCATATGCTGGACGGGGATATGATTCTCTGTGAGCATCTGCCTGATCATATTGGAAAGTCAAGACTTCGACCGAAAGACTCGCCACAGCCTTTTGATGATATTGTTCAAGATCTGGAATCAGGCGGTGACTTTCGTGAGACTGTCCGAGATTTGGAAAATACTCTTATCCGACGGGCTTTTGCCAAGGCGGAAGGCAATGTGTCTCAAACTGCCCGCATCCTGGGAATACCTCGCCAAACCCTTCAGTACCGCCTAAGGAGACTCGGTCTACAAGAAGAGAATTACCGGTAAATCAGTTACATCTTTGGGAAATGAGGGCACTTGTTTCGCGGTATGCGCCTATTATGGCAAGGCCATAATATCAATAGCTGCCCACCGATGCCGCGTTACACTATGGAGGTGCCCATATTGAAAAGATATCGAGACCTTGTGGTACATGAAGGCAATCAATCATTGGTTGATGCCTTGGAAATGTCTGTCTTATCCCTCATCGCAGGCAGGCCCATTCACGTTCACGTGGAAGGCCTTCGTGGTACAGGCAAAACAACAGTTGTCCGGGCTATGAAGAGTATCCTTCCTTCGATAGAGCGAATTGCGGGGTGTGCTTACAACTGCGAACCTACTAATCCCCACTGTCCGATTCACAGGAACATGGAATCCGGAGACCTTTCTGTCTTAGGCACAGAGTATGTCTCTATTCCGTTTCTTGAGATATCTCATGCTGCGAAACTTGGGACTGTTGTCGGCAGCATAGACCTGGCGAGAGTAGTAGACCCGAATCAGCCTGAAGTAGCTCTATTACCGGGAGCAATACCCAGGGCATATCGGGGCATTATCTTCGTTGATGAGATAAACAGACTCGCAGATACCTCCCCTGAACTTACCGACGTCCTTCTTGATGTCATGGGGACAAAACCCGGGCGCCTCCAGGTAGAAGAGACAGGCCTGCCCACGTTTACGCTGCCTGTCATGTGTTGTGTTTGGGCTGCCAGTAATCCTGATGAAGAGCCGGGCGCGCTTGAAGATATCAGAAGACAATTATCAGATAGGTTCGATTTTGTGGTAAACATGGGACGACCGCAGAATCACGATGCAGTAAAGAGGATTTTGTCCGGCTACACCAAAGAGGAAGAATCCATTTGGCTTCAACACGGAGGTTCTGTCCCTCAGAAGGCAGATGTATTGCAGAGGATTTCCTTACCGGATGACTTGTCATCACTTCTGGCGGAGCTGTATGTCGGTTTCGGCATAGAAAGCCTGAGAGCTGTAGAAGCGATTTCTCTCGGCGCAAGGGCCAGGGCTGCAATGAACCTTAGAACCAAAGTGTTACTTGATGATATCAGGGGAGTGCTGGCTATTACCCTTCGCCATCGTGTTGACGGGGCAACACTGATGAATATCAGCAAGTTTCTTGATGAGTACGAATCCAGGCGTGGCCGGAATAGGGATCAAGACAGGACTCCTGATGGTTCAGGAGATAACGTACACGATGGACAAACCTGCGAGCAAGATTCGAGAGATTTGGCAGGAAGCGGTGACACTCCTATGAAGCCTGAATCCCTATGGGACAGGCTTATGAAAGGTATGGGACTGATTCGCCCTGATTTATCAAGGAGACATCCCGGTATGCAAGGAACCGGGTTTTCGCCCGGTACAGGCGCGTCGCGAGGCCAAGCAGGGCATGGACGGCGGTATGCAGCCGGAGGCGGGACAAGTATAGCAGATCCCAGAGATGTGGACGTGTGCGCGCCGCCTGGCAAGGCTAAATCCCTTTTCCACCTTGCAGGCGGGGATATTCTGTTTACCGAGGAGGACCTCAGGATACGATGAATGATTTCCGCCACTTGGCCTTCTTGCGATATGACAGTCACCGCCTGGTCAAGTCTATGCTGACTGAGTTTCGGATGGGACGAGGCCTTAGGATTGGTGAGACTACTGTAATCAGCCGGAGAGTGCATGTAATCTATCCACAAGAACCTGAGGAAGTCAAGATTATCATTAATCAGGATGCAGGGTGTGCCTTCTACTCGAGGCTGAAGAAGAACGAAATATTGCACGTTGATACCTTCCACGAAATCGGTGAGATTGATCATAGAAAAATTGCAGAAGCAATTAAACAGGCTGTACATGAGTATTTCCGAAATCCTATGCTCCATCATGGCAGAGGGCTCCTATTCCCTACAGCAGGAGAACTCCTGGATCTCATTGATATGCAGACAGGGAGCGGCGGGGGTAGAGTCAGCGGCTCTCTGAATTATGGTAGAAAATATTCTTTGAGAAAAGCCCACTATAATCATGTGCACCTGGCTGCTATGTTACCTGATAACTGCCTGGCAGTCGTGTTCTATATTGTCAGTGCCATAGAAGAAGAGCTTACGAATCAGGGAATTGAGATCCGCAAAGTGGAGCGCATATTTCACTTGGAAGGGAAGGGAAAGGCTGACCTTTCTCCGTATTCCAGCATTTTTGACTCACACCTGAATGAGACAGGGAGGAGGCCGGCTGACCGAGATTGGAAGTCTCTGAATCAGGAATCCCGTGTGGACGCCGTAGCATCCATGGCAGAAGAGTTCGGCGGAAGGGTCAACATGGCAAAACTCCTTGAAAGCCTTACATCGTCAGGTAGTATTCCTCCGGATATTCGCTCAGATGTGGGAGATCTGGATGAGGTTATAGAAAGGCTTACCTTCTTGCAACTCATAGGACGCGAGATGGGCAAGTTTGCGCTGACTCCGAAAGGCACGGAAGTACAGAGCATCCTGACTTCATATGCTTCAGAGATTGAAGCTGCAATCAGGCGACTTATAAGGAAAATGCCGATTGTAAGAAGGTTTCCTCAACATGAAGAAGGCCGGTTCCGCAAGAAAGCCCAGGGAGACGCGCCGAGAATTGCAAAGACTGCGAGGCGCCTCAGAGAAGGAGAGTGGTGTGACACTATAGCTATTCCGGAGACAGTTGTCACTTCTTTGGTAAGACGCAAGACGCTGGAGGGCACTCCGCCCGGATTTCTACGTGAAGACATACAGGTTTACCGGCGTCGTCCCCTAAGCCCGCCGGAAATCTGCCTTTTGATAGATGCCAGCGCGAGTATGGTAGGGAGACGGATTCGAGCTGCAAAGTATCTGATACGCCACTTGACTATGGCGTGTAGGGTAAAAATCAGCGTATTAACGTTTCAAGAGCGCGACGTGAAGATCCACATTGCGTCTACCAGATCGAAAAAAGCAATTGAAGAAGGAGTGAAGAGAATCCAACCCCAAGGCCTGACTCCACTTGCGGCAGGTATAGCCGATACATTGGAGTTCATCAAGGCAAGAAAACTAAAAGACGTCCTTCTTATCCTGATAACAGACGGTATTCCCACTATGAATCGCTGGACTGCGGATCCTGCAAGAGATGCTCTCACAGCTGCAAAATCCATAGCTGACAAAAAGATCACGTTCATGTGCGTAGGCCTTCAGCCGAACCGCGACTTTCTTTCTCGCCTCGTCGACGTGGCTCATGGTAAACTCTATATAGTGGACGAATTTGACAAGGATATTCTAGTGAACCTGGTAAGAGCCGGAAGACGAGAAAGCGCCAAGGGCGGTCATCGCTGAAGGCAGGATTTCCTCGGTTACTTGACGAATATCCCCAAAACATATATTCGGCCACCCTCATACTTTTTCAAGTTAGGAGATGATATCGTTGCTTGCCGTAGCCATATTGGCGTTGGCATTTGCCGTTCTTGTGGCAATGTTCGCCATTCAAAACTCTACTCTGGTATCCATCTCATTTTTTAAGTGGCAGCTTGTAGATATTTCCTTAGCAGTAGTAATCTTGGGCTCTGCAGCAGCAGGCGCGCTTGCCGTAGGCTTGTTTACTTTCGTCAGAGAAATCGGACTCAGGCTTTCACTTAGGTCATGTAACGCCAGATTAGATGCGGTTGCCAAGGAACTGGATGAAACGCGAGAAGACAGTGTCCGCTTAGGCAAAGAGGTTGAAAGGCTGAAAGAGGGGATTCATGCCAAGACCAAGGAGCTTGAGACTGAACAAAGGCGCGTATCAGCTCTTCAGGTTGAATTGGAAGCCACGCAAGCCATGGAGATCCTTCCTGAACCCCAAGGCGGTGAGAGCGAGAAGATGTAAAGCATGTCACCCAAGTAGATCACAACAAGTAATCGCCGGTTTCGGAAAGTAAACGTACCGTTCAGGGTTGCCTTGACAAAATCCGGCCTGTAGGCTAGTGGCCGAATTTTGACACCCCTCGTTGCAATCACCGACAACCTGAGACCTCAGAAAACGAGCGAAGACTAATGAAGTTATACTTAGGTGGATAGGATGAAGTAGTTGGGGAGTGAGAGATTGACTAGTTGTGTGTGGAAGCTATCAGAAATGCCTGAAGAAGCCCGGGCAAGAAGTAAGATTATCAGTGGTGCTCTGGGTATTCCATCACTTGTGGCGGATTTGATGGTACAGAGAGGAATCGAGAACACAAGTGATGCTGAGGCGTTTCTGAGGGCGGATCTTATGGATCTTGAAGACCCGAACCTTCTCAAGGATATGGAGAAGGCGGTAGAAAGAATAATTCGCGGGATGGAAGAGGGCGAGAAAATCGTAGTGTACGGTGACTATGATGTGGACGGCATTACGTCCATATGCGTCCTCGTGGATGTTCTCGCAAGTCTTGGAGCAAACATCGACTATTATATACCTGACCGTGTTGACGAAGGATACGGAATGAATCCTGAGGCAGTCAGGAGTATAGCAAGAGACGGCGCATCCCTGTTGATTACAGTGGATTGCGGTATTACGGCATTCCTTGAGGTTCAGCTTGCACAGAGTCTTGGTATGGACGTGATTGTTACAGACCATCATGAACCCCATGGAGAGATCCCGTCGGCAGTTGCAGTGATTAACCCTAAGCGCCATGATGAGCTCTACCCTTTTCGAGATCTTGCAGGGGTAGGTGTGGCGTATAAACTGGCTCAGGCCCTTCTGATGGCTGTCAAAGGCACACCGGAGGCGTCGACCCCGGCTGACCGTCTTCTCGATCTTGTCGCCCTGGGAACTATTGCTGATGTGTCTCCCCTTGTCGGGGAAAACAGGGTATTCGCAAAGCAAGGCCTGGCAAAGATTAACCGAACTGAGAATTTGGGGCTGCAATCTCTGATCCAAGTCTGTGGCCTTAGAGACCGCGTGATTACTGCAGGAACCGTAGGGTTTGTACTTGCCCCGCGCCTTAACGCCGCAGGCAGAATTGGCGATGCTTCGCTTTGCGTAGAACTCTTGTTGACTGATTCACCGGAAAGAGCTATGGCTATCGCTGAGTTCCTGGACAAGGTCAACTCAGAGAGACAAGAGATGGAAATGAAGATATTCAAGGAAGCTTCGTCCATGGTGGAAACCTGTGGCGGCCAGCCTATTGACAGTGTGCTTGTCCTCGCGAATGAAGGATGGCATCCGGGAGTAATCGGTATTGTCGCGTCCAGGCTTGTAGAGGAATTCAATCGTCCTACGATCTTGATATCTCTTGACGGTGATGAAGGAAGAGGTTCCGGGAGGAGCATCCCTGAATTCGACTTATATAAAGCGCTTTCTCTTTGCTCCGACACGCTCCTGCGTTTCGGAGGGCATAAATATGCCGCGGGAATCGCTGTATCCCGCCATGCGATAGATGGATTCCGTGAGGAAATAAACGAAGTGGGACGGAGCGTTCTTTCGGAAGATGATTTTCTGCCCAAGGTCTTTTGCCATCAGGAGCTGGCCTTAGATGAAATCGACTTAGAAGTCGCAAAGGGTATTGCTATGTTGGCGCCTTTTGGAGTTGCCAACCCGACACCTGTGTTTCTTTCAACCGAAGTCATGCTCAAGGAGTACCGGGGCGTTGGGGCAGGCGGGAGGCATTTGAAGTTAAGGCTTTCCCAAGTAGGCAGAGAACATGACGGTATAGGATTCGACTTAGGCCATCTGACATCACAAATGTATTCGCACCGCGTAACGGCAATTGACATAATCTACACAATTGAGGTTAACGAATGGAATGGAATAATCCGGCCGCAACTTAACGTAAAAGGTTTGAGAGTCGCTGAAAATCACGACTAATTGATGTATAATTGATAAAAGGTATACAAGCCGGAAGATGGCTGAATAAGTCGCTCGGCCAAAGGAACATCCGGGCCGAGGCATAGGTGGTATCTATGGGAGTAACCATCGAGGATGTGCTTGACAAGGTAAAGCAATACGCTCCTAATGCCTCTTGTGACATTGTAACACGGGCCTATGACTTTGCTTCACGGGCACATGCAGGGCAACGCCGTGACTCAGGGGATTGGTATATTTTTCATCCTCTTGAGGTTGCGCTTATCCTTGCCGAACTTGAAATGGACGTTACTACAATTGCCTCCGGGCTACTCCACGATGTAATTGAAGACACTGACATAACCCTTGCTGAGATTAAGGCTACGTTCGGAGACGAAATCGGCCTATTGGTTGACGGGGTTACAAAACTCGGCAGGGTCCCTCTGATGTCCAGAGAAGAGCAGCAAGCTGAGAACCTCAGGAAGATGTTCCTTGCAATGGCCCAGGATATTCGCGTAGTCCTCATTAAGTTAGCTGACAGACTCCACAATATGCGAACCTTAGGCCATCTCCCCTGGGATCGCCAGGCAAGGATAGCCAAGGAGACTCTGGAGATCTATGCACCCCTTGCCCACAGGCTTGGAATGTGGAGAATCAAGTGGGAGCTTGAGGATCTTGCTTTGAGGTACCTGGAGCCGGGTGAATACTACAAGCTTGTGGAGAAGGTCGCAAGGAAACGCAAAGAACGAGAAGGCCTCATCGAAGAAGCCAAAGCCATACTCAGGAAGAGCCTTGACGACGGCAATATCCCTTGCGAATTGCAGGGGCGGGCTAAGCACTTTTACAGCATTTATGAGAAAATGAGACTGAGGGACAGGACGTTTGACGAGATTTATGACTTAATCGCAGTCCGAATCATCGTCAGTAACGTGAGAGATTGCTACGCAGCTCTTGGTGCTGTTCATTCCCTTTGGAAGCCAATACCCGGCAGATTCAAAGACTATATAGCAATGCCTAAGTCGAACATGTACCAATCACTCCATACTACGGTAATAGGTCCCAAGGGGGAGCCTTTGGAGATCCAGATTCGAACTTGGGAAATGCATCGGACAGCCGAATATGGTATAGCAGCTCACTGGAGGTACAAAGAAGGCACTCAAGCCACTAACGAGTTTGAGGAGAAGCTTTCATGGCTCAGGCAGCTCTTGGAATGGCAAAGGGACATGAAAGACGTCCATGACTTCATGGAGACCTTGAAAATCGATCTCTTCAAAGATGAAGTCTTTGTATTTACCCCAAAAGGTGATGTGAAAAGCTTACCTGCAGGGTCCACGCCTGTGGATTTTGCTTATAGCGTGCACACAGACATAGGACATAGATGTGTAGGTGCAAGAATTAACGGAAAGATGACGCCTTTGGATTATCAACTTACCAACGGCGATATTGTGGAAATAGTCACATCAAAAGGTCAAACCGGCCCGAGCTGGGACTGGTTGGCTTTTGTCAAGACATCAAAAGCAAGAAGCAAGATACGTCAATGGGTCAGGGAAGAGCGGCGCAGCGAATCCGTACCTAGAGGCCGTGACCTCTTAGAGAAGGAATTACGGCGTCAAGGTATGGAGATCCATGAAAACCTCAAGGAAGAAAAACTGCAAGTTGCTGCAAATCGTCTGGGATTTCAAGATGCTGACGATCTCCTGGCTTCAATAGGAGACAGCAAGATCTCAGCTGCCCTCGTAGTCGGGCGACTTGCACCTGAGAAAGCTGAGAAGGCAAGAGAAGACAAGGAACCGACTCAGCTCACCCAGAGGAGAAGGCCTGAAGACGTCCAAGGAATCAAGGTTAAGGGAGCGGATAACGTGCTCGCCAGGATGGCCAGGTGCTGCAATCCTGTCCCCGGAGATGAAGTCATAGGTTATATTACCAGGGGTAAGGGGATTTCAGTGCATAGGCGGGATTGTCCGAACATTGCCTGGTTAAAGACATCACCTGAACGGTGTATAGAAGTCGAGTGGGTATTCGGCCAGGAAAACTCATATCCTGTGGAGCTTGAAATTGAGGCTATGGACAGAGTCGCGCTCCTGACCAATATCATGAATGCCGTTACAGGGCTCCGCGCAAACATAAGCGCTGTGAACGCCAAGACCGGTAAGGATCACATAGCCATTGTTAACATGGTTGTGGAGATAACCGGCGCCGACCATTTGAATTCGGTCATAGAGAGGGTCGGACGCGTCAAAGGAGTAACAGCTGTACGGAGAGTACAGCAGATAGGCTTGCATCCTGGGAAGTCAGTGTCGGTTTAGACTGCGTCCGTATTGACAGAGAGTGGGGTATTGATGAGAGCCGTAGTTCAGAGAGTGAAGTCTGCCAGAGTTACAGTGGAGGATGAGGTAGTCGGTGAGATCGGTCCCGGGCTTGTGGTTTTCCTCGGGGTCGGGGAAGACGATACTTGTGATGAT
>MTKW01002916.1_pt2 | contig 15925 bp, 29 predicted proteins | sample 1042761 | NCBI WGS metagenome assembly MTKW01 (sample SAMN06205366, study PRJNA360243) | anaerobic digester metagenome | biome: Wastewater treatment plant; feature: Anaerobic digester sludge; material: sludge; isolation source: anaerobic digester fed with sludge from wastewater treatment plant ... | reverse complement strand
CACTCAGCTAGTTCGCTCTGGTAATCCTCGGATCCTAATAGCTGCTCTTCATTAGGGTTAGACAAGAACCCTAACTCTACAGTTGCAGCCGGAATCTCAGCATGGTTCAGCAGAAAGTGATCAAGCCTTGCTGAAATCTCCCGCTCTGTGCCTGTGGCTGCTACCAACTCATCCTGAATCAGCTTGGCAAGTTTCTTGGAGTCAGGATGTTTAGATTCATTGTAGAAGGTTTGAGCCCCTCTTTCATATGAATCGGTAAAAGCATTACAGTGGATGGATATGGCAATGGTTGATTTTGATTCTTTCATAAGCCTTATCCTGGCCACAACATCACTGACTTCTGTAGTCTCAAGATCGTAATCACCTGTTCGGGAATAGACTACTTTTGCACCGTTTTTCTCAAGCTTCACTCCAAGGAGCAAAGCCATCTTCAGAACAATATCCTTCTCCACATAGGTTCTTCCACATGCTCCCGGATCAATTCCGCCGTGTCCCGGATCGATGAATACCACCTGGCCTGTAAGCGGCCGGGCGCCTGACGCCGGAATCACCCCTTTGGAGATAACAAGACACAGTATTAAGGAAACTACCATGAGTCCTCCAAGGGTAGCACTTCGGAAAGTGACCACAAAAAGGGGCCGGCCTCTTCGCCTGCCCCTTTTTCGTCGTACTTTTCCCATACCCACAGTACTCCTCAAGTCAAAAATCCCACACATAATCTATATATAGTCTCCCGCCAAAAGTATTCCGGGAGACATGTCAAAATTCTTAACGTTTTGAGAACTGGGGTGCCCTTCTTGCTTTCTTAAGGCCGTACTTCTTCCGTTCCTTCATTCGAGGATCCCGGGTGAGATATCCTGCCTTTTTCAAAAGGCCCCGGTAGCTATCGTCTACTTTGAGAAGGGCTCTTGCCACTCCATGTCTGGTTGCTCCTGCTTGGCCGCTGAGTCCTCCACCCATTGCCTTAACGTAAATATCAAACTTTCCTTCAGTTTCAGTCATACGCAGAGGAGATACAGCCTGGGATTCCAGAACTTTGTTGGCAAAGTACTCAGAAAGCCCTTTGCCGTTAACTGTAATTCTGCCTGTCCCTGGCAAAAGCCTTACTCTGGCTACTGCATGTTTCCTGCGTCCCGTTGCAAATATTGATTCCAACCTATTTCCCTCCCTGCCAGAAATCAGGTTTTTGCGCCTGATGAGGATGATTAGCACCTTTGTATACAAAAAGACGTTTCCCGATCTGCCTTCCCAAACGGTTCTTGGGAAGCATGCCTCTCACTGCCACTTCAACAACCTTTTCCGGACGCTTCTCCATCATAATCTTATAAGGAATATACCTGTCGCCGCCGGGATACCCTGAGTGGGTGAAAAATATCTTCTGATCCCGCTTCTTGCCGGTAAGTACAACATCCCTGGCGTTTATTATTATTACGCTATCCCCCATGTCTACGGAAGGGGTAAACGTAGGTTTATGCTTTCCCCGAAGCAATGTGGCGGCCACAGACGCGATCCTGCCCAACGGTTTACCCTTTGCATCGATGATCCACCATTTTCTCGGTACCTCTCCCGGTTTGGCCATATACGTTACGCCCACTGTCATAACCTCCTTATGCCGCCGTGCAAGCAACATCCATTCTAACCATGCTGATTTTGCTGGTCAAGAGAACCTGACTTTTTCCAGGCAAAGACCTTTGCCCGGAGCACATTTTCCTATCCTGAACTTCTTTTTTCCTTCTGCCGCCTCAAGAGCTCTTCTGACCGTCCCCTGTGGAAGGTGTCCTCTTCCTATATCTATCAGGGTTCCGGCCATAAGCCTGAGCATTTTGTAAAGAAAGCCATCTGCAGTAACCCAAAACTCCCATAAGGCGTCTTTACTTCCTTCCACATCCTTCCTCACCCATCTTGCCTCAAACACATGCCGGACAGTAGTCCTGGCAGAAGAACCCTGGGCTCTGAAATTGGCAAAGTCCTTTATTCCTTCAAACTCTACTGTTTCTTGTAACATCGATTCAAAATCCAATTTGCCCGGGTACCACAAAACATACCTGTAAGCCAAAACTGAAGGCCTCTTGCTCTTCCATATTCTGTAGCAATAGGTCTTGCTTACCGCATCCCTTAAGGGATCGAACTCAGGAGCCACTGCCCTGGCCGAATCAACGATTACATCTTCCGGCAAGAAAGTCCGAAGAGCCATTGGAATGCGCTCGGGAGGAATCGAGGCGGCTGTGTTGAACGCTATTACCTGCCCCCTGGCATGAACTCCTGCATCGGTTCTTCCTGCAGCTCTTACCGTAACCGGATGCCTTAGTAGGTTCTCCAGGCCGTCTTCTAAGACTCCCTGGACAGTCCTGTGATTCTTCTGGCGTTGAAATCCGGCGTACTGAGTCCCATCATACTGAACGCACATCTTAATCCTGAGATCTTGTATTACCTCCATTTATCACACTAACCTCACACAAGCCCCCGGGAAATTACAGGCCCAAACTTCACCCTGGTATATACAACCAAAACCGACATAATCACTGTTAGGCCAAATGCCAGGTAGTCTTTTTGGGCTAACCTTAATTCTCTCATTCTGGTCCTGCCCTCACCACCCCTGTAACACCTTGCCTCCATGGCCATAGCCAGATCATCGGCTCGCCTGAAAGCACTCACAAACAAAGGAACCAAAAGAGGGACCAGACTCCTGGCTCTTTGAACCATGTTGCCTGACTCAAAATCAGCCCCCCGTGCCATCTGGGCTTTCATTATTCTCTCTGCTTCTTCAAGTAAAGTCGGAATGAATCTCAAGGCAATAGTCATCATCATTGCGATCTCATGGGCAGGAACTCCAATCCTTGAAAAAGGTTTGAGTATGTCTTCAAGCCCATCGGTAAGTTCAATAGGCGATGTAGTAAGAGTCAGTAATGATGTAAACAGAATCAGTATTATAAGCCTTGTCCCTATGAACAAGCCCTGTATCAAACCTGCCCATGTTGCCTTGATAGGCCCAATTTTAAACATCACAGGCCCAGGAGTAAGGAAAAGGTGTAAGCCCATGGTAAAAATCATGATAAAGACAATCGGCCTTAACCCCCTAAAAAGCACTCTCCATGGAATCCTGGAAAGAATCACTGAAATAAGAGCAAAGATGCCTGTCACAAAAAACGAGTAAAAGTTGTTCCCCACGAACAAGACCACCATGAACATCAAGGATATCAGTATCTTAGCCCTGGGATCCAAAGAGTGAACAAAGGACTCTGCTGGATAGTACTGGCCTATTATTACTCCTCTTGACATCATAAGACCCCTTGCACCCCTCTTCCCCTCAGCTCTTTCATGATCTCCCTGTACGCTTCTTCGACAGTAAGAACATCTTCTCTAACGTCCCAACCTTTGTCTTTCAGCCTCTCCATAAGAACTGTCACATCAGGCGATTTCAGGCCCAAAGACTCCAGAAACCTTCCCTGAGAAAAAACCTCCCTGGGAGAGGCGTCTGTCACAAGCCTTCCTTCATTGAGAATCATGATTCTCTGGCAAAACCGGGCTACATCATCCATGTTATGTGATACTAAAATTACAGTCATTCCCATCCCATGGAGTTTCTTCACGTTATCCAGAATCTCTCTCCGGCCTCTTGGATCCAATCCTGCTGCAGGCTCGTCCAAAATCAGTACTTTAGGCTTTGTAGCTAAAATCCCGGCTATGGCCACTCTTCGAACTTGCCCTCCTGAAAGTTCGAAAGGAGAACGGGAAAGAAGCTCCCGGTCCAGCCCGACTACTCTTCTTGCCTCTTCTACCTGAATTTCAATCTCTTCCTGAGAAAATCCCAAATTCCTGGGGCCAAAGGCAATGTCATCAAGAACAGTCTCTTCGAATACTTGCTGCTCAGGGTACTGAAATACCAGGCCTATCTTCTGTCTTATCTTCTTTAGGCTGACTCCCTTTGACCAAATGTCCACCCCGTCAATCAAAACCATACCGGAAGTTGGCTTCAAAAGCCCGTTAAGATGCTGGATCAAAGTAGACTTTCCAGAACCCGTAGCCCCTATCAACCCAACAAATTCACCGTCTTGTATGGAAAAAGAGATTCCGGATAAAGCAGTGACCTCTGATAAGGTACCCTCCATATAGGTATGAGTTAAATCCCTTACTTCAATTGACATAATTCATTCACCAGTTCATCCACACTTAATGCTTCCGGGTCAATGGCAATTCCGCTTGTAGCCAGCATACCGCTGAGTTTCCCAAGAGGCGGAACATCAAGGCCCAATCCCGCCATAGTATCTGCCTGCCTGAAGACCTCTTTCGGCGTCCCCTGCATAACAATCTTTCCGTCATCCATTACAAGTACCCTATCTGCGTACAAAGCTTCATCCATGTAATGGGTTATGTGAATGATGGTTATACCCATTTCCTTATTGAGCCTCTTTACCGTCTTCATTACCTCTTCCCTGCCCAGGGGATCAAGCATTGCAGTAGGCTCGTCCAGTATTATGCATCTGGGTTTCATAGCCAGTATCCCGGCTATAGCCACTCTTTGCTTTTGCCCTCCAGACAAAAGGTGGGGAGCATGGCGGGAAAAGTCCCTCATACCTACCGCGTCCAAAGCTTCTGCAACCCTTGTCCTGATTTCCCCCGGCTCAATTCCCAAATTCTCAGGGCCAAAGGCAACATCTTCTTCCACCACCGTGGCCACCAGCTGATTGTCAGGATTCTGAAAAACCATTCCAGCGCTCCGCCGGATTTCCCAGGTAAGTTCAAGGTCTTTGGTGTTCATGCCAAAGACCCATACATCCCCTTCATTTGGCAGCAAAAGAACGTTTAAATGCTTGGCCAGGGTGGATTTTCCGGACCCATTAGGCCCCACAACCACCACAAACTCTCCCTGAGGTATGCTTATGTCCACCCCTGCCAGAGCCAACACGCTATAGGACTCGTCCACCTGGTACCTGTGAACCAAGCCCCTTGTCTCGACGCTCCTGGCCTCTTCATTCATTGTTCCCATTCAGCCTTCTTTACTTTTCTGGCTTGACAAGTTCCAATATGGCCATAGGAGCTCCATCGCCTCGCCTCTGGCGGGTCTGAATAATCCTTGTATAGCCTCCTGACCGGTGGGCATATCTTGGCCCAATTGTCTCAAAGAGTTTCTTTACTACGTCCTCTTTATTGATAAAAGCAAGAGCCCTTCTCCTGGCAGAGAGGCTGTCTTCTTTTGCGATGGTAATCATCTTCTCGCAAATCGACTTTGCTTCTTTAGCCTTAACAAGAGTAGTCTCTATTCTTTCGTTCTCCAAAAGCGACGTTACAAGGCCACGAAGAAGTGCCTTGCGTTGCGCTGTAGGTCTGTCAAATCGTGAGTAACCCAACTTCGTCTCCCCCTCACTCGTCTTCTAGGCGGAAAGCCAGCCCCAGTTCTGCCAGCTTGTTCTTAACCTCTTCGAGGGACTTCTTGCCCATGTTCCGTACCTTTGAAATCTCTTGCTCTGTCTTCTGAATAAGCTCACCTACATTGTTAATCCCGGCACGCTTCAAACAGTTAAAGGATCTCATAGACAATTCCAATTCTTCGACAGGCATCTCAAGCATTTTTTCGAGTTCTGACTTTTCCTCAATTTCCTCTTCGTCAGTATCCTCCTTGACCTTGGCTGCAAGATTCTTGAAAAGATCAAGGTGCTCAATCAATATACCGGCAGCTCTTTCAATGGCCTCGTCGGGCCGGATGCTTCCGTCTGTCCATACTTCAATAATCAGCTTATCGTAGTCGGTCCTCTGCCCTACGCGGGTATCTTCAACTTGAAAATTAACCTTCGTAATGGGAGTAAATCTGGAATCAATGGCGATTACTCCGATGGCCTGGTTCGGAACCTTGTTGGCCTCTGCTGTAACATACCCGCGCCCATCTTCAACGGTCAGCTCGATAAACAAGCTGCCGTCCTGATCAATTTCTGCAATATGAGCATCGGGATTAATGATCTCAATATCAGGGTCAGCAATAATGTCCCCGCCTGTAACAGTACAAGGCCCTTGTTTCTCAATTCGCGCATATCTGGTTCCCGAACTGTGCAGTTTGAGAACCAGTCCTTTGATATTCAAGATTAGATCAGTTACGTCTTCTCTGACTCCTGGGATAGTGGCGAACTCGTGGAGCACTCCGTCTATCCTAACTCTGGTTACAGCGGCCCCTGGAAGAGAGGACAGCAATACACGGCGCAAAGAATTGCCTATGGTCACGCCATACCCTTCTTCCAAAGGCTCCACCACAAAACGTCCGTATTTCTTATCAGGCGAAATATCTTCGCATTGAATTCTTGGCTCGATTAACTCGAACACTCTGTGAGCCCCCCTTGTTTAACACGCTTTCCCCGGGGTGAATTACTTCGAATAAAGCTCAACGATGAACCGCTCATCCACCGGAGCATCAACCTCGTCCCTCTCGGGCAGTCTCAAGACCGTGCACTTCCAGTTCTCGGGATCAAGTGAAATCCATGCAGGAGCCGTATGCCCCTCAATATACTCAGCCATGGCCTTGAATTTATCCATCTTTAAAGACCGGGGCCTGATAGAAATCTCGTCCCCAGGGCTTACCTGATACGAAGGAATATCAACTTTGCGGCCGTTTACTGCCACATGGCCGTGATTGACAACTTGTCTTGCTTCATTTCGCGACCTGGCAAAGCCGGATCTGTACACTACGTTGTCAAGCCGCCGCTCGAGAATCTGCATCAGAGTCTTACCGGTAACACCTCTAACCTTAACGGCTTTCTGGAAATACCGGCGGAATTGCTTTTCTCCAACCCCGTAAAATCTTCTGGCCTTCTGCTTCTCCCTGAGCTGTAAACCATACTCACTTGGCCGTCTCATACGACTGTGCATTCCAGGCGGCGAGGACCTTTTTTCCAGGGTACACTTGGTAAAGCATTTATTACCTTTAAGATATAGTTTCTGACCTTCACGCCTGCACAATCTGCAGACCGGTCCTGTATATCTGCTCATTGTTTGCCTCCCTATACTCTGCGTCGTTTAGGCGGACGACATCCGTTATGTGGAACCGGGGTAACATCCTTAATAAGGCTGACTTCAAGGCCTGCTGCCTGTAAAGCACGTATGGCTGCTTCTCTCCCGGCCCCTGGCCCCTTCACACAGACTTCAACTTCTCTCATGCCCACATCGATTGCCTGTTTCGCAGCAACCTCAGCTGCCATCTGAGCGGCAAACGGAGTGCTTTTGCGAGACCCCTTGAAACCCTGTTTGCCCGCGGATGACCAGGATACCGCTCCGCCCTGGGTGTCGGTTATCGTTATAATGGTGTTGTTGAAGGTGGATCTTATGTGAGCCACGCCCTTTTCAACAACACGCTTTTCCCTTCTTCTAACCCTTTCCTTTCTTCTAGCCAAAGCTTATCCAGCCTCCCCAACACTATCTTTTCCGTCTGATTCCGACAGTCTTCTTTGGGCCCTTTCTGGTCCGGGCATTGGTTTGAGTCCTCTGCCCTCTGACAGGCAACCCTCGTCTGTGGCGAAGGCCTCTATAAGTCCCAAGATCGACAAGACGCTTGATGTTAAGCTGAACTTCCGTTCGCAAGTCGCCTTCAACCTTGTAGTTATTGTCAATAAAATCCCTGATGCGCGCTACTTCTTCCTCTGTAAGGTCTCGTACCCGAGTATTAGGGTTGACTCCGGTAGACGCAAGGATTTCCCTGGTACGGGTCGGCCCGATACCGTAAATATAGGGAAGTGCAGCATGCAACTTTTTGTCTCTGGGTAAATCAACACCTGCTATACGAGCCATATACTCTCACCCCCAGTCAACCCTGTCTTTGTTTGTGTTTTGGATTGGAACACAGTACCATAACTCTGCCGTGTCTTCTGATAATACGGCATTTCTCGCATATCTTCTTCACTGAAGGCCTAACCTTCACATGAATAACCCCCTTTGTAAAAGGGAAGACATTCCCCTTGTCCTTATCTAAGACGACGGACAATTCTGCCGCGGGTCAGGTCGTAGGGGCTCAACTCAACAAGTACTCTGTCGCCGGAAAGAATCTTAATGAAATTAATCCTCATCTTTCCTGATATATGAGCCAGGACTTTATGCCCGCCCTCAACCTCCACCCGAAACATGGCATTGGGAAGCGGCTCTATTACCCTGCCCTCTACCTCAATGCTGTCTTGCTTCGGCATGTTATTCCCCCTCATTTATGTCAAAAGTGTAACCATTATCTACCAGATTATACCAACGTGAGGCATACAGGGCCTTTTTCCGTAATTGCCACAGTATGCTCAAAATGGCCGGACCAGGACCTATCTCTCGTTATGACACGCATATCCGGAAAAGTGATCACATCTGAACCCCCGGCATTAACCATAGGTTCAATAGCTATCACCATTCCTTTGCGCAGGGCCGGCCCGGTGCCCAATCTGCCATAGTTCGGCACCATTGGGTCTTCGTGCATGGATCTGCCCACACCATGGCCTGCGTAATCCTTTACTACACTGTAACCATGTTCTTTCACAAATCCTTCGATTGCACAGCCAATATCCCCAATATGGGCTCCAACCAAAGCAGCCGCGATCCCCTTGTTCAGGGCATCTTTGGTCACTTCAATAAGCTTTTTGGCATCTGGAGAGACTTCCCCAACAGGGAATGTCGCCGCGGTATCTCCCACAAAGCCCTGGAAAGTAGCACCCACATCTATGGAGATAATGTCACCCTCTTCCAAAATTGTCTCTCCGGGAACTCCGTGCACAACTACCTCATTCTTTGACGCACAAATCGACCCGGGAAAACCCATATACCCCTTAAAAGTAGGTATGGCACCCTTACTCCTTATAAACTCTTCAGCGGCCCGATCCAAATCGATAGTGCGAAGGCCAGGCTTAACCATTTCGCCCAATCGCAACAGGCACTCGCCTGCAATCCGGCCTGCCTTAGCCATAATGGCCAGTTCTTTCTCGGTCTTCAGAATAATCATTGGCTGATCGCTTCCCCGGTAAGCTCTTTTTCCGAAAGCGATACAAGGATTCTCTGGAATATGGAATCTACATCTCCACAACCATTTATAGATACCACAATTCCGTCCTTATTGTAATACTCGCGCAAAGGTTCAGTAACCTCATGGTAGAGTCTTAAACGCTCTTTTACAGTCTCTTCTTTATCATCCTTGCGGGATATAAGGCCCCCTCCACATACGTCGCACTTACCCTCTATCTTAGGAGGATCAAGCTCTACATTATATGGTTTTCCGCATCCGGCACAAACCCTTCTGGTCCTGGACCTGTCCAATAGCTCCTCTTCTGGGACAACCAGGTTAATTACGAGATCAAGCCGCTCGTTCCTGGATTGAAGGACCTCTTTCAGGGCTTCTGCCTGGGCTGTATTTCGGGGAAACCCGTCCAGCACAAATCCTTTCCGGGCTTCAGACGAATGTAGCCGCTGCTCGATAATCTTTACGGTTACTTCGTCTGGAACCAGACGTCCTTTAGCCATTATCCCTTCCACAAGACGCCCCAGGTCAGTACCTGCTTTTACTTCTTGCCTGAATATGTCACCAGGTGCAATATGGAGCAGGCCAAACCTGGCAGACACCAGTTTTGCCTGAGTGCCTTTGCCGGCACCTGGCGGCCCTAAGAACAAGAGTCTCACTGAAATCTCCTCACTTCAAAAAGCCCTGATAATTGCGCATTACGAGCTGGGATTCAATCTGCTTCATAGTTTCAAGTGCCACGCCTATAACAATGAGCATTGCAGTTCCACCCAGAGCCTGGAATCCAGGCAAACCTGTTATCTGGATTACAAAGTTAGGTAAAATTGCAATTATGGCAAGAAACAAGGCTCCTACAAAGGTGATTCTGTTGACCACCCTAGACAAAACATCTGCAGTGGGTTTACCCGGACGAATACCAGGTATGAACCCGCCGTATTTCCGCATGTTATCAGCTACATCTAGCGGATTAAACACCATAGACGTATAGAAAAACGTAAAGCCAAATATTAATAAGGCATACATAACCGTGTACCAGGGCTGCCTGTAATCAAAAACCTTCTCAAGGGAACGTGCCCAGGGCGCCTGAATGAACGATGCTATTGTTGCCGGAAAAGCCAAAAGAGATGACGCAAAAATAACCGGAATCACACCTGCCTGGTTTATCCGTATTGGAATATGGGTTGAATATCCACCCATCATTTTTCTTCCGACAACTCTTTTTGAATACTGGACGGGAATCCGCCTTTCGCCTTCAGTTATCCATATAACCAATACTAAAGTCACCAGAGTTATAGCCAGTAGCGCCAGGACATTGTACCACCGAGTTTGGCCCATTTTCAACAGAACATAAAGGCTGCCTATTTCTCTGGGTATTCCGGATACAATACCGCCGAATATAAAAAGGGAAATACCGTTCCCAATACCCTTTTCTGTTATAAGCTCTCCCAGCCACATCAAGAAAGCGGTTCCTGCAGTAAGGCTTAATATTGCCTCAATAAGAACCCAGACAGAAGTAGACACAAGAGCTCCCTGGGCACGAATACCCAGTGTCATACCGGTAGCTTGAATAAGTCCCAGGATTACCGTTCCGTATCTTGTATAGTCTTGAAGTTTCTCTCTTCCGTCTTCATCCTTGGACATTTCTTCCCATTTCGGTATTACCATGGTAAGGAGCTGCATAATAATGGAGCTGTTGATATACGGGTAGATGCTCATGGCAAATACCGAGTAGTTCCTTAAAGCTCCGCCGGAAAAAAGGTCCATGAACGAAAACAAGGTCCCTTCCTGAAACAACCCGGCAATAACCTCAGGGATTATGCCGGGTACCGGCACTGCAACTCCTGCCCGAAAAACTATGAGCAAGCCTATTGTGTACAGTATTCTATTACGGAGATCCGGTACACGCCAGGTATTCTTGATCGTTGATACCATCTATATCACCTCGGCTTTGCCGCCTGCGGCCTCGATTTTCTCCTTTGCAGATTCAGAAAATGCATGTGCCTTGACGGTAAGAGCCTTGGTAATCTCACCTTCGCCCAGTATCTTGACATATTTGCGATTTCGCCTGACAAGCCCGGCTTCTCTCAGCTCTTCAGGCCCTATCTGGCTCCCTGCTTCAAACATGTCCATGTCAGCCAAATTGACAATGCCGTAGTCACGTCCGAAGATGTTCTTGAAGCCCCTCTTTGGAAGGCGCCTTACAAGTCTGGTTTGGCCTCCTTCAAACCCAGGTGGCTTGGTTCCTCCGGATCTTGATTTCTGGCCCTTGTGTCCGCGCCCTGCAGTTTTCCCAAGGCCTGAACCCAGGCCTTGCCCTTTTCTTCTGGGTTTTCTGACTGAACCAGGAACCGGCCGCAGTATCTCATGCAATTCCATTGGAACCAACCTCCGCTTCTTCCCCTTTGTCCCTTCTCATGGCCACTCCGCGGATTTCGGCTATTTCTCGGGCACTGCGAAGGTTTTTGAGTGCATCGATAGTTGCATATACCACATTATAAGGGTTCGAAGAGCCAAGAGACTTAGCCAGCACATCCTCTATTCCTGCAAGTTCCATAAGGGGTCTTACACCCCGTCCTGCGATAACCCCTGTGCCTGTCGACGCCGGACGCAAAAGCACTTCTCCCGCGCCAAACCTGCCAATAATGTCATGTGGAATAGTAGTCCCATTCATAGGAACCTCGATAAGATTCTTCTTTGCGTCATCTATACCTTTCCGGATCGCATCAGTCAGGTCCTGGGCCTTGCCCAGTCCGGCCCCAACCTTTCCGTTACCGTTTCCTACAACCACAAGAGCCCTAAAACTCCGCCTGCGTCCACCTTTCACTGTTTTGGATACAGGGCCGAAAGTAACCACATGGTCCTTAAATTCATCTTGAGGTTGGTCTCTGAAACCACCCCTAGTGGAACGATCTCTTGCCAACAAATAATCACCCCGCATGTTAGAAATCCAGCCCGCCCTCTCTCGCTCCTTCTGCAAGAGCCTTGACTCTTCCGTGAAACAAATAACCGCCCCTGTCAAAAACCACTCTTGAAATGTCTTTTTCAGCGGCTCTTTTCCCTATCAGGTTTCCGACAAATTTAGCACCGTCAATACTCCCACCAGACTTGCCGGATTCTTTAAAAGCCTGTTCATTTGAAGATGCCGAAACCAGAGTCTGTTGGGTTACATCATCAATTATCTGGGCGTAAATATGGTTTGAACTCCTGAATACGTTCAATCTTGGACGCTCAGGCGTGCCAACCACTTTTCTTCTTACACGAAGATGGCGCCTGGCTCTCTTATTGTCCTTAGTCTTAACAGCCATCGAATGTCCTTCCTCCCCTGCAGGCTACTTAAACGCCCTTGACAACCTTGCGCTTTATTGTTTCTCCCACATACTTGACTCCCGTTCCTTGATAAGGCTCAGGCGGCCTCAGCCTTCGTATGTCGGCTGCTATCTGCCCCACCATCCCCTTATCGATTCCACGAACAATAACCTGCGTGGGAGCCGGTACGTCAATTTCAATTCCCTTAGGAGGCGAAATCTCACAAGGTTTGGAGAACCCGAGGTTCAGCACAACCTTATCTCCGGACTTAGAGGCGCGATACCCAACACCGGACATCTCTAGGGCCTTTTCGTAACCTTGAGTCACACCCACGACCATATTGTTGATCAGGGTGCGGGTAAGCCCGTGAAGAGACTTGTGCTTCTTGGCATCAGACGGCCTTTGAACCTCTATAGAGTCTTCCTCCAGAACAATATTCATGTCCGGATGAAGTTCTTTACTTAATATCCCTTTAGGGCCTTTCACCGTAATCAAGGTGTTGTCCACTGTTACAGTAACCCCTGAGGGTATCTTTATGGGTTTTATTCCAATTCGCGACATGCAAAAACCCTCCTGTACCTTCCTACCATACGTAGCAGACTACCTCTCCGCCAAGCCCTTCTCTGCGCGCTGATCTGTCAGTCATAACTCCTTTGGATGTAGAAATGACAGCAATGCCCAGGCCTCCAAGAACTCTCGGAATGTCTTCCTTGCCAGCATAAACCCTTAGACCGGGTTTGGAGATCTGCCTGATTCCCGTAATTGCACAGGTTCTTCCAGGGCCGTACTTCATATACACTCTCAGGTGTGAAAACGGTTTTCCCTGAATAACCTCATAGTCCCTTATATAGCCTTCTTCCTTAAGGACCGCCAGAATCCTCTCCTTAATTTTGGAAAACGGCATCTCCGCTTTCTCATGCTTTGCCATGCCAGCATTGCGGAGTCTGGTAAGCATATCCGCAATAGGATCATGTGTCATCGATAATTTCCCTCCTACCAGCTGGCTTTCTTTACGCCAGGAATCTCTCCGCGGTGAGCCAAAATCCTAAAACAGTGCCTGCACAAGCCAAATTTCCTCATATATGCACGGGGCCTGCCGCAAATATTACACCTGTTGACTCTCTGCGTCGAGAATTTTGGCTCCTTTTTCGCCCTAACAATTTTGGCTTTGGTCGCCAAGAAATCTCCCCCTTACTGTCTGAAAGGCATACCCAGAGATTTAAGAAGGTACCGCCCTTCCTCATCAGTCCTTGCCGTAGTGGTAATTGTAATGTTCATACCACGTATCTTCGACACCTGGTCATAATCAATCTCAGGGAAAATAAGCTGTTCTTTGAGCCCCATAGAGTAGTTGCCCCTGCCGTCAAAACCGTCAGGCGACACCCCGCGAAAGTCTCTGACTCGCGGAAGAACTACGTTGAAGAGCTTTTCCAAGAAATCATACATACGCTCACCCCTGAGAGTAACCTTACATCCTACATTCATGCCCGCTCTCACTTTGAAAGCTGATATCGATCGCTTAGCCCTGGTAATAACAGGCCTCTGACCCGCTATTGTTGTAAGGTCAGAAACTGCAGCTTCCAGAGCATCTGCATTTTGCGTAGCCTCGCCAACTCCCATGTTTATTACAACTTTCTCGATTTTCGGCACCTGCAAAAGGTTAGTGTAACCGAACTCCTTCATCATGGCGGGAACTACATCTTGACGGTATAAATCCCTAAGCGACACGTTCCTCGACCTCACTTGTCAATGGCTTCGCCACATTTTCCGCAAACTCTAGACTTTTTGTCACCGACCATCTTAAATCCAATCCTGGTGGGCCTGGAACATTTCGGACACAAGAGCATCACCGCTGACCTGTGCACCGGGCCTTCTTTCTCAATAATCCCACCCTTAGGTAGATCCTGGGTAGGCCTCTGGTGCCTCTTATGGAGGTTCACTCTCTCAACAACCACGCGGTTTTCCCGGGGCATGGCCCGTAAGACTTTCCCCTTTGCGCCCTTGTACTTACCACTTATGACCAGGACCGTATCGCCTTTGCGTATATTCACTGAACCCACCACCTTTTAGGCGCTAAATAACTTCGGGAGCAAGAGAAATGATCTTTGTAAAGCGCTTTTCTCGAAGTTCCCGTGCCACAGGCCCGAAAATACGAGTGCCCTGGGGCTCTGTCGCATCTTTCAATATCACTGCTGCATTATCATCGAACTTAATATAGGTTCCGTCGGGACGCCTGACATTCTTACTTGTCCTCACAATAACGGCCCGAACTACCTGGCCCTTCTTAACAACGCCTCCGGGCGTGGCCTCTTTTACCGAAGCAACGATGATATCACCCAGGCAGGCATAGCGCCTAAAACCGCTCCCGAGGATTCTAATGCACATGATCTCTTTTGCGCCTGTGTTATCTGCTACCCTCAACCTGCTCTGCGGTTGAATCACGTTCGGTCACCCCCTACCTGGCCCCTGGACTTCTGGATGACTTCGGCTATCCTCCACCTTTTGTGTCTGGATATAGGCCTTGTCTCTAAAAGGCGTACCTTATCTCCTGTTGAAGCCGAATTATCCTCATCATGGGCCTGCACCTTTCGGGTTGACCTGATTCTCTTACCGTAGATCGGGCTGATCTTCCAGGTTTCAATTGCTACAACCCTGGTCTTATCCATTTTGTCGCTTACCACGACTCCAATCAATTCCTTACGTTTCCCACGCTCCATACTTTAACCCTCCTGGGCAAGCATTCCGAGTTCCCTCTGGCGCTGAATAGTCTTCACTCGCGCTATTGAACGTTTAACCTCGCGTATCCTCATAACATTGTCTAGCTGCCCGGTAGCAAGCTGAAAGCGCAGGTTAAACAATTCATCTTTCAGGTCGGAAAGCCTGTTGTTCAAATCCTTGTCGCTCATTTTTCTAATTTCCTGCACTTTCATCTTCATTCACCGCCTTCTCCTGTGACACACCCATGACTTCAGGCCGTTTCTGAAACTTCGTCTTAATCGGCAGCTTGGTTGCTGCCAACCTGAGAGCCTCTCTGGCTGCTTCTTCAGAAACACCTGCTATCTCAAAGAGAATACGTCCAGGCTTGACAACTGCCACCCAATATTCGGGGTTGCCTTTACCGCTGCCCATCCTGGTTTCAGCAGGCTTCTTGGTCACCGGTTTATCCGGAAATACTCGAATCCAAACCTTACCGCCACGTTTGATATGACGGGTCAGAGCTACTCTTGCAGCCTCAATCTGTCTGTCAGTAACCCAGGCAGGTTCCAGTGCCATAAGTCCAAACTCACCGTAAAACACTTCGTTTCCGCGTGAGGCCTTGCCTGTCCTCCTACCCCTGTGTTGTTTCCGAAACTTCACACGTTTGGGCATCAACATAGCTCACTTACCTCCCTCAGCAGCTTGAGGTTTCAAAGGGAGGATATCACCTTTATATATCCACACCTTGACCCCAATACGGCCATAGGTTGTATGGGCCTCGGCAAATCCATAATCTATGTTAGCTCGTAAGGTGTGGAGGGGAACTGTTCCCTCGCCGGCTCTCTCACTTCGTGCTATTTCTGCACCTTGCAAGCGCCCGGATACCCTTATCCTTATTCCTTTAGCTCCTGACCTCATAGCCCTGCCTATAGCCTGTCTCATTGCCCGTCTATAGGA
>MTKW01030526.1_pt1 | contig 15926 bp, 14 predicted proteins | sample 1042761 | NCBI WGS metagenome assembly MTKW01 (sample SAMN06205366, study PRJNA360243) | anaerobic digester metagenome | biome: Wastewater treatment plant; feature: Anaerobic digester sludge; material: sludge; isolation source: anaerobic digester fed with sludge from wastewater treatment plant ... | reverse complement strand
CTGACTTTTGCAGCGGTCATGCTGGCGGCATTGTTGACCCTCGTATCGGCAGGGTGGCCTGTCCGTTTTTCCCTTTATAATCGGGACGGCCTTTTTGGATTGCTGGCCGCGGTGATAACAAGCGTTCTGTTTTTTTCGTCGTTCGGTAAACATCCCGATGGTATTTTGGATTCGGTGCTGACATACACCTACTGGTTCAATCGCGCTGGCCAGCACAGCATTCATGCCCATCCCTGGTATTGGTATCTTGACCTGCTGACCTGGAATGAACTGACCGAGCGAATCGTATGGAATGAAGATATCATTGTCGCCGGCGCATTATTCGGGTTCTTTTTTGCCTTTCAAAATCGTGAAGGATTGCCCCATCGGCGGCCTTTTTGTGTGTTTGCGGCATTGTTCACGCTGTTTTTAACGGTGATTTATTCAGCCATCCCCTATAAAACGCCGTGGTGCGCCCTGAATTTCCTTTATGGGATGGCACTGCTGGCAGGATTGGCGGCGGACCGTATAGTGGCATGGTCAACAGGACGCGGACAAAAGATCCTGATCTATACGGTATTGACAATGTTTGGGATTATCAGTCCGCTGTTTCAGTCTGTGTTTCTAAATACGCGATATGCCGCTTCGCCGAGCAACCCATGGGCCTATGCACATACCAGCCCGGATGTCTTCAAAATTGAGCAGACGGTTCGGCATGTCGCCGCCGCTCATCCGGACGGCAAAAAGATGTTTATTCAGGTGGTCTCACCGAACCATGATTACTGGCCGCTGCCTTGGTATTTGCGTGATTTTGAGGCTGTTGCCTATACCGATACGGTTCATAAAAATTTACCCAACCCGCCGTTGGTACTCTGTCAGGCCGATATCCAGCAGGATGTTCTGAAAAAACTATACGAAACCCCGCCCCCCGGCCACCGAGAGCTTTATGTGCCGTTATTTGATGACTATACTGAGCTTCGCCCCGGCGTCGAATGGAGGGGTGTCCTGGTTCGTTCGCTGTGGGAAAAGGTTTTCGCCCAGCCGGCTGAGGGTGTTGAATCTTACCATGACAAAGCAGGAGAGGGGCCTATTGTGGATGTTCAACCGAATCGAAAGGATCTGCAAAAAACGGCCAAGTTTAGCCATCAGGCGATGAACACTGTCTTTGAGGTCTGGATTCAGCACGACAACGGTTCCTATGCAGGTCGTGCTGCACGAGCGGCCTTTACCGAGGTGGATCGGCTGGAAGGGGAATTGAGCCGTTTTATTGATAACAGCGATGTCAGTCGTATCAACCGAGCGGCGGCGGGCGAATCCATCGTGGTTTCGCCGGACACTATGGCCTGCCTACAGATTGCCCAAGAAGTTGAGAATCTCACAGAAGGGGCGTTTGATGTAACAGTCGGGGCAATGGTTCAACTTTGGCGGCAGGGTGAGGCAAAATCTGAAGACATTGCCTCCTTTTTGCAAAAGCAAAAAGACAGAGCAATTGTCCTTAATCCTGCTGAACTAACCGTTACGGTTTTGCGTTCAAATCCAGGGCTTGATTTAGGCGGCATAGCCAAAGGCTATGCGGTTGATCGCATGGCCGAGGTTCTGGCTGAGTGGGGGATCGAACGCGCCCTTATGCACGGCGGGACAAGCTCAATACGGGCGGCAGACCCGCCGCGAGAAAAAACCGGCTGGCCGATCAATCTGTCCAATCCGCACGACTCTGCCAAAAAGGTGGCTCGACTTGCCTTGTCCCGCCGGGTGTTAAGTTGTTCGGGACTTGAGCGAGGCGGACATATCATCGACCCTCGAACCGGTAGGGCCGTCTCTCAACGACGTGCAATCTGGCTGCTGACGGATTTTTCTGCGGCCAAAGCAGATGCCCTGACCACTGCTTTTATGGTAATGCCCACCGATGGCATTGAGCAATTTGTCCAAAACCATCCCGCCAATGGCATTATTCTGATTCCTGCGGATCCGGATCAACCGCCGATAAAATTGGGCGGCTGGCCCTTGGACTGAGCCAATGCGTTAACAATAGATCATTTTTTTAATCATTCCGCCGTCAATAACAATGTTTTGGCCGGTAATAAAGCCGGCTTTTCCCGAACACAAATACATCGCCATCTCGGCAATGTCTTCAGGCCGGCCAACGCGACCGACAGGATGCTGCGTGTGATCCTGTGTGGTCAAAGGTGTAACGACCCCATCGTGTCGCCAGTGGTCTGTTACGATCCACCCCGGACTGATGCAGTTGACGCGTACCGGTGCAAGACTCATTGCCAGTGCATGGGTCAAGCCCACCAACGCCGCTTTTGAGGCCGAATAGGCTTCCGTATGCGGTTCGCTCATCAATGCTCGCGTAGAAGCCATCAGGAGAATCGATCCGTTTGTCTCTTTCAGGCTGGCAGCAGCGTATTTGGCGCACAAAAAAGCCCCTGACAGATTGGTATTCAATACCTCCTGCCATTGGCGATAAGTGAGCTGTTCAATAGGTCGGTTGTCGGCAATAGCGGCATTGTGAATAACCGCATCCAGTCGCCCCGTCCACTGCTGAGCCTTCTGAATGGCCGATTCAACCTCATTTTCCACGGCGATATCGGTTGGTACAAACCGGGCACGCGGGGCGTTGCCCAGACGTTTCAGAGCCGGATCGCGAAGCTGTTCATTTTTTTCAGCAAGAACCACATGGGCTCCGGCCTGTAAAAAACAATACGCGATACACAATCCGATTCCCTGGCCGGCGCCAGTGATTAGGACTGTTTTGTTGGTAAACATAGTCTTTAATCCGTAAATTATAGTCTTTCTTTGTTCCGATAGTCACGCAAAACATCCCTAAAGTGATGTTTCAGCCAGATTAGATCCCGAAGAACGGCAAAGGCTTCGTGAAGAGGTTTGAGCCGGCTGTCCGGATCCCACGACCAGTCCACCGGAAATTCACGTATTGAATAGCCGTATTTCATCGCCAGCAGGATAATCTCTACGTCGAACATAAAACCGTCAATGGTACTCATTGCGTACAAACGCCGAGCAACCTTGCCGTCATAGACCTTAAAGCCGCATTGAGTATCCGTCAGATTGGCCAGACGTTTCAGGTCGTGAATCAGGAACCAGTGGAATAACCCCGAGCAGAGCCGACGGTACCAGGATTGGGGGCGATGGATATGGCTAACGTTCATTTTACGCGAGCCGTGGGCAATTTGACATTGTCCGCTCTGGATAAGCCGGATGCCCGTCATCACCTCTTCGTACGGCACGCAACAGCCGCTGTCGGAAAACATCACATAACGTCCGCGACTTTCGAGGATGCCCGTGCGTACGGCGCAGCCCTTGCCGCGGTTGCGTTCCAGCCGAATCACACGCACCGGCACAGGGGCCCGATCGGCGCATTGCTGAGCAATGTCAGCCGTCTGATCGCGACTTCCATCGTCAACAATCAGTATTTCACCGCCGCCGGGAAACTGGGCCAGAAACGCCGAGGCAGCGGCAATGTCGCCGCCGACTTTTCGCGCCTCCTCGAAGGTCGGAATAACGATTGAAAGCCCGATAGGTTCTGTCGTTTTATCATTCATAAATATCCGTTTACTTTACCTCAAAGCCTTAACGCTGTGAAGACTTTTCTTCGTATATGGGACAAAATAAAGACAGAAATTCCGTGATTGTTTTATGTATTTCTTGTTGAATCTCGGCCTGAAATCCAGATAATAACGACAAATATGCTTAAAAAAGGAATGTGACTTTTAAGGAGAAAGAAAATGGGGATTTTGGACATTGCCGTTTTTCTGCTTTTTGTGGTGTGTGTGGTGGGGCTTGGACTTTATAAGAGTCGCCATGAAGAAACCGGCGAAGACTATTTTCTGGCAGGGCGAGGCCTCAAGTGGTGGCTGATTGGGTTTTCCCTGATCGCCGCCAACATTTCTTCCGAACAATTTGTCGGCATGAGCGGAAACGCGGCAAGCCACGTTGGGTTAGCGATCGCCAGTTATGAATGGATGGCCGCCATTACGCTTGTGGTGGTGGCATTCTGTTTTCTGCCTTATTTTTTGCGGGCCGGTATCTTTACAATGCCCGAATTTCTCGAATATCGCTATAACCCCTGGGCGCGCTTGATTATGGCAGTGTGTATGTTGTTGATTTATATGTTGCTTTTGGGCGCGATTACCTATTCGGGCGCATTGACCATCAACACAATGGCCGATGAAATGGAGATGTCATTTGTACCCACGCTCGCGCAGGCTTCTCTGATCATTGCGATTATTGCCATGGTTTACGTTGCCGCCGGCGGTCTGAAGGCATGTGCCTGGGCTGATTTGATTCAAGGCAGTGCCCTGATCATCGGGGGGGCGGTTATTATGATTTTTGCGTTCCATATGCTCGGCAATGTAGAACAGGCTTCCTATATTGAGGACGTGGGAACCGGAGCGGTAGCGACAAAGACGTTTACCGAAGAACAGGGAACCATACAGCGGTTTTTGGATTTGAACAGCGTGCGTCTGAATATGTTTCTGCCGAAAGATGATGCGGTTTTGCCATGGACGGCATTGCTGTTAGGGCTGTGGATTCCCAATTTCTATTATTGGGGACTGAATCAATACATTACCCAACGAACGCTCGGCTCAGCGTCTCTTGCCGAAGGACAAAAAGGAATTGTTTTTTCGGCATTTATGAAACTTCTGATTCCATTTGTAATTGTTATTCCCGGTATTATCGCGTTTAATCTCTTTGCACCGGAAATGAAAGTCAGAGCGATTTACGATAACGCGACGGTCATCGGCAGATATGCTCTGGCCAATCCCGATACAAAACTGGTTGTCGTGGTTCAAGACCCATCTCCTGAGCAAATTGAAACCCACCAACCCGGGGTTTTTATGCTGGCCGTATATCCGGACGCCGAGGCAATCAAGGCCGCACGGATTCGCAATCCTTATGTGCTTCCCATTACTAAAAATGAATACGACAAACTCGAACCCCATCCCTACTCGGTTTTCACCTCGGACGACAAATCGATTGAAACCGTTTTCCCGTCATTGACAGAAGAATTAAAGGCCTACAACAAGGCTGTCGAGGCAGCGGCCAGAGCAGCCGGCGCGCGGGTTTACACCGAAAAGTTTATTGGCTATAAATACGATTCGGCGCTGGGGCAGCTTCTCAGTAGAGTGCTGCCGCGAAATGTCGGTTTGGTGGGCTTTGTGTTGGCGGCTCTTCTGGGCGCGATTGTCAGTTCGCTGGCGGCCTTGCTAAACGCGGCATCAACCATCTTTACAATGGATATCTATACAAAATATATAAACCCGCAAGCCGGCCAAAAAGTGATCGTTCTGTTGGGACGAATCTGTGTCGTGGTCTTTTCGGTGATCGCGTTTTTGTTGGCTCCGCAACTGGGTAATCCGAAAATCAGCCACAGTATTTTTATGATTATTCAGGAAAGTCAGGGGTTCCTCTCGCCGGGCATTTTGGCGGTATTTGTCTTTGGGTTGGTCATCCATAAAGCGCCGCGGTGTGCTGGTGTGTGGGGGTTGTTAACCGGCATCGCGGTTTATGTCGGGCTGAAGTATCTGTCGATGATGCACAAACTCATGGAAATCCCGACGATGAGCCTGGTCATCGGGAACTTCCTGAACCGCATGGCGGTGACCTTTTTTGTCTGTCTGGTTGTAATGACCCTTGTAACGCTGGTCAAGCCTTTGGCTCAGCCCGTTGAGTTCAAAATTAATACCAAAATTGAGCTGCATACGTCGCAGGGCGCCAAGATAGCCGGGGTTGTCGTCGTGATTTTGACATTGATTCTGTATATTATTTTCAGCCCGTTGGGTGTGGCTCGATAAGAGGAGATGAAAGTGAAAGTGACTACCGATGAACAGGCCTTTGGAGCGTTAAAGAAACTGGCGCTCGAGGCGAATCTGGATTTGACAGGGGCAAAGGTCCGTCGCTCGTCGTCGCGGTTTTGTCTGGGCGTCGAGCATGGGGACTACAATGGAACCGAGCTGTTTGGTGTGGGGACCGACCGATTTATCTGGATGGCTTACAAACCCAACGGCACGAACACCATGCGTTTGTACAGCGGCAATTTTCCGGATGACGGTGTGGTAAAGTTTGAATTGGGCAATGTGCCCGCCCCTCGTTCCGCTGAGATAGCCGATACGTGGGCGCGATTCGCTTACGGCGTGGATTATGTTTTGCGTCGTGAGGGTTTGCCCCTGACAAAGGGAATGGATGCGGTGTTGATCGGCAATATCCCCGGCGGGGGGATGAGCCGCAGTGCGTCGTTGACACTGAATCTGATTCTTTCGGTGCTGGATGTCAATGGATTGGCTGCCCCGGACATGATGGAGGTGGTCGATTTGGCCCAGAAAGTCGAGAACGATTACATAGGCTCACCCTGCGGCAAGCTCGACCAAATTATGATTGCTTTTTCCAAGGCCGGTATGGGCACGCACTACAAACCCGCCGATCGTTCGATTGACTATGTGCCGCTGGGCGCCGGGGCCAAAGATTTTCGAATTATGGTGATGGATACCGGCACCGTGCGACCGGGTCTGGAAAAATCGACTTACAAAGTCCGCCGCGCCGAGTGCGAGGAACTGGTCCAAAAGGCCAAACAGGCCGGCTTTGAGATAACGTGTCTGGCAGATATACGCGATGATGCATTGTTTGAGAAAATCAAGGCCTATTTTGTAAAGGATGTCCCGCATCTGGTTGCTCGGATGGACTATATTTATCATGCCCAGAAGCGGTTTTACGAAATGATGGACGCCTGGAAGGCTGGGGATATTGAGACGGTTGGACGGATTTTCCGGCAGGACGGTATTGGCCTGCGCGACGATTATGTAATCTCAGGGCCCGAGCTGGAAACGATGTGTGATATTGTGCGGACGGTGCCTGGGGTTCTGGGTGAGCGAATGCTCGGCGGCGGCGATAAAGGGGCGGCCGGCGCTCTGGTATTGGCCGACAGTGCCGAAGCAGCCAAACAGGCCGTGGATATTGCCTATCCCCGCAGTCGTCCGGCTTTTGCCGATAAATACGCAGTTCACACATGCAAAGTGGTGGACGGCATTAAACTCTTTGAGAACGTCCTGTAGCAATTAAGGACAGGGTGTTTCGTTTAGGAGGTTGTATCGATGCGACAGTGGCTTTGGTCTTGGGGATGCGTGTTAGTGACGGCGCTTGTCGGTTGTGCAGTGTCCGAAAAAATCGCCCGACGGGAAGTGCCGTTTCAAACCGAAGGCGATAACATCAAGGTGATGACCTTCAACATTCGGTATGGTACAGCCGCTGATGGCCCGAATCAGTGGGAGTATCGACGAGAAAGGGTCTTTGATCTGATCGCACGCCACGGAGCTGACGTGGTCGGCCTGCAGGAAGCGCTGGACTTTCAGGTTGAGCAGATTCACAATGCCCTTAAGGGCTATGCCCTCGTAACCGCCGGACGCGATGATGGCAAGATGGCCGGAGAACATTGCTCTATTCTTTACCGAACTGAACGGTTCAAACTGGCGGATTCCGGTACCTTTTGGTTTTCCAATTCACCGTGGGTGTCCGGCTCTAAACACTGGGGAAACCAGATTCCCCGTATCTGTACGTGGGCAAGATTGGTGGAGCGTGATACGGACAGGGCATTATTTGTCTATAATCTCCATTTGGATCATCAATCACAAACCTCTCGATTCAAAAGCGCCGAGTTGTTGGCCCGCGTCGTATCGCAGCGTGAACCGAAAGATCCGGTGATCGTGATGGGCGATTTCAATATGGGACTGGACAACCCGGCGATGCTCTATCTGAGGCGTCTGGGATATCCCAATGCACCGGTCGAACTGCTGGATAGCTGGCGGTTGCTGTATCCGGACAAACCGGAGATACGGACGTTTCACGGGTTTGAAGGCGGCACCGAAGGCATCAAGATTGATCACATCCTCATTGAACGCACAACAAAGGTCTTGGATGCTCAAATCGACCGCTGGTCTGATGAGCAAGGCCGCTACCCTTCGGACCATTACCCTGTAACCGCTGTGTTGCAACTGTGGAATTGAACCCGATGCGTTCTCGGTTGCTCTGTGCTTTTGGGCAAGTATTTCTGATAGACGAGATAGGTATTTAAGTGAACGGATTACCTGTTTTATAGGAGGCTTGGAAATGGCAATTCAGCATCAAGGTCCAGCATGTCCGGAATGTATCTATTTTGAACGTGTCGCCGAGGGACACGGTGAGTGTCATCGTTACGCGCCCCGTCCCAATACGCCGGCTTTTATCTCCAAGGCCGATGCCTTAGGCGCCTACAAGACAGACATCCATTGGCCCAAGGTTTATGACAGCAACTGGTGCGGTGAGTTTACCTCGCGTACCGGCGGCTGACGGCCCATAGGGTGATTGAGGGGCCTGTATCGAGATCGATCAATGCGAATCAGTGAATTTTTTTATTCGCTACAGGGCGAAGGGTTTTTGGCGGGTGTGCCGAGTGTATTTATTCGCTTGGCCGGTTGTCCGTTGCGGTGCAAGTGGTGCGATACCGCCTACGCATGGGATTTTCAGTCAGGAACAGAGCTCTCTGCTGAATCGCTGCTCAGCCGAGCGGTTGAATTTCCAACGCGGCATCTTGTCGTTACAGGTGGAGAGCCGCTGGTCCAAGAGAATTTAGCAGTGTTTTTGAAGGTCTTCGCTCAGGCCGGCTATCGCATTACCGTAGAAACTGCCGGGTTGTGTTTTGTCCCCGATTTGCCTGTTTTTCTGCTAAGTATCAGCCCCAAATTATCAAATTCAGTAAATCCAGGCAACCCTATTCCGGAGTCTGAACGACTGAATTTCGATACCTTGTCGGCTTTGCTGCAAACGTACCCTTACCAATTGAAATTTGTGGTTGATACCCCACAGGATTTAGATGAAATCGCCGATTGTGTTCAGCGACTCGGCTCTGTGGATCCGGAACGGATATGTCTTATGCCCCAGGCCGTCAGACGGGAGGACTATATTAAAAAATCACTCTGGCTGGCTGAGTACTGCCTTCAAACCGGTTTTGCCTTTTCGCCGCGGTTACAGGTGATGCTCTACAACGGGCAAAAAGGCAAGTAAACCGTTTTATTCCTGTTCACCCCAATCGACAGAGTAAGTTAAGCGATTTCTCGCTCTTCCTGATCGTCCCCCTCTTCCTCTTCAAGGGCGTCCAGGCTTTCCATTCCCTCGCCGGGTTCGATATCCTCGTCGTCAGACGCTTCGGAGTCTTCATCTTCGTCGATGTCTTCGGGGGTGCGATCAATATCAAGGGGGCGGGTCTTTAAATTGCGATACTTGAAACCGCCTTGATTCTTTTCGAGCATTTGGGCGTATTCCAAACTGAACCGCGTCCAGGGTATCGCTTCGAGACGTTTTTTTTCAATCGGGATGCCCAGCCCCTCGCAAATCCCGAACTCTCCGGTCTCAATACGTTTTAGGGCCTGCTGAATCTCCATCAGGATTTTCTTTCCCTCGGCCAGCAAGTCCAGCCCAAATTCCTGTTCAAAGCTGTCCGTCCCGATGTCAGCCATGTGCACCGGCATGCTCGAAAGTTCTCCGCCGCTCTGAAAAATATTTTCCTCCATCGTATTCACGTCTCCGACAATTTCCATCCATTTTTCAATCAAAAGGCGACGGTATTTTTCAAGTTGGTTTTTGGAAAACTTTTTGGCTGTTTTCTTCTTGGTCATATGTATCCGATTTTGCTCCAGATTTTAAGTGACAATTCCCAGCTCCCTCTGCAAGGGGCCGACTCCAAAAATATACGGCGGAATTATAGGGTTTTCTTCAAAATAGGCAACAGTCTTTTTGGGTTTTTTACAATTCTCACAGACAGATTGTTTGATAAGAGATTTATAATGTCTATTTAAGGCATTGTTCTTCAAACTAAACTATACGAAATGAAACCCACCCCGATCGGACTTTTTTAACAGGAGCTCAACGGGCGGAAAATAGTCTTGAATCTTTGGATATCATGTGTTTTTTAATTGTAATCCGGCCAAAAGTATGTATAATCCGCCGTTTCGTTTGTATTTGGAAATGTCAATATACTCTTTTCGGCAAGGAGAACAGGACTATGAATGCTCTCGTTCCCAAAAGGATTTTTTTAACAAAAGGTGTCGGCCAACACAAATATCGCCTGAAATCTTTTGAAGATGCTTTGCGCCAGGCTGGCGTTGCCCAGCAAAATCTTGTTCAAATCTCCTCGATTTTACCGCCCAAGTGCAAAGTCATCAGCCGGAACGAGGGAATTAAGCATCTGGTGCCCGGTTCGATCTGTTTTTGTGTTTTGGCGCGGTGCGACACCAACGAACATGGCCAATTGATTGCCTCATCGGTCGGCGTAGCCGTCCCCAAAGACAATACGAAGTGGGGCTACCTGAGCGAGGTGCATGGCCACGGCATGAATAAACGCGAGGCCGAAGATATGGCCGAAGACTTGGCCGCCGAGATGCTCGGCACGACTTTGGGCGTGGATGTCGATCCGGATTTGGCCTGGTCGGAAAAGGAACAGGCTTACAAATCCAGCGGTTTGTTCATCAATACGACCAATATCACCCAAACCGCCCGCGGCGTTCGGGATATGTGGACGACGACGGTGGCGCTGGCGGTATGCCTGTTTGACTAACAGTCCGGTGAGATGACAGAGCGGCCTTTACAATTTGGTGATTTTGAGCCGGAATTTCGCGACCCCGGCACCGCCCGAATCGTGCTATTGCCGGTTCCTTATGATGGGACAAGTACATGGGTTAAAGGGGCAGATTGCGGTCCGGGGGCGATTCTTAAGGCCTCCTATCACCTTGAGTTTTATGATATCGAGACGGATAGCGAGGTCTTTCGCGAGGGCATTTATACGGACGCACCGATAGCAGCCGGGGTTGAAGCCCCTGAGCAAGTGGCTGTCGAAGTCTATCAAAGGATGGCAAACTGGCTGGATCATGGCAAATTTTCGGTTTTGCTCGGCGGTGAGCATTCTGTGAGTATTGGGGCGTTTCGCGCTATGGCCGAGAGGGTCGGCGATCTGACTATCCTCCAATTGGATGCCCATTCAGACCTTCGAGACACCTATGAAGGCAGTCCCTGTAACCATGCCTGTGTGATGGCCCGCGCCAAGGAAGTCGCTCCCATCGTGCAGGTCGGTATTCGGAGTATGGATATCGCTGAAAAATCCGCAATGGATAGACGTCGGGTGTTTTTTGCACATCAGATCCAAGGTCGGTCACGTTTTGATTGGATTAAAGATGTTGTTGCTCTGCTGACAGACAATGTGTATTTAACGATTGATCTGGATGCCTTTGATCCGTCGGTCTTGCCTGCGACCGGCACACCGGAGCCGGGGGGGCTGGGGTGGTACGATGCGATCGAGTTGGTCAAAGCAGTCTGTGAACACAAAAACCTTGTCGGATTTGATGTAGTTGAGCTGTGTCCGCACAGTTGCCATTGGGGGGCGGATTTTTTTGCGGCCAAGCTGATTTATAAAATTTTAACCACTACATTTTGCCGCTAAAGCCTTTTTCTTCTTCGTGCTTTGGTTGTCCAAGACGGCTTGGGTGAGAGTTTATTTATCCGCGGTCTGACAATTCTAAAGAAAACACGTCAATTTACCCGATGACAAATCTTGACGGGACATAATGATAGAACCATAATGGCTAAACACGGCCTATGGTTAAACGTTTATTTTTTCAGTTCAATGGAGTGATTATGAAGTTTAAGTCCATCTGTGTTTGCGGGATAGCGGCAATGGCGGTGTTTACCGGATGTAAAACTGCTGAAATAGTTGAAAAACCTGATTATGAACGCCAATTGCCGCCGGGTCAGTATGCCCTGCGAAAGATTACCGATCCGGCGATGATTCCTGATTTCACCTTCGCGTGCTATAATACGATGGACCTGCGTCGGGCGGTGGATCACAGCCTGAGCTATCTGTCCAAACCTTCCAGCCGTCAGTTTTTCCCCAGCAACGGCATTACGCATGACCATATGGTGGCCAGTTTGAAGGCATTCGGACAACTGCTTGATCAGGGGTTGGTCGGACGCCCACTGGAGGCGGCAATACGCGAAAAGTTTGATTTTTATCAATCCATCGGATGTGATGATCGCGGAACAGTTTTATATACAGGATATTACACTCCTATTTTTGAAGGCTCTCTCACGCGAACCGAGGTCTATCGTTATCCGCTGTATGCCCAACCGAAAGACCTGGTCAAAGGCCCCGCCGGCGAGATCTTAGGGCGGGATATGGGCGGCGGGGCGATTGTGCCGTATCCGACACGGCAGGAAATAGAACAAACCGGAATGCTTCAGGGGCAAGAGATTGCCTGGATGGCAGATCCCTTTGAGGTCTATATCGCGCACGTGCAAGGCTCGGCCAAACTCCGTTTGCCCGATGGCAAATTGATTACCCTTGGGTATGCAGCCAACAACGGCCATGAATACCGCAGTGTTGGTCAGAAGATGATTGAAGATGGCATTGTTCCCACTTCGGGATTGAGTCTGAAGGCCATGATTGATTATTTCAAGGCTCACCCAGAACAGATCGATCGCTATATCAATCAGAATATTCGGTATGTATTTTTCCGCATTGATGAGGGTGACCCGCGAGGAAGCCTGAATGAGCCGGTGATTGCAATGCGTACGATTGCTACCGACAAGTCGATCTATCCGCGCGGTGGCTTAACAGTGATAAAAACGCGCTTGCCCCGGCCAATGGGCGGAGCGATTGCAAAAGCGCCTTACACGGGTTTTGCGTTGGATCAGGATACCGGCGGGGCGATTCGTGCACCGGGGCGTTGCGATGTGTATATGGGCATTGGCGACCAAGCCGGGCAAATGGCAGGGCAGGTCTATGAGGAAGGGACGCTGTACTATTTGTTTTTGAAGCCCGGCGTACGGTAATGAGCAGCGCAATATTAACACTGATTTGGGGATATGATGGACATAAAACTGCGGTTTCTTGGCGCGGCGGAAAATGTAACTGGTTCACGGCATCTACTGGAGTTCAATCACTCTAAAGTGATGGTTGATTGCGGCCTCTATCAGGAACGCGAGTTGCGCTATCGAAACTGGGAGGATTTCGGCGTAGAGCCCTCCGATGTGGACGCGATTTTGCTGACTCACGCCCATTTGGATCATTGTGGGTTAATTCCCAAGCTGGTTAAAGAGGGCTTTAAAGGGCCGATTTACGCCACAGAAGCCACGGTTGAAATTGCCAAAATTGTCTTGCTCGATTCCGGTAAACTGCAGGAAGAAGACGCTGAATTCAAACGCAAACGGCATAAACGGGAAGGCCGAGAAGGGCCGCGTCCGGTTGAGCCGTTATACACAATGCAGGATGCCGAGGCCTGTTTTGATCTGTTTAGGCCGGTTCGATTAAAAGAAACAGTTCCCATTGTCGACGGTATCGAGGCCAGTTTTTATAATGCAGGGCATATTCTTGGTTCGGCGTTTATTAAAGTAGATGTTTGTCTGGATAGCCAGTGTCGAACTATTCTGTTTACAGGCGACTTGGGACGTTACAATAAACCCATTCTCCGTGATCCGGCCACCTTTACTCAAGCCGACTATTTGTTGGTTGAATCGACTTACGGCGATCGGACACATTCAACAATTGAGGACACCAAAGAGCAACTTTGCAGGGCTGTGAATGAGGCACATCAGGCCGGCGGCAATATTGTAGTCCCCAGTTTTTCCATCGGGCGCAGTCAGGAAGTCTTGTATTTTATGAATGAGTTGTTGCGGGAAGATCGTATCCCCCATACGATGACATTTTTGGACAGCCCCATGGCCATCAAGGTGACCGAGGTCTTTAAGAATCACCCGGAGCTGTATGACAAAGAGATGGCCAAACTGGTATTGCAGAATGAATCGCCGTTCAGTTTTGCCGGTCTTAAACTGGTACAGTCCACCGCAGAATCCAAAGCGATAAACCATATTCGCGGAACGGTCATGATTATCGCCGGCTCAGGGATGTGTACGGGGGGCCGCATCAAACATCATTTGGTCAATAATATTACGCGTCCGGAAAGCACGATTTTATTTGTTGGCTATCAGGCCAGAGGAACGCTGGGACGCTTGATTCTTGAAAGAACACCGGAGGTGCGTATCCTGGGCCAAACTTATCCCGTTAAGGCCAACATTGCCGAAGTGCACGGCTTCAGTGCTCACGGCGATCGAGAGGAAATTCTGAGCTGGCTCAGACATATCAAAACACCGCCTCGCAAGGTCTTTATTGTACACGGCGAAAAAGAATCGGCCTATGCGTTCAAAGATTATTTGATTGAAAATACAGGGTGGGATGTCGTCGTGCCGAAATACCAAGACGTGGTCGAAATCGACTGAGCTGAACAGGGAGCTGCATTTGTTGACGGTGGGGGCTTCTGGGGACCGTTGCGATAAGCGTTTGGCATGAATTTTTTAATAGAGGTGACAGCCTGAAAAATACCCCTCTGCATCCCCATCGGTTAGTCCCGCAATGGCGCGAAGAGGCTTTTCCGCCTGGAAGGGCGCAAAAAAAGAGCGGCTTTAAGCCGCCCTGTATACCACGTCGAGTTGAAACATAAATTAACGTTTGGAGAACTGAAAACTGCGTCGAGCACCGGCCTTGCCGGGTTTTTTCCGTTCGACCATGCGGCTGTCACGGGTTAGGTAGCCGCCTTCGCGAAGCACCGGCAGGAGGGTCGGGTCGTAACTTTTTAATGCACGAGCAATGCCCAGCAATACCGCGCCAGCTTGTCCGGTTGTTCCGCCGCCTTCGACACGAACAAAGACATCCACATTCTGGCCGCAACCAGCGGCGACCAGGGGAGCTCGTACGGCGTTGCGATCCTTTTCCAGTTTGAAGTACTCTTCTACGGTTTTGCCGTTGATGGTCAACGCACCGGAGCCAGGGCGAATTCGGACGCGTGCGACGCTGCTTTTACGCCGCCCCGTACCCCAGATAAAACCACCTTTGTCAGGAATCCCCTTCTGAGTGAAGGGGGCGGCAACCGCTGTTTTGTTCAAAATATTCGGATCGATCAAAGGATTTTCGTTATTCAGTTCTGCCATATTTATCTAAATTCCTGTGAAAGGATTCGGTTTCTTTTGCGTTACAGTTCCATTTTGACCGGCTGTTGGGCGGTATGCGGATGCTCCGGACCTGCATAAACCTTGAGCTTGCGGAACATATCATTGCCGAGCGTGTTTTTGGGCAACATCCGCTTGATTGCCAATTTGACCAGGCGATCGGGGTGACGCTCCATCAGCCGGGCATAGGTATAGGTTTTCTGTCCGCCGGGATAGTGGCTATATGTCTGATGGTATTTGTGTTCGGCTTTATTGCCGGTCAACACGACTTTGTCGGCATTGACGATGACCACAAAATCACCGGTATCCACATGCGGGGTATAAACGGGCTTGTCCTTACCCATCAGTGCCATTGCTACCTTGACTGCCAGCCGACCAAGGACCTGACCCTCGGCATCCACAAGACGCCACGTGCGTTCGACTTCGTTTTTCTTGGCTAAATAGCTTTTCATATTGATGTACAACTCCCAAAGTTTCCTTTATAAAAGAGAAAAGTATAGGCGATTTTCAGAGGGTGTCAATATATTTTTTGCAAAATTATGTGAAAGACCGGTTTTCGGGATGGCAAAACGATAATTAAGGGGAAAAAAAGTATTTTCGACAGGTTTAGTGATCAGAGAAGCTCGCTTCGGTATTGTTTGGTTGTTTTTTTTGTGATTTTTTTGAAAATTCGACAAAAATAGACCACATCATTATAGCCGCAACGCGCGGCGATGTGATAAAGCGGCAAATCATAGTGGCGCAACAGGAACTTGGCGCGATTGATGCGGACATAATTGACATAATCGCAAAACTTCATATAACCGTTCGTCTTAAACAATCGTGAGAGATGGTTGGGGGAGATGTCAAACTGACGGGCCACGGATTCCCGCGAGATTTCCCCTTGGAAATTTTCCTGAATGTAGCTG
>MTKW01026170.1_pt1 | contig 15930 bp, 11 predicted proteins | sample 1042761 | NCBI WGS metagenome assembly MTKW01 (sample SAMN06205366, study PRJNA360243) | anaerobic digester metagenome | biome: Wastewater treatment plant; feature: Anaerobic digester sludge; material: sludge; isolation source: anaerobic digester fed with sludge from wastewater treatment plant ... | reverse complement strand
GGTTCTTTTTAAAACCTTTTTTCCCAAAAATAGTTGGGCGGGTTACACTCTTTAAATCCTGCTTTTTTGTATAATTTTTGGGCATTCAGGTTTTCATGGGATACTTCAAGGTTTATTCTGCAGAATCCGTTTTGCCGGGCGTACTTTTCTATCTCTTCCAAAAGGAAAATTCCTATGCCTTGTCCCCTGAAATCAGGAGACACCACAAAATCGTGTATGTTAATTAAAGGCATTGCCTGCCAGGTTGAAAAATTGATGTTGCAATTTGCCAAAGCGGCAAACTCTTCGCCAATGCAGGCAAAAAACCCGATATACCCCGGATGACCTCTTAACCCTTCAATAATCTTCGGCTTTAATGCCCCGGACATGGGTTTCCCCATACCAATTTTATCTTCCATATAATAGTTGAGGATTTTAAGTAAATTATCACAATGATTTGGGTTGTTTAAATCAATTCTGATGCATCTTTTCTGATTCATTTTTTAGTTTTAAAATTTTTCAGTTCTCAATATTAACTAATATAAAGGAACATAGATGAACAGATATTACAATCAAAAGTGTATTTTCGCTTTATAAATTTAAAAATAAAAGTCGTGTCAAAAAATTTGGTCATCATTCCTACCTACAATGAAAGAGAAAATGTTGAAAAAATGATTCGGAAGGTTTTCTCTTTGGAAACACCATTTCATTTGTTGATTATTGAAGATAACTCGCCTGACGGAACAGCAGCTATTGTTAAAAATTTAGAGAAAGAATTTCCGGGACGCTTGCATATAATTGAAAGAAAAGGGAAGCTGGGGCTGGGAACTGCATATATTGCAGGATTCAGATGGGCATTGGAAAGGGATTATGAATATATATGCGAAATGGATTGTGACTTTTCCCACAATCCGGACGACCTTGAGAGATTGCTGCAGGCAGCTGCTGACGGAGCTGATGTTGCCATCGGTTCACGTTATATTTCAGGAATTAATGTTATCAACTGGCCGTTAGGCAGAGTGCTGATGTCCTATTATGCATCAAAATATGTTCGGATTATTACAGGAATGAAAGTGATGGACACAACCGCAGGTTTTAAATGCTATAGACGGAAAGTTCTTGATACTATTGATTTTGATAAGATTAAACTTGTGGGCTACGGGTTTCAGGTTGAAATGAAATTCACTGCATGGAAATTTGGATTTAACATTGTAGAAGTTCCGATTATTTTTACTGACCGGGCTGAAGGAACTTCAAAAATGAGTGGCGGTATTTTTAACGAGGCGCTCTGGGGTGTCATAAAAATGAAAATAAACAGCTGGTTTAGAGATTATAGCCGTTGATAAGAACTTTTCCGTTTGTTTAAATTCATTGTAAATAGAGATTATTGTAAAATGGTGACAGGTGTAGAATATGAAAATACTTATCAAAGATGCAATAATAATCAATGAAGCTCTGAGGTTTAAGGGCAGTGTTCTTGTTCATGGTGAATATATTGAAAGTGTTTTTCCTTATACTCTTCCCAAAGATTTTGATTTTTCGACAGTTGAAGTTATAGATGCTTCCGGTCTTTATCTCATTCCCGGAGTAATAGATGATCAGGTTCATTTTCGTGAGCCGGGTCTGACCCACAAAGGGGATATTTTCGGTGAAAGCCGTGCTGCTGTTGCCGGAGGGATAACTTCTTTTATGGAAATGCCCAACACCAACCCACAAACTATCACGCAGGAACTGCTTGAGCAAAAATATCGCCGTGCTGCCGAAGTTTCAGCAGCCAATTACTCATTTTATATGGGAGCAACAAACGGAAACCTGGATGAAGTTTTAAAAACTAATCCTTCAGAGGTGTGCGGTATTAAAGTTTTTATGGGTTCATCCACGGGCAACATGCTGGTGAATGATGAAAAAACACTCTCCGAACTTTTTCAAAATGCGCCGACACTGGTGGCTACCCATTGTGAAGATGAAACAATAATTCAGAAAAACACAGAAGCTGCAAGAGCAAGATATGGAGAAAAAGTGCCGGTACATCTTCATGCACATATAAGAAGCGATGAAGCCTGCTACAGATCATCATCAAAAGCAGTTGAGCTGGCAGCAAAATACAATACACAGTTGCATATTTTGCACCTGTCATCTGCTAAGGAGATGAGCCTGTTTACTTCAGGAAAGGTTAAAGATAAAAAAATCACGGCAGAGGTGTGTGTGCATCATCTGTGGTTTGATGAGCGCGATTATGCATCGAAAGGGAATTTTATCAAATGGAATCCTTCAATAAAAACAGTTAAAGACAAGGAAGCTTTGTGGGAAGCTTTATTGACAGATAAAATTGATGTGATTGCAACAGACCATGCACCTCACACGAGAGAGGAGAAAAGCAAAGGCTATTTCAATGCGCCGTCGGGTGGCCCGCTGGTGCAGCATTCGCTTGTTGCAATGCTGGAAATGGCTAATAATGGAGTGATTACACCGGAAAAGGTAATTCAGAAAATGTGTCATGCACCGGCTGACCTGTTCAGAATAAAAAAGAGGGGATATATCCGGGAGAATTACTTTGCTGACCTGGTTCTGATCGACCCAAACCAAAGCTGGCAGGTAACATCTTCCAATTTGCTATACAAGTGTGGCTGGTCTCCTTTTGAGGGGCAGGAGTTTTCGCATCAGGTGGTTACAACTTTCGTGAACGGACGCAAAGTTTATGATAGGGGAGAAACAATTGAAATAAAAAATGCGAAACGAATTCTCTTTAATAAAAGATAAAAGGCCGGTTCAACAACCGACCTTCTCTCTAATCAACTTAAACTAAATCAAAAATCAAACCACGTGTGTTGGGAGTAAAGTATGACATAAGAACACAAGAGTTGAAGAATTGTTTAAAAATTTTCTGAAGATGAGCGACTGTAACTTTTCATATTCCTGCAGAAATCTACATAGACCACGGTCCGGTATTCTATGAGGACGGCAGTCGTCCAACCTATGTGAATTCAATTTAAATAAGTATAAAAACAGATTGTTAAGATAGCATACAACTTGGACAAAATACTTTCAGGATTGGCTGCCAGCTCTCTTGTCAATTAATTCTCAAGTAATTAAATTTGCAGAAGCAGTTTTGCTTTTTTGATGAATTACGCCATCTTCCGGGATAAGGATTTGTTGAATCAGCAAACTGAAGAGGCAATATGAATAATTATCAAAATTTAATATCATTATGAAAGAGTACAAAAAAATCAGAAGAAGGGATTTTATTGGTACTACTGCTGCCGCAGCCGCCGGGTTAACAGTAGTTCCCAGTAATGTAATCTCCGGATTGGGGCATAAGGCTCCCAGCGACAAGTTGAATATTGCAGGGGTAGGAATTGGAGGCATGGGCTTTGGNNAAAAAATATTGGGATTGGCGTAAAATGTACGATGAAATGGGAAAATCCATTGATGCGGTTCTGGTGGCAACAGCAGACCACACACATGCCATAGTTGCAGCTCATGCCATGACGTTGAACAAACATGTCTATGTTCAAAAACCACTCACTCACTCGGTTTATGAATCGCGGCTTTTGACCAAACTTGCCGAAAAGCATAAAGTTGCCACTTCAATGGGCAATCAGGGTTCTTCCGAAGAGGGAGTCCGGCTGATTCAGGAGTGGCTGTGGAACAATGAAATCGGAGAGGTCACAAAAGTTGAGGCATTTACCGACAGACCTTTGTGGCCTCAGGGATTGGCTGCACCAAGAACAGGCATGTGGCCCCCAGATACAATGAACTGGGATTTATTTATCGGTCCTGCCAAATTCCGTCCCTATCACCGCATGTACACTCCGTGGACTTTCAGAGGATGGTGGGATTTTGGCACCGGNNCTGATGACTGATTCTCCACCTGACAGTGAAGTTGTTCAGCTCATTTTTCCGGCTCGCCCAAAGGAAAAAGGGATTAAAATCAATTTTCCTGAGGTTCAGGTAACCTGGATGGACGGAGGAATACGCCCCATGAAACCTTCAGACTGGCCCGAAGGTCGTGACATGAATTATGATGGCGGCGGCGTAATTTTCCACGGAACAAAAGATAAAATCATCTGCGGTTGCTACGGCAGGAATCCCTGGCTGATGTCAGGCAGAGTACCAAATGCTCCCAAATTAATTCCCCGAATCGATCTCAGCCATGAGCAGGACTGGATTCGTGCATGCAAGGAAAGCCCTGAAAACAGAACAGAAACAGCTTCTCCGTTCTCCGAAGCCGGACCGTTTAATGAAATGGTGGTTATGGGTGTGCTGGCTGTTCGGCTGCAGGATTTGCACAAGGAGCTGCACTGGGACGGACCCAATATGGAATTCACCAACATCCGCGACAATGAAGAATTTAAGTTCTGCATTGATGACGGAATGGAAATTATTGAAGGTCATCCAAGATTTAACAAGGTCTGGAGTGATCCAATCAATGCGCAGTCGTTTGCAAGAGAGCTAATTAAGCATACCTACCGCGAAGGATGGACGCTGCCGGATATGCCCGCCTGATGTTTTAAAAATTACAAAATATTTCAAGATGAGAAAAGTTTTTTTGCTTGCAACATTGCTTTTGATTGGCAGTATAAATGAGGCAAGCGCTCAGTCAAAATGGATTTCCCTTTTCAACGGAAGAAATCTGAACGGTTGGTTTGTGCGGGGAAATGCAAAATGGTATGTGAAAGACGGAGTTTTAACCGGCGATGACGGAATGGGACATATTTATACTGATGTAACCGCAACAGATTTTGAATTTAAGGGCATGTTCCGCATATCCGGGGAAAAATCCAACAGCGGTTTCTATTTTCGGGCAGTTCCGCCTGCAGACAATCCGGATGGCTTTCCGAGAGGATATGAAGCACAGATTTGTCATAATCAGGAAGCGCACACCGGCTGGCTGTGGAAACCGGGGAAACCTACCGGAAAAGCCATAAAACTGCTTACCCTCGACGGGGAGTGGTTCTCCTACAGAATAATGGCAGAGGGGAACAGTATTAAATTCTGGATAAATGATACTCTGGTAATGACCTATGAAGATGACGAGTATAAGACGGGGCACTTCGCCATTCAGGGGCACAATCCGGGAATGAAGATCGAAGCCAAAGAGTTATATTACAGGAATTTATAAGATGTAAGTTCCCGGGATAGTTGTTTAGAAAATCTTCCTCAATTGTCCGGCAGGCTTTTTTAATAAAACCGGTGCATTTGTTGTTGTGAAAATTTTGCTCATTTGCTGGCGATTTCGGTTCGATTTGTGCCATTCACGGTGTGCCTTTGAGTCACACCGTGAATAAGCGTGAATTTTGATGATAACTACCCCTGAAAAAAGGCAGCAGGTTGATTTATGAATTAAACATCTATTATATCCCATTCATTCCCATTTATTTCTTCCTTATTTAAACGGTCTACACAAACCGCAAAGCAGAGCAGATGAGTAGGACGGCTAAAGCCTACATGAACTATTTTTATGGTTTCCTTATGATAGGTTCTTTTTTCCTGCAAACAATTTTTTTTATTTAATATAAAATCAAAAATCCTTTCACTTTCATGTCCAAGAATACTTTTAGTTGCTTGATAAGATGTTTCCATAAACAAAGTAGCTGTATGAGTTTCTCCTTTTACAGAATGTACTGTACCAACTTCAATTGGAATATCTTTATATTTTGAGTTTTTGGATTTGAAAATGTGTCCTTTGTTTGCACTATCCTTTGAATTACTATTAAAAGAATTATTTTTAGGCTCACTTAAAAACTTATCGAATTCATTTTTATTAGTAATATCAAACATTTTGGGAATTACGTTTTTCATGTATCTATTTACACTTCCCACGACTTTAGGATTATAGTTTTCTGTAGAATTATAAATTTCTCTAATCCAATAAGCGATTCTTTTTAAAAAGGGTTTTAATCGGTTCGTTTTTTTTAACTCTTCAAAAAAAGATGTTTTTGTATAGCTACGTTCTTGAGTAATTTGTTGAATTTTTCCATCAATTTGTTTATGAACAACTACTTTCCTTTTCACGCCACCTCTGTCCAAAATCTCCAAAAAGGCATTAATGATTGAATCATAATAGATTTTTGTTCCTTTTTCTTTAGCAGCTTTATTATTTTTGCAGAGATAAAACTTCAAGTTTTCATATACCTGTTTGTTTTTAGTCGATTTCTTTTCAAAACCGGGAAAATAGGAGTTAATATTCAATTTTCCTTCATCTCTTTCTTTCTTTGTACGTTCCTTTCCAACCCATCCAATCGCTTTAAAAACAGGCTCTTTACCTTTCAAATCTTTTTGCCAAAAATCTTTGTTATTATAAATGAGTTCTGTAAATTTTTCTAAGATTTTGGTCTCTTCTCCTCTTTTATAAACTACTAAATGTGGCTTAAGAGTGTTGTTTTTTGAGTTGGATTTCTGAGTAATACTACCATCTATTTTTATTTTATTCAATACAGAGGCTATTTCATCACCAAACCTTTTACTGTCTGGTATTGTCAATATTTTTCTGCCGTCTTTTCCCGTCTCCCAAACATTTTTTTCTTTTACAGAAAAATCATAGATAGATTGATTAGGGTCACCAAAATATTGAATTATGGTATTTGTATTACCAAATAAATCTTCAATAAGTTTTAACTGGTGTATATCAGAATCTTGCATTTCATCAACAAGTACATATTTAAAGCGATTGGAAAATGATTCCTTTAAATGATTTTCAAAACATTTTAGATATTTGTTTGCAAAATAATATGCATCTTGAAAAGATAAACATCCATCTTCATATAATTTCTTTTTTAAACAGATTAAGGCTTTGTAAGTATCTGTACTGTTGTTTTTATAAGCAATACGTTTTTCATTAATTTTATTCAAAAGATAGTCATTATTTGTTTCATCAAAATATAAATTGCAAATAAAATTCAAAGTTTTATCCTTAAATTTTTCCTCAAGACCAAAACGTAAATTTCGAGGAATATCCTTATAATAATAATTTTTGGCTTTATTGTTATACCTTTCTATATCTATAAAATCAAAATTTTTATCATATTCTTTTATGTATGCTGGTTTTGCCAAATACTTATTCACAAACTTCTGAAACGTCCCAAAAAAATTAGGATAATTAAAAAGTTTATCCCCAGCCATACCAGTCTTTTTCTTTATTTCATCAATTGCAACATTTGTATGCGTTAAAACACAAATTCCACGATTATCCTCAAAAGGCAAACGGTTAGCCAGAATCAATAATTTAGCAAGTAGTACTGTGGTTTTCCCGCTACCCGGACAAGCTACAATATCGCATGAATTATCTATTTCTTGAATTACTTTTACCCGTTCACTATCCGCTTCACCAAAAGATTCACCTTCGGGTAAAAGCAGCTTCTCAGCAATTTTTATTTCATCAGCAGTAACCGGTTTCATTCTGTAAAATTTGTTTTGGAAGCATGATTAATGGCATCAACGATGTATTTTAAATATTCATCTGCTAAAATTAATTCTTTTGATTTTTCTTTATCGAGGCTAACAATTTCAGAAAAAATCTGTGCTGTTATTGATTTAGAAATTTTCTTTTTCGTAAGGTGTTCATATATTTTATAAGCAATTTTTGAATTCCCATCGGATTCATCAATTTCTTGTGTCCATTTTTCAAAATATTCTACCTGTTCTTTTCTTATTTCTTCTGGAATAACAAATTCATTTTTATCATTGATTATTTTATGGTAAAAATCTTCATCCGTTGAATATTTTATTTTTTGAGCAATTAAAATAGCAAGAAAAATATCTTTTTGAAATTTACCCAATGCTATGTCGTATTCTAAGGTTCTACGTTTTGCTATAAAGATTTTCGGATTTTTATTATTCCAGTCTTTTTCTAACTTATCACGTTTATTTTCAATTAGCTGTTCAATATTTGGTATCTCTTTCCCCTTTTTGATATAATATTCTTTTGGCTTAATATCAACATCTGAAATTATCGCTACCGGGATATTTAATGGTGGTTCTTTTTCATTATTCCTCAAAAATATTTTGGCATATCGTTTATACGCTGTACTCCCAACATTAACAATGGAAACGCCGTAGTCGTGGAGTGGTTTTCCAATAATTTCTGCAATTGTAGGGATTAGTATATTTTCAGCATCGCCTTCAACAATGATTACACCCCGTGCAAAAAACAGATTGGCTTTAGTTGCATCCAGAAAACGCTCTAAAAACTTATAATCGCCTTGGTTTAATTGCGTATAATCATGCCCCATTGGAAAGACTTTATCATTTTTACAAATAAAAAGATTTTCAAGAGGGATTTTTGAGCCCAAAGTTATACTGTGAGTAGTAAGTATCAGCTGTTCTTCATTTTCCTTTGCTCTGAAGTATTGTATTAATCTTAACTGAGCCTGTGCATGTAAATGTGCTTCAATCTCTTCAACCAAAAGCAACTTTAAGCTGTCTTGTCTGGAATACTGTAATAATAGCAACTCGGTAGCAATAAATAACAGATTTAAAGCACCCAGCCCACTTTTATCTTCTGAAAGGGTAAGACTAAGCTTTTGCAAGATATTATTAAGGTCGCTTTGTGAAATTTGAATTTTTGTATCCCTGATTGAATCGTCATCAAACTCTCCTTTTGGAAAAAATGCTTTCAAATAATCTTTAATGTCTTTTTTAATTTTGCCTGCATTTGATTTGTTATCATTATCATCAGGCTTGAAGTATTCTTCAATCAGCTTATTTGCATCTATGATATATTTTTCAAGCTTATGTACTTTTGTTCCGTTATTATCAACAGTATGATTCTCATATTCTTGTAAATCCTTATTAAAAGCTGGATAATTTTTAAGAATTTGGGCAAGGCGAGATTTGTAGCCCGGTGTTAATTCCGCTTCGGCATCTCTTAAAGGTTTAAGATAAGTTACACGCAAAAGGTCTTTTGCTTCTCCATCCATTGATGAGCCTTCACTATCGGCACCGGCTCTAAGATTAACAATTACCCTATTATCCTTATTTTCAGCAGTTAACCATACTTTTAATTCATATTCGCCTTTATCGTTAAAACCAATCCACTCCAAAAAATTTGCTGCTTCTTTTGATTTAAAATCTTTAAAAATTGCTTCAATTTTCAACTTTTTAGCCCTGTCATTTTCTTCACTACCGGCAGGTTTATGAAAATCATAAATATCTAAAGCAATATACTCCTTACTTTGTGTAAGTAAAAGATGCTTAATGGCATCAATAATGGCAGTTTTACCGCTATCATTTTCGCCAATTAGTAAATTTACACCGGGTTTAAACTTTATTTCAAGCCCAGGGTTTAAATCTGAGATTTCATCCCCATCTTTTGTGGCGTATTTCCTAAAATTCCAAAGTCTTAATTTAGCTAAATACATAATTATTTTTCTAAGGATTTTTTAATAATAGCAACTTCCTCCACACTATCCATAGCCTCTACGTTTTTACGAACAGGCGACTCCTTATCGTAAAGCTTATTGAAGACTTTGGTGATGATTATCATTTTCTCCTCATCCTCCATTTCATCTTTTACCTCCGGCAAATCATTCAGGTATTTTAAAATATCACAACCGGCTTGTTTGATTTCGTTTTCGAAATAGAGTTCATACACCATGCCGTCAATGAGTTGCTCGAAGTAGAAACTTATAGTGTCGGAGGATTGGGATTTGAGGAAAAGTATGTAGTCGACAATAACTTCAAAAATACTCGTGTTTTTCGAAATCACTATTGGCAATTCCTCAATAGTTGCTTTTTTCAATGTGTAAGCACCCCCTGCAGTCATTACTCCAATAAATTTGAAATAATATTCCATGAGCTTGCTGTTAAGAACTGCCAAAATATACTTTAATGGGATAATATTTGAAACAAGGATAAATCCCCCACTGGATAAATAATGTTTATTTATATCAAGAGTGAATCCCCATTTGTCAGCAGTTAAAGGCCATACTATTTTATTATTTTCAAATAGTGGGTAATATGAAGCAGCGCATCTTTGAAGACTATACCATTCATATCGAATACCTGTTTCTTCTTTATTTCTTTGATTTAGTTTTTCATAATAATTCTTTAAGTGTGAATAAATATCCGGGTAATCTTCTTTCAGCTTTTCCTCTGCTAATTCTGAAGCTCCTTTTATATTTTTATTTTCATGTAGAGGAAAATGCCATGGTATAAAAAGCAATTTGGAGTCACTTTTTAATGGCATAAATTTCTTAATCTCTCGTCCTTTAATTAATGGTTTTAATAAATGTGTATTTTCAAATTTTATATCATTGGGCAAAATAAATGCTGGGTCATAACCAGTAGTTACACCTCTTTTAATATCAATACCTTCTATCTCCTTAATTCTTTTCCCAATTCGTTCTATCCTATTTTTAATTTGCAACTCATTAGTTTCTAAAAAATTCCATTCCTTTTCATCAAACAGACTTTGCTTAAATTGCTTACTTTGTTCAATTCGGCGATTGAATTCTGTTCTCCAATCTTTTTCTTTATAGAACTCAGTATAGTTGAAAAACTGCTCTTGGGTAGGCTTAACTGATGAAATACTCAAAACAGCGCTTGACACCAATACCTTTTCAAAAATTTCAACTTGTTCAAAGTTTATAATCGAATTAATCTGATACTTTAACAAATATTTCCTCAAGAATTTTCCATATCCTGTATTAAAGAATTTATTTGTGGAAATGTATGACAAGTTTCCATTCGGATGCAGGATATTTATTCCTTTTTCAAAAAAATAAACACTTAAGTCTGAAGAACCAGAATACACATCATATATCTGCTTTAACAGAAATGCAACATGCTTTAATTTTTTATGTTCCACATACGGCGGATTCCCAATCACCACATCAAACCCGTTTTTCTCATTCCACACTTCATGAAAAAGGAGTTTAAAATCAAAATCAATGTCATACCCAGCAAATTCGGAAGCTGAGGCAAGCAGTTGTTTTATCTTGTCATCAATGATTTCTTTCTGTTCTTGCTTTTTCTCTTTATCGGTAATTGTGTAATAATTTTTAGTCAGTTTTCCAATTTCACTTTCTAAATCCCCATTTCTAATTGAACCATCCGGCATATTTATCAGTGAATTGCCTTGTACAATTTTGTATTCAAGGTTTGGTAGAGGTTCAATGATATCTATGCGTTCTTCATCCACCACCATGGAGAGCCACAAACGAAGTTTTGCAATTTCAACTGCTCCGGCATCAATGTCCACACCGTAAATGGAGTTTTGTATGGCGTTGGATTTAAAACGGTAAGCACTCCTCTCAGTGTGTGTCAAACTTCCAGTTTGAGGATCATTGTGTGCCAAACTTCCAGTTTGAGGATCATTGTGTGTCAAACTTCCAGTTTGAGGATCGTTACTGTTTCTCAAGCTGGAAGCTTGAGACACTTGAGACACTATAGGGTTATCCTTAATATACTGCCGTATCTTGTGCAATTGTTTTTCGCTTCGAATAATGTGGTCAAAAGATTCGTGCATCCATACCTGCCCTGTATTACCCGTGATTTTATTTATTTCATTGGCAGTAAGCGATTTCCACGAATGTGTGATTTTATCCAATGTCCACTCCTTTTTCGGAATCACTATTACGTGTACATGGTTTGGCATCACTACAAATTCATCAAGAATGTAACGTTCACCATCAAAATGTTTTAAGGCTTTTTCAACCAACTCTTTTATTTCAGGTTTTGCAAGGATGCATGAACCATAAGCATTGTCCAATAATTCATCGTAGTGTTTCGAAAATAGTTTATAGTATTCAAACTGAGCTGGTTTTGATAGTTTCTTAATTTCAGAAGAATGCTTAATCTGATATTTTTTCAACCAAATTTCACGTTCTTTGTTAATTTTTTCTTTAGCACTATCAGGAATAGAATCGGCCAAACGGAAAGTTACAAAATAAGCAACTCCTTTTTGACTCCAGTGCGGAAGGTCTCTTTCGTAAATTTCAGTTTCAGCATTTTTATCGAAATACATAATGACAAAATCTTCCTGAGACACTATGAATGAGGTCAGTAATTTGCGAAGTTTTACGATTTCGTTCATAATTCCCACCGGGAAAGCTCCGGAGCCCACAGCCGGGTCGCAAATTTTTATATTTTCCAATGCTTGGTCAATGGCATCGGCGTTCTGTCGGATGCTATCCGGTATTTGTTGCTTATTTGCAGTTTGGCTGAGTTTACCTTCTTCAATGGCAATGTCTTTGTCAATAATATGCTCTCCGTAGTGAATAAAGGTTTCGAGGTCGGCTTTCCAATCATCATGATTGGATATTCTCAAGCTAGAAGCTTGAGACACCAAATAATAAAGCAAACTTTGTTGCGCCATGTAATGCACAATTTCGCGGGGCGTGTAAAATGCTCCTTTGCTTTTGCGTTCGGTAACATCCAGCATCCGTTCAAACACTTTACCCAGCATTTCGGGGTCAATGGCAACTTCGGTTTCAAGCGGTTCGTCTTCTTTCACGGTAAAATTGTACAGGTCGAATACATCCAGAATCCCCGTTCCTTCTTCATCGTGTCCCAAGCTTCCTGCTTGGGGACGACTCAAGCTAGAAGCTTGAAACACTTTGGTGGAAAAAATTTTGTTCGGTATAAGAATATCGGTTTTTTGCCAATCGTAAAATTCAATAGGGTCAAACAAACCACCGTTTAAAAAAGGGATGCGTGTTTTAAAACGCTCGTAGTAATCGGTCACCCGTTTTTGGCTCAGGGCATCATAAAACAGGTGCTCAAGGTAATCGTTAAAAAAGTTTTCGCCCGGTTTAGATTTATTAAAAAGGCTTCTCATAAAGTGCTTATCTCCTTCACCATACTTGTCTTTTTCTTCAAGCCCCAGCCAGCCTTTTTTCTGGAGAAAATAAAGAAAAACGATCTGCCCGAGCAGTTTTTTAGAGAAATTAAGGATGCTGATGTTTTTACTTTCAAACTCCTCTTTAACCGTTTTCTCTTTTTTTACAATCTTTTCAATCTCATCAACCAGATTAAACAATAGGGTTTTATATTTTTCGTAAAACTCATCAGAAACCGCTTCAATACTAAAGGCATCTTCAATATCGGAAAGATAAGGTGCATGGTCATTTTTCAGCAAATCAATTAATTGCCGCTGTGCTGTGTGGCTTTTACCGGATTCGCCCACCATAAAAGAGGAGCGTTTGGCAGGAGTCAGTTCATCCTTTTTCTTTTCAAGACTATACTGCATTTTTACGAAAGAGAATCGCCATTCGAATGAATTGTCTGAATGAAACGCAACAAGTGCAGCATCTTTTCCCTTATCGTTCAAATACCAACGTACAAAATTTCGTTGTGTGCTACGTGCATAATCAATGGAATGGTCGCGTTTGAGTTTTACAATCAATACATCAATCAAATTGCCCTCTTCGTCTTCATATTTGCCCAACCGTTCGTAAGAAGCAATAAAATCCTTAAATGCTTTTGGGATATAGTACCCAGTGCGCCTGAATTGTGCTGCTTGTAAGTTTTTCAGCAGGTTACGGGTGAAATAGCTGAATTTTTCTTTATCGAAAGGATTTTCAAAAACATCTGTAATGATGTTCTTTGCTTCGTACAGTTTCATTTTACCATTCTTTTAATTCTTTTTCAATGTGTTGTTGCAAAATTTTGGCATCAGGCAGTTTCAGCATGTATTTTTGCACAAACAGGTTTTTGTCCATTCCGGCAGTGGCGTATTTTACCAAAGCATGGTCTTTTTCGGCAACCAATAAAATACCTACGGGCAGGTTGTCGTTTGACTCCGAGATTTCTTCCTTAAAGAAATTCAGGTAAGTGTTGAGTTGTCCTATATCGCCATGCTCGAACTCACCAATTTTTAAGTCAATTATAACATGGCATTTCAAAATGCGGTGATAGAAAACCAGGTCGATAAAGTAATATTTTTCGCCAATCAGGATGCGTTTTTGTCGGGCTTCGAAACAGAATCCATAACCCAGTTCAACAATAAATTGTTGCAGGTTATCGAGTAGTGCTGTTTCTAAATCCGATTCCTCAATGATTTCTTTCACGGGTAAATCAAGAAATTCAAAAGCATAAATATTTTTAATAATATCAGTTGTTTCTTGCGGTTTTGTTTTTTGCTGAACCAGTTTTGCTAGTTTTTCCGGGTTTTTGGATAATCCGCTTCGTTCAAAATAGAGGCTGTTGATTTGCCTGCGCATTTCGCGAACACTCCAGCTTCCCTTTATGGTTTCAATTTCGTAAAAAGAACGCTTCAGGTCATCCTCAATTTTTATCAACTCAACAATATGTGAAAAGGATAGTTTGGCAACGATATTTTCGGGAGATATTGACAGTTTTTTTGGGTAAGTTGGTTGCAGATTGCTTTCTTGTGACACTGTCCCAAGAATTGATTCCGGTAAGTAGTTATTAAATTCTTGTGACACTGTCCCAAGAATTTGGGGGTAGATATTATAAAACTGCCTGCAACGTGATAATTCCGGGGAGGTTAATCCTTGAATACCAATTTTTTTAGAGAGTTTATTCAATAGCCCAGAGCCATATTTTGCCCGGTCTTCACCATTTTGTTCAAACTCAACAATGTAATATCCAATCATCCAGTTTCGAATGGTTAGCATCTGATTTACCGCACTTACAGCCGATTGCTGAAGTTGCTTGTGCAGTTGTTGTATGGTCGAAACCAGTTTATTAAAATTATTCATGACAATTTATTTTATCAGGTATTCTGACAATATCACTTCTTTTGGAATGCTCATAGAGACATCTTTTGCGGATGCGGTATGATTGAAAAACTGGTCAGGCAGGTTTCGTTTAATGGCTGCAAGAATTTTCATAGGGTTGGTTTCATCTTTAATTTCAGTAAAAATTCTTTTTGCCACTGTTTTTGGCATTCCTCCTTCATCAAGCATATCTCTTACTTTTGCCAGATATTCATCATCAGTATCGGTAAATGCATTATAACGCTTTACTTCTTTTGAATTCAGCATTTTTCTTATTCTGGTGGCATTATCACGTCCGCCTTTTTTTGAACCATCATCTATTTCTTCCTTTTCAAATAAATCTGACTCGATCTTGTCTTTATTTCTTGCCAGTAAATCATGAAAATCAGCGTGTAAATTATGAATAGGAGTTTTTACTGATGCTTCAAACAGTCTTGCTGTAGTCAAAAAGTCAAGTTCTGAATTTTGGGACTCACTCGCGAGATAAAACTTTTCAAGTTTTCCTTTTCGGAAATAGGTCACAAGAGCATTTTCATCTAAATTGTAAGCAACATTGGCTTTTCTGGAAACTCTTGCCTTTCTTGGTAAGATTTTTATCAAAGCAAATAAATCACTGTCATTATCCCGAATACCTTCAATTACCCTTAAATATTTTAGTTCACTTTCCTCACCATCCTCATCCCCGAGGATAAATTCTTTGGAAGTCAGTTTACTGAAAAGCTCAAAGGATTTTATCTCTTCCCCATCTGTAAGCAGTTTGGCATCATTACCCAACATTTCGATAAAATAATGGATTTTTGCAATAGCAGCTTCTTTCAATTTTATGATGTCGTTTGCTTCTTCTGTCGGGAAAAAATTATAGGTGTATATTTTATTAAACGGTGTATCAACACGGTTAATTCTACCGACCCGCTGAATCATCCGGGTTGGATTCCAAGGAATATCGTAGTTGATAACTACATTAGAACGATGCAGATTAACTCCTTCTGAGAGTACTTCTGTAGTAACAATAATCCGATAATCATCTTTTTTAATTCGGGCTTTTGCATCGAAATTAGAAATAACCGTTTTGAGTTCTTTTTCAGAAGAACTACCATGATAAATTAAGATTTTGTCATTTAATCTTATTTTTAAATTTTCGGCAAGATATTCAGCTGTTTCTTTTGATTCAGTGAAAATTATGAGCTTACTTTTTTGCAATACTTTTTGCTCCTTCATTTTATCAATAAAACTATCAAGTTTTGGGTCATAATTTATATTCTTCCAGTAG
>MTKW01039121.1_pt1 | contig 15942 bp, 12 predicted proteins | sample 1042761 | NCBI WGS metagenome assembly MTKW01 (sample SAMN06205366, study PRJNA360243) | anaerobic digester metagenome | biome: Wastewater treatment plant; feature: Anaerobic digester sludge; material: sludge; isolation source: anaerobic digester fed with sludge from wastewater treatment plant ... | reverse complement strand
GGCATATTAGGGTGAGTCCTGCCTTTGGCATTTGAAATACTCCCTTTATATCTTATTTAGAAGGCCTATTAACTAATATACTGACGGTTGACTTTATAATCTTGTTTGAATTTCGTGATATCCAAGCGGTGAGATTATTGGGAAAAACGTAAAAAATCAGGGCAATTACTTTCGCAGAAAGCGTTTTTTTATCAAGTTAAAGGATTGAGTGGCTATCCTTTGAAGTGTGATGGATGCTTCTCTCATTTTTTCACATGATGAGCAGTAATTATTGTATAACTATACGAATTCACAGTTATCCTCAAACCGTCAACTTCACAATACCAGTTTTTCCCTTGCCGGAATATGTTGCAGTTGTTGTTCTGTATCTTATTTTTACAATATTCTATTACGTCATCCGTTGTAATCTTGAGATTCCGTTTAATTCTATCAGCTCCCATTTCTGTTGTATGAAGCTTATCAATATTAGATAAAAATGCATCTTTGCTTGCAGATTCTTCGCAATCAATCTTATTTTTCATATATATCAACCCTTCAACTCTTGTAATAGCAAAAACTCAGTGGTGTCAATAACACGAAAAAAGTGAAATGAAAACTGGTATGTTACAGCAAGACAAACCCTTGTTGTGTTCCCATGAACACAACAAGGGTTTAAGCTCAGCGGAAATATTAATAAGAACTAATTATATGAAAACCTTTTTTTATTAATCAAACTTTGAAATCTTATATTTTAAACCTTGAAACACTCTCTGTCAGGCTTTCGGAACTCTGCTTAGTCGCATTCATCAATTCCAGAACCCTGGCTGCTCTCTCGGCAACATCTAAAGCTTTCTGGGAGATAATTTGCGTTCCCTGTGCTCCCTCGTTGTTGGAAATAGCCAGTTCATTTATAGATTTTACCATGCTTTGTATTGCAGAAAGCAATTCATCGCAAGTTGTTGAAAAATCGGTAACAAGATCATTAAATGCTGCCGCGTCATTGTAATATTGTTCTCCGATACTTACCATGGTTTTGTAATCGCTGATAACTTGTGTGCCAATGAAATTCAAAACTTTTTCCGAGCCTAAAGCAAGATCCTCCACTGACTCTATAACTTCCATTGTAACGTTTTGAATTTTATTCGCAGCATGCCTGGAATTCTCCGCAAGCTTCCGTATTTCATCGGCCACTACAGCAAAGCCTTTTCCTGCCGCTCCGGCTCTTGCGGCCTCAATTGAAGCATTAAGTGAAAGTAAATTTGTTTGTTCGGTAATCTGAAGTATGGATTCTGTGAGGACATCAATGTTTTTAACGGCTTTGGATTTTTCAAGTGCCTTTTTCATCTCTAAATCTATATCATCACGTATTTTATTTGCAGCATTTTGGGAAATAGCAGCATTTTCTCTTAATTCCTGAGCGCGTTTACTTATACTGTTGGCTGCTTCTGCACCGTTTTGGGCTTTTTCCGCAATATTCCTGATCGCATTTTCAATTTCCTGTGACGTAGCATTCATTTCTTCGGTAGAGGCTGCTGTTTCCTCTGAAGCAGCAGACATTTGCTGGGTGGTGACAGATACATCCTTGATTCCCTCTGATAATTCAGCTAAATTCTCTGATGATACAAGGATAGTATTCTCGACATTTGCACTCTCATTAATGACATCATTAATGAGATTTCTTATGGATTTAGACATAACATTGACCGATTTTATTAGAATGCCAAATTCATCTTTCCTGTTCGCAAAATGTTCAGGTAGGTCTTTTGTAAAATCAGCCTCAGCTAATGTATTAAGATGATCGGCCGCAATTTTGACCGGTTTTGATATACGGTTTGCCAAAAGTACTGATACTACCACCACTATGACTGCCACTAAGGCAATTAATATAACTGAAACAAGCATTGCCATGTTGACCTGTTTATAAACTTCATTTTCAGGTGCTGTCACTATTACCTTCCAGCCTGTAGACGGAACAGTTGCAAATGCTGCAACCATCTCCACCTTTCCACCTTCAAAGTCATCTTCCATGTAATTTATAAAACCGCTGTCATTAACTAATACACCCTCATCGAAGGCTTTTATTTTACTGTCGTCTGTTGTAAATTGCTTATAATTCTTCCCAATCCTTTGCCATTCCCTGTGAAATATTAAATTCCCTGTGGGTGACATCAAATAAGCAAATCCAGATTCTGCAATTTTTACAGTTCCAATGTTGTTTTCCAACGACTTAACAACAACATCGCTCTGTATTATACCTAAAAAATTATCTGATTTATCAAGAAGTGGCACCACTACGGCGATTATTCTGGAGCCTGTCCTTTCGCTGTCCATTATATCACTTACTACAGGTTTTTTTGTTTCCTTTGCAATAATAAAATATTCTTGATTTGCAATATTAGGCCGTTTACTGTAATTATCAACTATACAATTTCCGGAATTATCTGCAACTAACGACGTTTCGACTTCATAATCAGATTGCTTGATTATCTTCAGGATATCCATTATTTCTTTCATTTCCATGTTGTTAAAATCAGGATAGGCTTTATATAACTCAACAAGCTGCATCATCTTGGAATTAACCCATGAATCTATTATCATCGCATTCGTGTTCGCAATCTCTATTTCCTGATTTCTTGTATTCTCAGTAATATCCGTAATATACTGTGATAATTGAAAAGACGCAAGCGCGAGAAGGGGAATAAGAGCAACCAATAAAAGAATCAGTGTTAGTCTGAATTTCAAGGAATTAAAGAATATCAAAATAACCCCCCCCAAAAAACAACTATCTGGTGCATACATTACTATGCACTCTATATAATTTATACCCCTTTCCGAGCAAGTTAATCGCTTTCATTTTTGCTTGTTTTCCCGAACCTCATCCATTCCGGCAGCAGAAGCCTAAAGTGGCCCTTTTCACGGATAGCAAGGATTACACTTTGGAGTAAAATGAAGAAGCATAGCATAAGACCGGTTGTAATGCTTTGATAATATGGCTTAGTAAGACCCGAAGCAATCACAATATTGGTAATGGTCTTTAAAGAAAGCATTCCGAAAAGCGTACCAATTACATTTCCAACCCCGCCGGTTAATAATGTACCGCCGATAATATTGGATGCAATTGCTTGCATTTCCGCCTGCGCAGCATTGGCAGCATCCCCTGCTCCCGTATGCAGCAGATAAACATAGCCACTAATTCCGGATAACAATCCGGCGAATAAATAGGCATAGAATTTTGTGCGTTTAACATTAATACCGAGCGTTAACGCACTATGGCTGCTTCCACCTACAGCGTAGAGATTGCGGCCGAATCGTGTCCATTTCAGAATCACCGCTATAACTAATACTATAGTTATAGCTACTAACACTCCAGGTTCAATTTGGGCGGGAATAAAATTACCTGTCTTTCCATAATAACCTATACCCGGTAATGTGATTCGTGCCTGTTTAAGTTTGAGAAATGCTTCATGTGCCGCTGTGCGCGGTGCAATGCTGACTATTGTTATCATCCCTCTTGCAAAGAACATACCTGCTAAAGTGACAATGAATGGCTGTATTTCCAAATAAGATACTAATATTCCATGAACCAGCCCGAAAGCTAATCCTATACCTAAAGCTATAAATAATGAACCTAACACAGTGCCGCCATGATCTTCAAGATAAACAACGCAGACCATAGTCACAAGAGCAGTTATTCCGCCGCCAGAAATATCTATTCCACCTGATATCATAACCATCGTCAGCCCACAGGCAATTATAAGCAGGTACGCGTTGTTATTGAAAAGATCAAGAAACTGCTGGGGATTCAAAAACCCGCCGCCCCAGGCAATCATTGCAATGACATACATACAAATGAAGGTACAAACTGTTATTGTCATAAGTAAATTGGTGTTGGAAATAGGCTCCCTGCGTAACAAACTATTATTTTTTTTCATAGTATCCTTTCCCCATTACTCCGTCGGTTTTTCGCACAATTGAAAAGAATAATCTTAAGCAATTGGCGAATTAGTTACGATGATGATTATATAAACAATTTGTAAGGCCACTAAATGCTGTTTAAGAAGCCTTCATTGGAATATTCGTTCCGACCTGTTTTTTAAACAGTTTTTTATAAAGATTAATTGCAAATTCTTTTACAACGGGCGAACTAATCATAACGATAACTATAATAACAATTGCCTTATAGGCTTTTACCGCCGCCGAAGGAACCTTCATTGCGTAAAGAGTAACTGTCAGAGCCTGAATAATGTACGCCCCAATTACTGAACCATACAAATTGAATTTCCCGCCGCTGAGAGCAGTTCCCCCAATAGCAACTGTCAAAATAACATCCATTTCCGCATCCAAAAGCAGAGTTTCATGGTTGATAAGCCCTATTCGGCATACAGTAATACAGCCCGCAGTTGCAACGCAAATTCCCGATATCATAAACGCTATAAGTTTTATCAAAATAGGATTGATTCCGTTTAGATGTGCGGTTTCTTCATTTATTCCAACCACTTGCGTGTATAATCCAAGATTGGTAAACCTTAAAACAAGTGAAATCAAAATCAGGAACATAACCATGATAATGATTGGACTGGGTATGGGAATTCCCGGTATAAAACCTCCGATACTGGACAGCAGCGGGCTTGAAACAGTGGGTGTAGCCCCGCCGTTTATCCAATAAGCGATAGAACGCCCCGCGGAAAACAATATTAACGTTGCAATCATCGGTTGAATTTTGAATATCGCAACCAGTATTCCGTTAAATGTGCTGAAAAGAACGGTAACTAAACAACTGAACAAAAATGCAAGAATAATTACCGGTACTGTAATTTCATTTGAACGAAGCACACTGACAAATACACTGCCTGCTATTGCAGCTACTGCCGCAACACTTATATCCTGTCCTTTACACGATGATGTTATCAGCGTCATGCCTATTGATATAATAGCAACTGCTGACGCACCGTTTAAAATGCTGATCAGATTCCCCGAAAGAACACGGTTCCCCTGGTTGTTTGTTACAATGCTTACAGAAAAAAATTCAACATCCCTGATTAAGTTAAAAACAACAAGTAATAAAAGCGAAAACAACGGTATAACCAGTTGAGATCTTGTAAATTTCTTTAAACCATTACCCATTTTGTACCGCCTCCCCCGCTATCATATGCATAATGTTATCCTGGGTCATATCCTCGCCTTTCAATTGACCAACTACTTTACGATCGCGCATAACAATAAGCCGCGAACAAGTGCGAAGCATTTCCTCTATTTCGGATGAAATGAATGTAATACTTACACCGTCCTCGGCCAGCTTGAGTATAAGTTTTTGTATCTCGACTTTTGTCCCGACATCAATGCCGCGCGTTGGTTCATCCAGGATAAGATATTGCGGATTTGTGAGCAACCAGCGTGCTAATATTACCTTTTGCTGATTCCCACCTGAAAGCGATTTTATTGGTGTATCCATTGAAGCGGTTTTTATTCCTAATAATTTTATGTACTCATCTGCAAAAGCTTCGGCCTCGGCCCTTGAAAACGGCCTGAAAAAGCCTTTCATTACTTGCAGGGCGAGTATTATATTTTCACGTACAGACAAATCCTCGACAATACCGTCTCGCTTTCTGTCTTCAGGTAAATATCCGATACCATGCATCATAGCATCTTTAGGTTTTTTAATTTTAACGTCCGCCCCGTTTATCTTAATTCTACCGTCAGTGATTTTATCAGCGGCAAAAACAGCGCGTACACTCTCGCTTCGGCCAGAACCAAGCAGTCCGGTAAATCCGTTTACTTCTCCCTTTGATATTTTAAAATCAAATGCATTAGGACAGTTAGTACTGGATAATCCAACCGCTTCGTAAATCGGCAGGACATCTGACTTTTCATCTGATATCTTTCGCTTCTGCAGTGTTGAAACATCCTCAAGGTCTTTACCCATCATCATTGAAATGAGCTGCACACGCGGCAAATCTTTTACTTCATACTCCCCTATCAGTTCACCGTTACGCAGAACAGTTACCATATCGCTTATCTCATACATCTGGTCAAGAAAGTGTGTTATAAAAATTATACCTACACCGCGTGACTTCAATTCGCGCATCAGAGAGAAAAGTTTTTCAACTTCTTGCTCATCCAACGAGGAAGTCGGCTCGTCGAAGATAAGAACTTTGCAGTCCATATCAACGGCACGGGCAATAGCCACCATCTGTTGCACGGCTATCGAGCAAGTACCAAGCTGTTGAGTGGCTCTTGCGGGGATATTTAATTTTTTAAGTATCTCCGCTGTTTTCTTTTTCATAGAGCGCCAGTTTACCAAACTGTAATTGCCGCGCCCTATAAACATATTCTCGGCAACAGTAAGGTTAGGACAAAGAGTTATCTCCTGGTAAACCGTACTGATGCCAAGATTCTGAGCCTCGTAAGGCGATCTTACATTAATTTCTTTTAAACCGCTGTTTAAATTTAAAAATATTTGACCTGAATCTTTCGGGTATACCCCTGTCAAAACCTTTATCAATGTAGACTTTCCGGCTCCATTTTCACCCATCAGTGCGTGAATCTCACCTTTTCTAAGAGTAAAATCTACATTTTGCAGAGCGCGAACACCCGGGAATGACTTGTTTATATTCCTCATTGATAAGACAACGTTGTTTTGCATTGCTACCATCCTTAAGCCTTTTTTAAACAGCGATGCAAGTATGCGGAAATTACCGCATACTTGACATCGAATAAACTTACATTAATTTTTTAATCAACAGGCGAATCAATATTTGTTATTAATCGCCAAGGCCATATTTGTCTATATCTTCTTGTGTAATAGTCCTTGCATCAAAGTATGTTTCATCATTAATAACGATCTTTTCAGGTAATGTCTTGCCTGCTTCAAGATCCTTTATCATTTCATCGATTTTATCAGCCTGGAAGGGGCTACACTGAACATCTAAGTTCCAGTTGCCCGCAAGCAATTCTCTGAGAGCCCACTTATTGCAGTCAAAGCCAATTATAATTACTTCTTTGTCAACACCGTGGGTGATTCCTGCTTCATCCAATGCCGCAACTGCACCCTTAGCCATACCGTCATTCTCAGCATAGACAACATTGAATTTTTCTCCTGAATTGATTACAGATTCTACAATCTGTTTAGCTGTTGCTTCGTCCCAGGTAGCGGTCTGCTGAATAACGCAGTTCATAGTACCCTTTGCAAATTCATCATCTAAAGGTGTTGTACGGCCAATCTGAGCATCGCTTCCCATTGCGCCTTGGATATGTACAACATTGTATTCAGGAAGCTCTTGTTCTTTCAGCCACTGAACAGCCATTCTCCCCTGTGCCGCCATGTCAGAAACAACGGCAGCTTCAAACAAGCTCTCGTCAACGTTCATCATACGGTCAAAAAGGAATACTTTAATGCCAGCATTCTTTGCGTTTTCAAGAACATTGGTCCACCCATCCGTTGCAGCCGCTGAGATAAGGAGATAGTCCACACCATCAGTAATAAACTGCTGAGCAGCGTTCAATTGCTCATCGTTCTTAAGGCTGTAGAAGGTCGAGGCCTTGTATCCGTTTGCTTCATTGAATACTCTTTCAAAGTCTGCTACGTTTGCAGCACGGTATCCGGACTCGGAAGGCGGATTGTTAACAATACCAATTTTGATAACACCGGAAGATGTTCCAGTTGTTTGTCCCGATGCTGGAGGTGTTGCAACACATGCTGCTAATCCTAACGTTAACACAGCGATCATGATTAAAGCTAAGATTTTTTTCATTGTCTATTCCCCTTTCATTACTTCTTTTGTGCAGATCGTATAACTTTTGAATAAAAAAAACAAGATTTCCGTATGAAGTGCATAAGATTTTCAACAAATTCATTTAAAAAACAAACAATTCACTTCTAAACATTCGTTTATGCCCCTTATTTTTTATTATGTACCATTTATTGCCATACGACCATCATAAAATTTCAAACATTTATAGTAAAAAAACTAACCTCAAAATTTCCTGCTGTCAATTATTTCCCGAGTGATTTTATCAGTTCGATATTTTGGGGCAATAGACCGGTATATGATATTCACTGTTTTGCACCTTTTCGATAATCGCTTGGTGTGCAGCCCGCAATTTTTTTAAACACAAAACTAAAGTAACGTGAATCCTTATACCCGACTTCTGACGCGATTTCAAATAAAAGTTTATCTGTTTGACGGAGCATACGTTTTGCTTCGTCAATTCGTTTAAGGGTGAGATAATCTATTAGCGTTTGTCCGACTTCCTGACTAAATATCGCTGATAGGTAGTTTGGACTTATATTCACTTCTTTGGCAACTCTATCAAGTGAAATCGACGCGTCTGAAAAATTCTTATCAATGAAATCAATAGCCTGTCTTAAAATATCGCGCTGCTGCTTTATGCTTTCAAGATCGCGTAATTCGATTGTTTGCTTAATAACTTGATGCACATATCGGCTTGCTGCGTCAATAGTCGATATACTATCATCCGGCCGAAACTCCGGTGACCACAAGATGTCAATAGTGCATCCTATTGAATCTAAGTATTTTATAGCCGCAAAGTAAATAGACATTGTCAGGTACCTGCAAAATATGGGAAGCGAAGCAAATTCCTCCCCAACATTTTGCAGTATTTGATCTATAAAGTCATCAGTTTCTTTTATAGTTCCACTGCTTAAAAACTTCCTTACATGTTCCAGATCAATTTCCTTATTGCCTGCGTCTATTTGCGAGCGGCTGTTTTCCCGCAAATTCATTATACTGGTTTCTGAAAGAATATGCTCCTGTGGACACAAATAGCGGTAAGACAATATACGGCTGGCCTCAGCAAAACAGTTTGGAATAGCACTAAGCCGTGATACCGGCGTACCGCACGCAATATACCAATTTACATCTTGACCGGCTATGGCACAACGGTTTTTGATATTTTCTATACAACTGTTTGTATTACGCTCAATATTGCTTTCTGAGCCCTTAACTAAAATAGCATATGTTGTAATATTCCATCTGAAAAAAATCAGTTTGGGGTGATCTATGAAATACTTGGTAACATTGCTCTGTACCGCCGCAAGATTCTCAGTGTAGCTTTCCGGCACGCTTCCGTCGTATTCAGCACTGCTGAGAGAAAAAAGTACAATATTATAGAACGGAGCGATAATATCGATGTTCAGGTTCTTTGCAGTTTCGCAGATTTCTGAAACACTCAAACCACCAGTAACAATTTGTTCAAAAAATCTTCTGCGTGAAAAATTTTCGTATTCCTGAGCTTCTAATTTAAAATTCTCTATGTATTGCTGCTGATATCGCTCTTCCTGCATTTTCTCACGCATTTCAATCAGCATTTCTACCAATTTATCCTTAATTATTGGCTTAAGCAGATACTGCTCTACGCCCAGGTGTATAGCCTGCTGTGCATATGAAAAATCATCATATCCGCTAATTATAACAATTTTTGTCTTAGGAAGTTCTTTACGCACCAGTTTAATTAACGACAATCCATCCATAAATGGCATTTTGATATCTGTAATAAGAAGATCGGGCTGAATTTTGCGAATCATGGGAAGCGCAAGTTCACCGTCGGAAGCGTCGCCAGTATAATGAAAGCCATACTGTTCCCATAGAACATTCTCACGTATACCTTCGCGAACCACTTTCTCATCTTCGACAAGAAAAACCTTAAACATGCTGGTTCTTCCCTTCTGATGAATGCCTGTACTCATCATAGAATGCATTAAAAGATCAATAATATCATAATAGAAACTTATTAATACTATTTATGATATAGACTATAATTCCATATTGTAGAAACCTATGTTACATACATATAAATAATAGCACCTTAAATGCCAAATTGCAACAATATCTGTGCGTTAGGCGTGAGGGTTTGGAACAAAAAATTTCAGCAAACCGTCATATAAGGGTAGATATAGTTTTAGTGCTTGTGTCGCAATTGTTAAAACTTTGAAAAAAGCTCGGCGCAGGTAGGAAACACAAAGTTGTTATTAAATGTTCAGGTATGAAAAAGCACAATACAAAGGAGAATTTGTAATGAAAAGAAAATTTGCGGTTATACTTTTACTTTTTGCATTGATATTAACATCGTCGGCCTGCGCGGTCTTGCAGCCGAACGAACGAAATATCAGTGATATTGAAAAACAGGATACCAACGGCGCCGCTCAGGATGAAGACGATGATGGAGATAAGGATACAGATAAAGGTGCGCAGAACAGTGAGACCGATGATAAAAACGATGTGCTTGAGGAAGACTCCGAGGAGTATATCAAAAGCATAATTGAAGACAGAGCCGCCAATGTTCTGACTGCAATTAAAAACTATGACGTGGAGAAGCTTGCCGATGCGGTACATCCCGATAAGGGAGTCCGCATCTCACCATACGGATATGTTGATGTTGACAATGATCTTGTGTTTCCTGCAGAGGAAGTGAAAAACCTTGCTAACGACTCAAAGACATACCTTTGGGGATATTACGATGGTTCCGGTGAGCCTATAACACTTAAATTCTCCGACTATTACAAGAGATTCATCTATGATGCGGACTTCTTAAACGCTGAACAAGTAGGCTACAACAAAGTACTGGGCCATGGTAACACTCTGAACAACAGCTTCGACGTTTACAAAAATTCGATCATTGTCGAATATTACTTTTCCGGTTTTGATCCCCAGTACGAAGGTATTGACTGGAGGAGCCTCAGGCTCGTGTTTGAAAAGAAGGATGATACCTGGTATCTTGTTGGAATCATTCATGATGAGTGGACAATCTGATCCGCTTCACGACTATGCTTGCCAATAATACTATTGCATATTAAGCAGACTACTTGGATGCCGTTTCTTTGATGTTGGAGATTGGCATTTAAGTTGCAACACAATTTCGCCCCTTAGCTTTTGCTTTATACAGAGCATCATCCGCTTTTTTAAAAATATCTTCAATATCGTTGATATCACGTGTGTTATCACGGATTGCCGCCACTCCGATACTTACCGTAAAACTAATTTCTTTCTCGTCATAAATCACTTTTCTCTTAGCTACAGTCTCTCGAAACTTTTCCGCTGCCTTTTTCGCTTCCTTCAAAGAAGCGTTCTTTAAAACTACAGCAAATTCTTCTCCTCCTATGCGCCCGGCTATATCGGTTTTTCGGAAACTGGTTAATATAATGTTTCCAATTTCACGAATCATTTCATCTCCCGCCGCATGTCCAAAGGTATCGTTGATGACCTTAAAATTATCCAAATCCATAATCAACAACGATAGTTCCTCATTATTCCTTTTAGCCCAATCAAATTCCCTTCTGGCCAAACTCATAAATTGCGCCCGATTATTAAGACCGCTTAAAGAATCTGTGGTAGCCAAAAACTTCAGTTTATCCTGAATCTTCCTATCCTCTGTAACATCACGGATAGATTTTAGCATTCTTGTGTTTCCATCATCGGGATCTCCCAACGGCATCACGTCAATCTCAAAAAACCGTTCTTCCCCATCTATCACCAAAGAAAAATCACGACTGCTCTCACTTTCGAAAATCTCCAACAACTTCGGCTCTCTTTCAAGAATATGCTCTATGGGATAATTATTCAATGAAATGTTTATTGCTTCAAAAAACTTCTCGGCAGCCTTATTATAGTCTATTATCCTTTGCCCCGGACCAAATACCAACATACCTGCAAAGTTGTTCTCAAAGATTGTTTCCCGAGCTAAAGTTCTAATTTCCAGAAAATCGTATTTTAAAATACCATAACTAATAATAAGCAGAGAAACGGGCATTATTAAAGCGGAATAATCAATGCTCCAATCTTCGAAAATGAAAAGAATCATCACTATACCAATGAAAGGCAGTAAAGAAGCAAATAAAAAAACAAAAAAGTGAGGCTTGGTATAGCCAACCTTATTCTTCAGATATCCTATGAAGTAAATGACGACTGTAAGAAGCAAACAAAATATGGTATATGAAATGTTAACATAGTACCAGAAACCTCTTTCCATATACAGGGAATAATATCCAAAGTACTGTCTCATTTCCCATTTTGTATAGAAAAGATGATGCCAGGAATTTGTGAGCCGCATAAAGAAGGTTATTACAGGCACAGAAAAAAGTAAAATTGCCATCCGGGTTTTCAGGGAATAAATGGTTTTTGTGTAAAGAAGAGCTACTATCAGCCATAGTACAGAAACAAATGGTAACCCCAAATATTGAAACTGATTCCAAAAAATCATTTCTAACAGATTGTTGCTGTTAATAATCATTAAATACCCAAACAAATAAACGCTGAGACAAAAAACCATGACAGAGAATGCCTTTCGATAGCTGGTCCTGCCCTTTGAAAAGAAATAAGCGGCAAAAAACTGAGCTAATATAACCGCTAAAATCAGATAAAGACTAAGTAATATTTTTAATGTGTCCATAGCAGCACGCCCTTGTTGCTTTTAATCAAAGCCTCCAGTTTTTCTGTTCTGAACATCATACTATCCTGTGTTGATGATTTTGCTTAAATTATAATTAATAAAAGGACAAATGTAAAGAGAAGCTTTAAAAGCTCCCGCTTTTCGATTTTATCAGGTTCGTCTTCCTTTGTTTCAGGGAAACATCATTACAATACAATTCATCAAACTTAATTATAGTATAAATTTTACTGATATCGGAAACATATTGATATTCTTTCGCTTATAATTATTCTTTTATTGCTCCGCCAACAAGTCCGGCTACAATTTGATCAGAAAACTTAAAAAAGACAATAATCACAGGCAGCAAAGCAATAACAACCGCTGCGAAAACCATATGCCAGTTAGCGAGAAAGTTTGCCATATACGAATAAATAGCCAAAGTAAGTGTTCTAACTGATGATTTTGTGAGAAACACCAGCGGCATATAAAAATCATTCCAAATCATAACAAAATTAATCAGTCCTATTGTAAAAAGTACCGGTCTGGACATCGGAAGAATGATTCTAATAAATACCGTGCGCTCTTTAGCGCCGTCAATTCTTGCCGATTCAATCAGAGAATGCGGTATCCCGCGAAAAAACCTGGAGAACACCAATACCGGAAACGACATATTGGCAGCATACAAAAGACTAAGTCCAAACAAGTTATTGTTCAGATGCACCCTTGTAAGCATTACAAATAGTGGCAATATACCCAGTTGTATTGGGAACATAAGCCCAATTAAAAAGTACGTCTGTACAAGTCCCCTGCCCTTAAACTCAAACCTTGAAAGCCCATAAGCAACCATGGTAGAAACAATTAAAAGCAGTATCAGGCTGCAAAATACAAGTGTAAGGCTGTTAATAAAGAATCTGCTGAAACCCTTTTCAAACAGAAGAGTATAATAATTCTCAAGTGTAAACTTCTTCGGAAAGCCAATTGTATTATTTATAAGTTCCTGCTTTGATTTAAAAGATGACAGGACGGTGTTTCCTATAAGGAAAATAGTTATAAATGTATATAGTATAAGGACAGCGGAAATAGCTGTTTTAACATATTTAACAGTTTTTGATTCTGCCGTCATGTTTTCTTCTTTATTAGCCAAGGAACGTACCCCCTAATAGTCAAGTTTAGATTTTTTCAGAAGTTTTCTAACTATAAGCGTAGTAGTAAAAATTATAATAAACATGGTTACACTGATACTGGAGCCAAAACCCAGTGAAGTTTCTCCGAAATATGCCCCGCCGAAAGCATACCTGTAGAATACCATGTTAACAAAATCAACAGTGTTATTTACTCCACCCTGAGGACCGCATAGTATGAACGGAATATCAAACATGGTAAGCGCATAAATAATGCTGAGTGTAATATTGGTGGATAGTGATGCTGTAAGCTGGGGAAGCACAACATTGAAAAATTTACGCATTTCCCCCGCTCCGTCTATTACGCTGGCTTCTATAATTGATTCGGGAATCTCTTTCATATTCGCATAAAATATCATCATACCCGGTCCGATACACTGCCATATTACTACCATTACAAAAATCTTAAAAGCCAGATTCGGATCCCCCAGCCATGCACTTTTTTCAAGTCCTAGGCTGCCAAATACAGTATTGAGAATACCAATATTCGGATCAAATACTAACAGGGCAAAAAAACCTACAATAGATGTACTGATAACATAAGGCAGGAACAGCATAAGCTGCAAATATTTATAACACTTTATTTTAATATTCAGAACATATGCAATAAAAATCTGTAACGGTGTAATAATCAGAAGAACACAAACCACATATTTCAGATTGTTGCCCAGGGCATTAAAAAAAATCCTTGACATCCTTTGCTCAAAAAGCAGTTTATTAAAATTACCCAGGCCAATAAAATTCATATCACCTATGCCGTCCCATTCAAAAAAGCTGTAGTACATTGCACAAAAAATAGGGGCAATCATAAACAGTGTATATAATATAAACCCGGGTGCAATAAATCCAATATATGGCCTCTCTTTTCTCATGCAGGTATTACCTCCTGGTTAAGTCATATTATAAAAGGTGGTAAAATAAATACCACCTTTTATAATAATTTTCAGACTGGTTATCGGGTCATTGATTCAAGGGTATCAACAAATTCCTGAGGAGTAATAGCCTTCGCCATAACCTTAGTTTGATCCTCCTCCCAGACCTGCCGCGGATTCTGTCCTTCCGCCTGAAGCTTGCCAAGTATGTCATAATAGCTTACAGTCTGGATATCAAACTGTGCAATCTCATTAATAATCGGATTTTTTGAAACAATCGCTTTTACACCGGGTATGCAATCCAGAGCATCAATCCATAATGTTTGACCTTCAAGGCTTGCAAAGAAGTTCAGGAATGCAATTGCGGCTTCAGGGTTCTCGGTATTTTTGCTGATAGAGAAACCACATGAATTTGTTCCGACAAATGGTCTTACTCCATCCTCCGTGGGAAGCTGGAATGCCCCAAAGTTAAGGTCAGGATTGTTCTGCTGAATGGTCTGTACATTCCATGTACCCTGGATACACATGGCAGCCTCGCCTTTAGAGAATGCGAGCAAAGCACCGCCTTCGTCAACTCCTAAAAATCCCGGGCCGTAGTATCCCTTGTCAGCCCACTCAAGCATTTTTTCATATGCAGCCACAACCTTCGGATCGTTTACTTTCACATCCTGTGTCCTGGATTCCTCGAGCCAGTCAAGAGACATCGCCGCGAGAACGGGCTCGAAGTGGAACAAGGTGGGCCAGGGATCCGATCCGCTGAATGAGATGGGGATTATACCTTCGCTATGTATTTTTGCTAAAATAGCCTCGAATTCACTAAAAGTCGCAGGGACTCCTATGCCAAGCTTTTCAAATATATCTTTATTGTAGAATACCGCTCTTCCACCAACCTCAGCAGTAGGCGATGCATAACAGCGCCCGTCTATTGTCACTATTTCCTTTGTTGTATCACTGAACAGAGAAAGATCGACAATATCTGTGATGTCCATAATTACACCCTGTTTGACATAAGCCTCGAGATTTGTTGTTGCAGTACCATTTGTCCAGAACAGGTCAGGAGCTTCACCTGCCTGAATAGTTGTTGCAAGAAGATTATAATACTGATCTGAAGTCTTAATCTGGTATTCAATCTTCACGCCAGGATTTTTTTCAACGAAAGCATCAATAACCGCCTTCAAAGGAGCTTCAAACTGAGGTGTATGTTCCCAGATTACAAGACTCTGCCCCGCAATAGATGTACCTGTGCCGGAACCGGAATCATCGGAAGATTCCGCCGCCGCCTTTTCAGCAGGCGGAGATACCGCATTTTCAGTTTTTGATGGTGCGCATCCCGCAAACACTGAAATAATTAAACAGAGAACTACCATCAAACAAACATTTGCAAACTTACGATTCATTGTTAAACCTCCCCGTTTTTTAATTCATATTTATGGGATTAGTATAGCAATCTGCCTGTAAAGCCACAATTAACACAATTTATACGTTTATTCACAAATTTAATTATAATAATTTTTGCTGGTTGGAGC
>MTKW01011716.1_pt1 | contig 15949 bp, 19 predicted proteins | sample 1042761 | NCBI WGS metagenome assembly MTKW01 (sample SAMN06205366, study PRJNA360243) | anaerobic digester metagenome | biome: Wastewater treatment plant; feature: Anaerobic digester sludge; material: sludge; isolation source: anaerobic digester fed with sludge from wastewater treatment plant ... | reverse complement strand
ACCTTGTTGAGAAAGACTTTCGTTGTCTCAAGATCAATGTTCAGTTTTCAAGGTTCTCAGCGTTCCCCCGTTTTTGAGGGGCTTTATCATCATAGCACAATCAAATTAGGTTTGTCAACCTTGTCTTCGGTTTTTGCAAATTCCAGTTTCTTACTCAACGGAAAATGCATTGTACTGGATTATTTGCTTCGAATACAGTTAAACCGAAGGGCCGATCGGCCTTGCTGCCGTCAACTCTGCACCGGTTCAGCCGGTTGGAAGCCGTTTTTGTCGGACTTCTGAGTGGCGACAGGATGTATCTTAACACGAAACAATATCACGTGTCAACAGACAAACGCGATTATTTTTATTTTCAAGGGAATCCTCGTCCAGCGTGGAATTACAAGCATCAGGAGGTGTTCCTATGTGTGGACGATTCACTCTGCATACGCCCATTCTTGATCTTGTGGAGCGTTTTTCACTCCACGAACTGAAGATTGACTACGCACCCAGCTATAACATCGCCCCAACTCAGCAGGTATTGACTGTGATATCAAATGAAGAGACTCGTACCGCCTTAAACATGCGCTGGGGCCTGGTGCCGCCTTGGCAGAAACCGGGGCAAAGCAGGCCTCCGCTGATAAACGCGCGACTTGAAACAATTGCAGAAAAGCCCACGTTTCGCAGGCTTGTCAACGCTAAACGCTGCCTCATTCTGGCCGACGGCTTTTTTGAATGGAAACAGGAAGGTTCGGTGAAATATCCAGTCTATATTACTGTAGAACAAGGACAACCCTTTGCCTTTGCCGGTCTCTGGGACAACGAACCGGAACCCAGCTGTACAATAATTACCCAAGAAGCGGCATCCTCTCTGCAGTCGATACACCATCGCATGCCGCTGATTCTAACACCTGACTCTGAAAAGCTGTGGATGAGCCCCATTCCCTTTGCGCAGCTGCGGGACTCACTTCCAGATCAAGAAAAGCGAGTCTTTAATCATTACCGCGTCAGCACCTTTGTCAACTCGCCCAGGAACAACGGCCCAACATGCATTGTGCCGAGTGACTGACCAATGTACTTACAGAATCAAGCGCAGCGCTATGATCAGCGCTACACCCGGCACCCCAAGCATCCCTACTATTAATGCAGTGATGGGATTTACCCCCACAACGAAACCCCAGAAGCTGCCGATAAAGTTGATTACGAGCAGCACGCCGCCGCCGATTACGGCATTGACTATGAGGTTAAAAATGCTTCGCAAGGGAATCAGCAGCATCTTACCGAGGGCATAAAGTATAAGCACGCCGGCCACATAAGCGACAATTACTAGAAAGTCCATGCGGTTCACCCCACTTAGGTTCGTCCTCATGAACATACTATGGTGCCTTTTGTCCGATTATGCCCCTTGTACTATTGTGAATTTTTCATGCGCTTCAACCAGTACATATACTTGCGCTCAGCCGCTTGGAGGGACAAAATGGCATGGTCCACCAAGTCCGGCTCTGTCGCGTTGTTGAAGTAGCTTTGGGCATCAAGCCATTCTTGTTTCGCCGCGTTTACGATTCGGGAAAGATCCTCCTTCGTCTTGGGACTGGTTTGCAGGGACAGCTCTTCGCCGTCATCGTCCAGCCAGCGGCTGGCCCTCTGTAGCAAAGTTCCAGGAAACTTGCGCAACAAAAAAACCACCCCATATCCTGTAATACTTGGTTTAGTATTACTCAATGCAAGGCGGTTTATTCCTGTGAACTACAATTCGCGGCGCCCCTCCAGTGCTTTGGACAGAGTCACTTCATCAACGTACTCCAGATCTCCGCCTACCGGCATCCCGTGGGCCATCCTGGTTACTTTCACCCCAATCGGCTTCAACAGGCGCGCCAGGTACATGGCGGTGGCTTCGCCTTCAACATCAGGATCTGTCGCCAGCACTACTTCTTCAACCTCAGGCGCTATTCTGGCCACCAGTTCCTTTACCTTCAGGTCATTGGGACCGATTCCTTCCAACGGGGAAATAGCGCCGTGCAGCACATGGTAGACGCCGTCGAAACTCTTTGTCCGCTCCATGGCTACGACGTCTCGAGGCTCTTCCACCACACAAATGAAATTCTTGTTCCTTTTCGAATCGGAACAGATCGCGCAAGGATCATCCTCGGTAAGGTGAAAGCACTGTGAACAATAAATAATACGCTGTTTGGCCTGAATAATCGCCTCGCTGAGGCTTTGCACCTGGGCAGGCGTTTGGTTGATCAGGAAAAAAGCCAACCGCTGTGCCGTTTTCGGCCCAATCCCTGGCAAGCGCACCAGCTCTTCAATTAAACGGGCCATTGGCTTAGGATAACGGGCCATGGCTCTTAGAACAGGCCAGGAGGTAATCCCTTGACTTTGCCAGTCACTTTCTCAAGTTCGCTGGCAGACATTTCCTGTGCCTTGCGCAATCCGTCATTAACGGCTGCTACAATCAAATCCTCCAGCATTTCTACATCTTCGGGATCAACAGCGTCTGGAGCGATCTTAATCTGCCGAACTTCCTGGTGCCCGGTAACCACAGCGGTGACAACCCCTCCGCCTGCGGACCCTTCCACTGTCATTTCTCCCAGTTCAGCCTGGACTCTTTCCAAGTCGGCCTGCATTTTCTGCATCTGACGCATCATCTTTTGCATGTTCATGCCCATTCAAGTCACCTCATCCTCTTAGTCTTCCTTAGGTCTGGAAATAATCTTCCCTCCAAAGGTCTCCATACTTGCCCGCAGAAACTCCTCTGCCGCGTGATCGGGCTCAGGTTTCGCTGCCGAGTCCCGCTTGCCTGCCTGTTTTCCGCGGCCATCTTCTGCTTCATTCCTTGCTTCTGCTTCAGCCTTCAGCTCTGCTTCAACCGGACTGGCAGGAGTTCCTGCCTCATCCTGAAATACGCATTTCAGGCGCATTTGCCTGCCGAACAACTTGGACAGGACCCGCTCTGCCGGTTCTCGATGGCTGTCCTGCTCGATACTTGCCTTATGGAACCCGCGGTCCCGGGGGAAAGCAATAACAGCCTGATCATCAACCACTTCCAGGGGCGTTCCTTCCTGCAGGAACGCCTCACATTGGCGTAAGCGCTCAGTGTGCAGGCGTTGGAGATAGTCAGGCCAACTCTCAATCAGAAACTTTGAGAGCCCCTCGTTGCCTGCTTGGGGAACCCTCCGCGGAGCATCCTGGGCAGTGCTGACGGCGACATCCTCCGGCTGCTTCTCCCTTTGTCTGGCCAACTGCCCCTGAAGCTTGGAGATCTGGAGTTCTAGTGTGCGAACTTTTTCATCCAGCTGAGCTACTTCAGTGCCAGGCGCCTCAGCTCTGGGGGCCGAGATCTTCAAAACAGCCAGCTCGATGACAACTCTCGGATCAGCTGCAAAACGCATATCCCGCACTGCTTCGGTTAACTGCTCAATTGCAGCCAGTTTCCTTGACTCGCTGCCTTCTCCGCCGGAGAGAATGCTCTTCCGCAGATTGGTGATGACTGAATGGGCAAACTGACTGAGATCCTTACCTTCATTGTACAAATCATCGATGACCTGCAGTGCCTCAAACTTGGCGTCCTTGAGGATATGTTCAATGAAGGCGTCAATTTGCTCCTGGAGTGCAACCCCTAGAATCTCCGTCACTGCGCTGACGGTTATTTTCTCCGCAAATCCGGCACACTTCTCCAATATACTGAGGGCATCACGCATTCCCCCGTCGGCATGCTGTGCAATTATGGCCAGGGCCTCCGGCTCAAAGGCAAATCCCTCCGCGGCAGCCACTTCTTCCAACCGCTGAGTCATCGCCCGTTCAGTAAATCTCGCAAAGTCAAAACGCTGCACCCGGGACAAGATTGTGGGCGGCATGCGATGGGGATCTGTTGTAGCAAAGATAAATACTACATGGGCCGGCGGCTCCTCCAGCGTCTTGAGGAGCGCGTTAAACGCTGGTGTAGACAGCATATGAACTTCGTCTATTATGTAGACCTTGTAGGCGGCGTTAATCGGAGTGAACTGCACCTGACTGCGCAGGTTGCGGACGTCCTCAATGCCGCGGTTGGAAGCGCCGTCGATTTCAATCACATTGAGGGACATCCCGTCTCTGATCGCTATGCATTCAGGACATTCTCCGCAGGGTGTGGGGGTTGGTCCGTCCTTGCAGTTCAGCCCCTTGGCAAGAATTCTGGCCATTGAAGTCTTCCCTGTTCCCCGAGGACCTGCAAAAAGGTAAGCATGGGCAATCCGATTGTTATTGAGGCTGTTTTCCAGGGTTTTGACGATCGTATCCTGTCCAACCACATCGGTGAAGTTCTGCGGCCGCCATTTTCGATACAGCGTAATGTATTCCACGGATTGTCCCTCCAATCTCCAGCCAGTTCCCCCTTAGGTTTCTCTACTGCTTGACGAAAGTCCTTTCAGTGAACGCAGCCTAATTTTGAACATAAAAAATGTCGTGCACCTATCCTCGAATATGGTCTTCCAGACGATATTCAGGCAGTTAGCTCGGACCAGGCACCCTTACGGCACATAGGAGCTTCCACTTACCGCTGCTTCCTTCCGGACCTGACGGGGTTCATGGATTCCTATTGCGTAAGACCCAATCGTCAACACCACTTGCCTGAACCAGACTCCACAAGACCAATCCTCAAATAGGAATTCGACCCCGCTGCAGCGGATTGCGGGTACAGGGCACCGCTACCTCCCCGTCTAGCACGACAAAGTAATTATACTGGACTTCACGGCCGCTGTCAAGACTGCGGGGCTCCTGCCCGCAGACGATCATAGCTTTACGCTGGGCCTTTACTGATACTGAGGTTCTTCTTTTTGAACATGACGGAGCCTGCCCTGCAGTTTGGGAATCATATCTTCGATTTGCTGGGCCATGCCGTCGTACATTTCCTTGACTGCCGGCACATCAGTATCCATGGCGCAGCTCTTGAGCTGGCCCACAAGGGATTGGGCTCCGGCCACCGTCTGCTCAATTCTGCTCTTCGTTGTCATCTTCACCCTCCTTCACTGATGAATGCTACATCACTAGCCTTTCCAAGCGGAGGGCAAAAATTCAACACTCGCTATCCAAGTGAACGGCTGGTTCCCAGACCATGATGAAGTCCTCTGTCCGTTCCTTCCAGATACGGTATCCGTTCCTCTCGTAAAAGCGAAATGCAGGGTTTCCCTTTTGAACCGAGAGGGAAATCCTCGTATATCCTTCAGCTTGCAGTGCCCTGTGGAGAGACCGGATCAGCTCGGTGCCAATGCCCTGGCTTCGAAAAGGAGGNNCTGTCGAGTATGCGCGTCCAGGCCGCGCCAACAATCACTTCCGCTATTTCACAAACAACACAAATGTCCCCTTTCCGTCCAAACTCCTTTATGTAAGGGTAGACAGACGGCGTGTACACAATGCTGCGCGGCGGGGGCTTCTGCCCCGGGGCGACGTAAATAGCCTCGTAAAGGAAGTCTTCCAAAAGGGCGTACTCTTGTGGATTAATGAACCGCAGGCACCTGTTCATGCAGCCTCTCCTTTCGGGCTTACTCTAAAGCAAAAAACCCCCTAGACGAGTAGGAGGAAAGATATCAAATGGCGGAGAGAGAGGGATTCGAACCCTCGAGGGGCTCATCACCCCTACACGATTTCCAGTCGTGCCTGTTCAGCCAGACTCCAGCATCTCTCCGTATTTAGTTTTAGAATAGGCTGGCGGAGAGGGTGGGATTTGAACCCACGGGACGCTTGCGCGCCCAACGGTTTTCGAGACCGCCACATTCGGCCGCTCTGTCACCTCTCCTTGATTTCTTAGCGCAGCTCCTGGAAAAAGCTCCGGAGCAACTCAGCACATTCACGCTGGCAGATACCATCATATACTTCAACGTAATGATTGAGCCGCCTGTCTTGGACGAGATTCATCAGAGAGGCCACAGCCCCGGCTTTGGGGTCGTACGCTCCAAAAACGAGACGTTTGATGCGAGCGTTCACAATGGCTCCTGCACACATCGGGCAGGGTTCTAGAGTAACATACAGCGCGGCATCCGTCAAGCGCCATCTGTTTAAATACTTGGCCGCTGCCTGGATGGCCATAATTTCGGCATGGGCTGTTGGGTCATTTTCGGTTTCCCTGCGGTTATGGCCCCGCCCGACAACTTCTCCATCCACAACGACGACAGCGCCAATCGGCACTTCCCCGATTTCCAGCGCCAAACGGGCCTCGGCCAGCGCTTCCTGCATGAACACTCTATGCACATTGATCTCTCCAAGCCTCGCGTTACCGAATCTTAATATACCATAGAAATTGAACGTTGACAAGGGAAAAATAGGGCGGCTCCATCCATGGAGCAACCCTGCCTCATGACTTGAATCCGCCCTCATTGCGATTAAGGTTGTTTTCCGCCTCTGCAATCATACGTCTTACTGTTTTCCCGTCAACCGCGCCATACTCTCGGGAAGCAATGCTGCTCAAGTGCCCGGATCGGTATTCGGGATTTGCCCCCAGTTCAGATGCCAGCTCAAACCTAAAGGCATTCACGGCCTTTGACGCCTCAGGAACAGCGGAGCGGCTTTTCTTCCGGCTTCTTCTGGTCACCTGTTACCCCCTCCCCAAAAAAGGATGCGCGGTACAATCGTACCGGCATCCCGTTTTGTCAGTCAAGCCTCTGCCTTACTGGTTCTGGTTTGGTTCCGGCGGGAAACCTCCACGGAAGCCGGTGCCTCCTCCGCCCTGGCCGATTAGCGATTGCTGAGCGGCGGCGATCATACGTCTTACCATATGTCCACCAACGGCACCACACTCACGGGAAGAGATGTTGCCCCAGTATCCAGACTTGTACTCAGGGTTGATCCCCAACTCGGTGGCGACTTCGTATTTGAACTGATTCATGGCTTGGTATGCTTCGGGTATGACTTTGACATTCGATCCTGAAGATCCTAATGCCATCAAATTCACCTCCTTCTTTCTCTGGTAGGCTTAATGTTCCCGCTAAACGGACTGCCTAACCCAGTAGAAGTCTGGTGAATCTGGAAAAAAGAAAACCAGCTACAACAGCTGGTTTTTCATGCTAAAGATGTTAGACTACAGGCTGATTGCTCCTGTTGGGCAAGAATCTGCGGCTTCTTGGCAACAGCCAGCAGCGGCACAGTCGGCTCCTTCCTTTACATGTGCGAGACCGTCATCGCCCATTTCAAAAACGTCTGGGCAGATCTCTGCGCACAGTTCGCAACCGATACACTCGTCATGGTTAACGTGTGGATTCATGGTTTTCCTCCTCTATAGTTCTTCAAACATATCCTTTCCTACACCGCATTCCGGACAGGTCCATTCGTCTGGCAAATCCTTGAAATCTACCCCCGGTGGAATATCTTGCGTTGGATCACCGACAGCCGGATCATAAACATAACCACACACTGTGCACTCCCACTTTGACATTGCCTTCACCTCTTTCCCCACTTTTTCCCTGATTTATTCTACCTAAAAGGGGAAAATCCTACCTAATTACTGCAATAGTTCGCGAATTGTGGAAGGGACAGAAATGCCGTAGGCTTTGTACATGGACTCCACAACAGGAACGGTCAGATTGATGCCGCCGTAGATAATGGAGTTTTCTGGCAGGACCGCCTCAACACCGTGCTCTTCAGCCACCTGTTTAATTATGTCCAGGATAAAAGTAACTAAATCAAGGCGAACCTGCTGTTCAATCTGCTCAAACTGCTGCTCATACTGTGCGACCAGTCCGTCAATCTCTTCCTGAGTCTCCAGCTTTTCAGCCTCAGCCTCTATTTCTAAGTACAACTTCTCTGCGGCCTGCTGCAGTTCACTGTTTTTGACATCGTATTCTGGATGAGCATAGAATAAGAACTCGAAATCTACATAGCCGATTGTGGCTGCAGAAGCTAAAGCAGGAACAAGCAAAACTATCGTCAGAATAAGCGCAATCCCTAGTGTTTGTCTTCTCAAACTGGACACTCCTTTGAATTTACTCTCACTTACTATTCCACCCCCGACATATATTTCCTTCCCGGTCCTTACTTTTCGGGGGTCTTGGGCACTAAATCTGCAATTGTCCTGGTCTTCAGGACCTGAATGAAAGCCTCTTGCGCCTCCTGCCAGACAGGATGCATAGGGCAGGTCTGCTCCCGGGAACAGCTTCCATCCCCAGCCAGACACTTCGTGATTGCAATCGGCCCCTCAATCAGTTCAATAACGTCTTTGAGAGTAATCGAATTGGCTTCTGCCTCCAGACGAACTCCGCCGCCTGGTCCCCTGACGCCCACTACCCATCCCTGTGCGCCTAACTGTGCCATGATTTGGGGTAAAAAATTGACCGGGATATCTTGTCTGCTCGCAATGACCTTGGAGGAGATAAACTCACCAGGATGCTGCGCTAATTCGACCAAGGCACTGATAGCGTATTCTGATTTTTTAGTAACTTCCACCTATTTTTCACCATCCAGCTCCGCAAAAATACTTCAGCACGCAAAAAAAATGTGCTGTGCGGGCAATTTTTTGGCTTGCTTACTTACCAGAATTATACTGATGTCGAGAACGTCTGTCAAGAAAGACAATCCTTGCTTAGCTTTGTTAATCTGTTAGAATAAAGGTAATCTAGAGGTAATCTGAAACTAGGGGGAGCAAAGTATGGAACGAATCGGCATTATCGACCTCGGATCAAACACCATACGCCTGGTCATCATCGACATTAAAGAAAACGGTGCCCATCATCAGATTGAGAGCCTGAAAGAGTCAGTCCGTCTGCGGAGCGGAACCGATGCACAGGGGTATCTGACCGCAGAAGGCATTGAATCCGCGGTGGAGATGGTCTCCCTCTTCGTCAAGTTTTGCCGTGCCAGGCAAGTCAAAGAGGTCATTGCGGTGGCCACCGCGGCTGTTCGGCGTGCCCCGAACCGGGCTGAACTGATTGACCGAATTGCCGAGCTGACCGGTGTCACAATTCAGGTGCTCTCCAGCGAAGAAGAAGCCTACCTAGGCTACCTAGGACTGATCAACAGCGTTACCGAAACAGAGGGACTCATGGCTGATCTAGGCGGAGGGGCACTGAAAATTGTGGGCTTCAAGGACCGCCTCAACCAAAACTCCATTACGCTGGACTTTGGCGCTGTATCCCTTATGGAGGCCTACCGCCTGCAGGATTTGCCGGCCGGCGAAGACCTGCGTTCCATGGAACGCTTCCTGGACGAAACCTTTGCCAGGATCCCCTGGCTTCCCAATTACCCGAGGCTGATAGGCCTAGGCGGGACCTTTCGCTCTTTGGCAAGGGTCTATCGCAATCATGTACACTATGTGCCCGATGTCACAGACGGGATCATCATCCCGGCAGAGGCTGTAAGAGAAATCTATACCATGCTGAGCGGCATGAACCTGGAGCAGAGGCGCCAGGTGCCCGGCCTTGAGCAGTCCAGGGCAGATCTCAGTGTGACTGGAATCGGCATTATCTATCGCCTGCTAAAGGTCATTAACGGCAAGGAGCTGATGGTAAGCGCCAGCAGCCTCAGGGATGGCATCTTCTACAAGCACAGATACCCGAGGGATCCGATCCTGTTTAACGTGCTGACGCACCATACCAATAACCTGATTGACTACCACAGCCTGGACGAAAACCATCTTCGCCGCGTTTCCAACCTGGCCGTGATTCTCTTTGACCAGCTGATGACCCTGCATAATTTGGGCAGTTATGAACGGAGGCTGCTGCTGCTGGCAGGTCTCCTCCATGAACTGGGCGCGGTGGTCAGTGTGGAGAGCCTGGAAAAACATACCCTGTACACTGTACTGAACTCGCCGCTCCTGGGCCTAACCCAGCGGGACAGGGTGCTCATCGCTTTTCTGGCAGCATCTCACAACGGCTTTTTCTTTGGCAGCCTGCAGGATTATGTAGAGCATGGCCCCATTGAACCAGAAGATATTCAGCGCATCAAAGCACTTGCCCCTCTGCTTCAGATCGCCCACAGCCTGGATCGTTCACGCACAGGCGTGGTCACTAACCTGCAGGCGCATGTAGAGTCAGGTCTTTGCGAACTTAAAGTTTTCGGCACCCAAAAAGCCGACTTGGAAATTCGCGATGCCCATCGCCAGGCAGGAGCCTTTCAGCAGGAATACGGAGTGGAGCTGAAAATTGTAAAGGGCTAGCTTTCATCAGGCCAATGCGTAGCGTTGATCAAAATCTCCACGAGCTCACTCAGCCCTTCGGCATCGCTGTTCGAAAAGCGCTGCAAAACAGGGCTGTCTACATCAAGAACACCTAGGAGCCTGCCTTGGCCTGTGATCATCGGAACTACAATTTCCGACTGGGAGGCCGCGTCACAGACGATGTGTCCGGGAAACTCATGAACATTGGGAACCACGATGACTTCCCCGGCCTCGGCTGCGGTACCGCACACCCCTTTGCCAAGCGGTATGCGTACGCAGGCAGGTTTACCCTGAAACGGACCTAAGACCAGTTCAGTTCCTTCCAGCAGATAAAAACCAACCCAGTTCAGATCGTTAAGTTCTGAGAACAGTAAGGCAGATGTGTTCGCCAAGTTGGCCAGCCAATGGGTTTCTCCCTCTAAGAGGCTCTTGAGCTGCCGCTTCAGCAGTGAATAATCGGTAGCATACATCGCTTTCCCCCCTGCCTTCCAGTATAACCTATAGCATGGAAAAGCGCCAGATTCTGGCGCTTTTTTACTGGATGGCCATGGCGTGGGCTATGTCTCGCTTGATTTTCCGCAGAATGGTTGAGGGCTGATACATGAGGTTGTTGTACTCTGTGAGCATCCGCGCGGTGGAAAAGCGGTGCATGGCCATGGAGATGCTCGCCCGCATCATTTCTTGCCAGCGTGAACGATCCTCGTAGTATAACGGGATGATCTCTTCCAAGAGAACCTCGTAAAGGGAAAGGGCGTCTACCATGGTCTGTTCGGGCCCCTCGTAGCCGCCGCCGAACTGCCAGCCTGTCACGCCATGCAGGCACCCCTCGGTCCACCATCCGTCCAACACACTGAAATTCAGTACGCCGTTCAGAGCAGCCTTCATGCCGGAGGTAGCGGATGCTTCCAGGGGCCTTTGAGGGGTATTGAGCCACACATCGCAGCCGGAGGTCAGCAGGCGCCCGAGCTCCATATTGTAGTTTTCTAGAAAAACCACGCTGTCTGGAAAGCGATAGGCCATTTCCGCCATATTGGCCACGATCTGCTTGCCCCATTCATCGTCAGGGTGGGCTTTCCCCGAATACACAAGCTGTATCGTCCGGTCCTGCAGCAGGGGTTCAATAATGTGGGGCTTGTAAAAGATGAGGCCGCTCCGTTTATACGCGGCTGCACGCCTGGCAAACCCAATGGTAAGAGTGTCTAAATCCAGAGTTACCCCTGTACGGTTCTCTATCTCCTCCAGCAGCCTCTTTTTGAGCTGCAAATGGGTTTTCCAGAGGTTGCCCTGTACATTGTAGGTCTGCCTAATCGACTCATGCTGCCATGTTTCCACATGTACCCCATTGGTAATGCTGATGATCGGCGAAATCCCGGAGTTGCCCCGCCACATGGCGCGGGCGGTTGCGCCATGGAGCTGTGAAACGCCGTTGGAGGAATAGCTGAGGCGCAATCCGGCAACCGTCATATTAAACGGATTGCCGCCGATTTGTTCCACCTGATCGTACTCCAGGCCAACCCAGGCACCCATATGCTGCAGCAAACCGTGATCATGTTCTTCATTGCCGGCCATCACCGGAGTGTGGGTGGTGAAGACAATCTGCTGCCGCGTCTCTTCCCACGCCTGATAAAAATCCATTCCCCTGGACATCTTTTCCCTAATCAGTTCCAGGCCGGCAAAAACCGCGTGACCTTCATTGAGGTGGTAAATATCCGGTTCAAAGCCCAGGAGCCTGAGAAAGCGCACGCCCCCAACACCTAAGACCAGCTCGGCGGCTACCCGTTCCTGCGGCGAACTGGCATAGAGCTGTCTGGTAATCCAGCCGTGGTTTGAACCGGGGAGATCGGTATCCAAAAGATAGAGGGGAACATTGCCAAAGGCCTCGGTCTTCCAGATTTTGCAGGCCACCTCCTCCCCCCGAATCCACAAGTTCACGCTGATCCCGGTATCCTCCAAATGGGAACGATCGTAGTTTTGCCTAGAGTGCTGGGGATAACCGTCCTTGTCCAGGTACTGATCGGAATATCCTTCACTCCACAGGATGCCGACGCCCACCATGGGCAGCTGCATGTCCTTGGCTGTTTTTAAAATATCCCCGGCCAGTACCCCCAAGCCGCCGGAGTAGATGGGGAACTTCTCATCCAATCCGTATTCCATGCAAAAAAACGCTACTCTAGGTTGCGGAATGGCTGCCATGTCTTTATCTCTCCTCGTGTTGGTGACTTTTGATCAAATCAGCGTAGTACTCCAAGAGGCCTGCCGCTTCGGATTCCGGCTCCCCTTCACTGAACAGCCTGAAAACGGGCTCATCGCCATCGGGCACAACCAAAGCCCAGCCCCCTTCAGTCCGCACTTTAATGCCGTCCAGGTACAGGGTGCGCTCCGGATCAGACCCTTCAATCAGCTTCCGCATCACCATCCCCTTTTTGTCCCAGGGGCACTTCACTTCAGCTGCCTTGACCTGCGGCGTCGCCCCCCAGGAGCTCAGGGGGAGCCGGCTGGAACTGATCAAAGACAGAATCTCTCCAATGCCGGCTAATGGTTCGATCTGGGGGAATAGCTCCAGATTGCCTTCCTTCATAGTATTCCCGAACTCTGCAGCCGCCTCCATCAAATAGGCTGTTTCCGTTTTTGTCCAGCAAACATCCAAACCCTGTTCCCTTGCTGCTTCCGCCACCGCCTCAGGGAGATGAACGGGTATGGCTGCAGCTTTCCGGTTCCTAGCTTTAAGGGCATGGATGAATCCCTTCCACCAGTCCTGGGGAGAGAGCCTGGCACCCTGTTCGTCTTGGAGATGCCAGCTATGATTGTGCACAACGACTGTCGGAAGTCCTTCCACCTCTCCGGTCACCACAGCATAGCCGCTCCGCAGCAAAAACTCCCGCACCATTTTTCCAAGCTGATCTGTAGGCGGGTCCACCAAAAGTCCGACTCGAAACCCGGGAGAGCCGCTGGGATAGCAGCGCGCCAGGCGCTCCAGATAGCGCTTCTTCAGATCTGCCACTTGAACATACTCCCCCAGATCCTCCGTCCCGAAGCGGGGATAGTCTTCCCGGACAAAAATTCCTTCGATTTTCCTTTGCTCACCCTTGGAGAGCCACCGGCCCCTGGCATCCCAATACTCCACCGACACCACGTTGGGATCTGCAGACTCTGCGGCCAGGTGCAGCGCGCCGTCCAGGCCCATGTCCTGCACCATGGTACGGGTAATGCGGCCCGTTACCCCGCCTCCGTCCAGAGTCTCTACTCCTCCGGCCATAAGGCCCACTGCCAACGCCCGCTTGGCCAGATCTGCGGCCTCTGAAAAATCATTGGTAACCAAAACCCGTTTCTGCCTGCCCAGGTACGCACCAAAGCTTAAGCCGAGCTTAATCAATGTTTCTGGGTTCAAGTTCCCCCTAATGTCACCGGTTATGCCCTGTTTGGAGAAAATCGGCCTTGGTTCCTGGCCGTCCCAGACTACAGACTCCCTCAGATCGGTCCCGCTCAGAATAGTCTTTTCCGGCCAGACCTTGATGTTAGGCTTAATTGTGGACATCGCACCCACCCTGACTTTTGGCCCAAGCACCGCAGCTTCGTAAATCTTACACTCTTTTTCCACAACCGCATCTTTGGCCAGGATGCATCCCCTCAGCTGGACACGGCGGCCAACGTTCACACCTGACCACAGCAGGCTGCGCTTGAGGTTGGCCTGGGCACCAATATGGCTGTAGGAGCCGATTACGCTGTATGGTCCCACATAGGCGTTTTCCCCAATGCGGGCACCCCGGCCGATGTAGCTCGGGCCTTCAACAATGGCAGAGGGGTGAATCTCTGCGCCCTCTTCCAGATAAATATTGCCGGACAAGGGCTCTGCCAGATCCAGCTGCACTTTTCCATCCAGGCAGTCCCTTTGACTCTGCCGGTACACCTCAAGGTTGCCCACATCGGACCAGTAGCCGTCAGCCACATAACCGAAAAGGGGCGCTTTGCGCCTGAGGAGCTCGGGAAACACATCTTGGCTGAAGTCGACCTTTTGGCCTGGCTGTACCAGATCCATCACTTCCGGTTCCAGAATATAAATGCCGGTGTTCACTGTATCACTAAAGACCTGGCTCCAGGTGGGCTTTTCCAGAAACTGGGTGATTCTGCCCCCTTGGTCCGTTAACACCACACCGTAGCTCAAGGGGTTGGGGACTTTGGTGAGAACAAGCGTGGCCAAGGAGCCCTTCTCCCTATGAAAGGAAACTGCCTTGGTTAAATCGATATCGGTGAGGGCGTCACCGCTGACAACCACAAAGGTTTCATCCAGAAAGGCAGCCGCATTTTTTACGCTGCCGGCAGTGCCTAAAGGTTCCCGCTCGACGTAGTATTCCATCTGAACGCCAAAGGCTGAACCGTCTTGAAAGTAGGCTGTAACTCCTTCAGGAAGGTACCAGAGCGTACTGGCCACCTCTGTGAATCGGTGGCGTTTTAAGAGGTTGAGGATGTGTTCCATCATGGGCCTGTTCAGAATTGGCACCATGGGCTTGGGCAAAGTGCAGGTCAAGGGCCTGAGTCTGCTGCCCTCACCACCGGCCATGATTACTGCTTTCACGCATCAGTTCCCCCCCTTCGAGCAAGCCGTCGACAAGATCTATCTCCTTGCTTTTTTCTGGCACAGCCCGCCTAAAGCATTCCACCGTCTGCCGGGCTATCACGGCCCAGTTAAACCTTTCCGCCAGATCAAGAGACGCCCGTGCAGTGAGACGGCGTGCAAAGGCTTTGTCTCCCAAGAGATGCAGGATGTTGTCGGCCAAAGAGTTGATATTGCCTGAATAAAAGGTCAGTCCATTCCTTCCATGTTCCACCGTTTCCCTAAAGCCCCCTACATCACTGACCACAACCGGCGCCTGGCATGCCATAGCTTCTAGAGCGACGATGCCAAATGGTTCATAGCGGCTTGGAAATACCGCGGCATCCGCCAGCCGGTAGAGGCTGTTGCGGGTGCGGTCGTCGATAAAGCCGGGGAAAAGTGCCTTATCACCAAGACCAAGCTCCCAGGCCTGCCTCTTCAGTTCATCATGGAGAGGCCCTTTGCCGCAGATGATGAACTTTGCCTGCGGCCTGTACTGGAGCACTTTTGGCGCTGCAGAAAGCAAGAGGTCAATACCCTTCTCATAAACATGGCGCCCGACGTAGAGCACAATTTCCTCTTCGGGCAAGGCCCAAGTATTGCGCCAAGTGCCGAGATCGGCGTGGACATTGGCAAAGTCCTCTGCCCGGACACCGTTGGGAATCACATGGAGCTTGTCATCAGGCACCTGGAAGATGTTCCGCAGTTCTGAACGCATATGCTCGCTGCAGCAGATCACCCTGTATGCCTCATAGGTAAGCCACCACTCCAGATCGCTGATGTGGCGCTGCAAATCAGTATGAAGACCGTTATTGCGACCCCACTCCGTGGCATGGATTGTACAGACCAAGGGTTTCTGAAAGGCGTGCTTCAACACTTTGGCACAGGGGGCCACCATCCAGTCGTGGGCGTGGATCAGATCAAAATCCAGCCGGTTCAAGAGTTCGGAACCCTTCTGCACCAGGTGCCAGTTCATGAAGTGGACTTCTTCCAGGAAGTCCATGGGCCTGGGGAAGAATTGATTCACCCTGTGAACCCGCACTCCATGCACATACTCTGCCTGTTCGCTCTCTGGCCAGTCGCCGGTGGCCACATGCACTTCGTGCCCGGCCTCGGCCAGGGCCTGGGACAGATCGGCAACCGCTCGGGCCAGGCCTCCGATTACCTTGGGGGGATACTCCCAAGACAGCATCAAAATCCTCAAACCAAGTCACCACCTCAACACTCTCTCATCACAGGATGCCCGAAAGGGTAGGGCA
>MTKW01002554.1_pt1 | contig 15949 bp, 18 predicted proteins | sample 1042761 | NCBI WGS metagenome assembly MTKW01 (sample SAMN06205366, study PRJNA360243) | anaerobic digester metagenome | biome: Wastewater treatment plant; feature: Anaerobic digester sludge; material: sludge; isolation source: anaerobic digester fed with sludge from wastewater treatment plant ... | reverse complement strand
TGCAGACGCAGGATGTGTTTTTGAATATTGCCGGGGGCCTAAGGCTGCAGGAGCCCGCCCTGGATCTGGGCATGGCGGTTGCAGTGGCCAGCAGTGTGTCAGGTGTAAGTGTCGATCCGCTTTGCGCAGTTGTAGGAGAGGTTGGGCTGTCGGGAGAGATCAGAGCTGTAAGAGGAGTGGATCAGCGCCTGAAGGAGCTTCACCGCCTTGGCTTTGAGAGTTGCATAATTCCTAAGAGCAATGTTCAAGGAAATGAGCCGATTCGGGTTCATGGTGTAAGCACTATACAAGAAGCTTTGAAAATAGCGGTGAGAAGGTGAGTTCATGCGTGAGGACGATATGATTTATGAACACCTGAAGATGGTAGCGCCTGGCACCCAGCTCTATGAGGGGCTGGAGAGCATCTTGAAGGCAAAAACAGGCGGTTTGATTGTCGTGGGAGACACTCCAGAAGTGTTGGAGCTGGTAAACGGAGGGTTTTACATCGACGCTGAGATGCATCCCGGCTCCCTGTATGAACTGGCCAAGATGGATGGAGCTATTGTGCTGTCCAGCGACGGCAAGAGAATACTCTATGCCAACACTCAGCTGGTTCCCGACAGTATGATTCCCAGCTTCGAAACGGGTACGCGCCACAAGACCGCGGAACGGGTTGCCAAGCAAACTGGGCAGCTCGTGATTTCCATATCCCAGCGCAGGAATATCATTACCATTTATCGGGGAAATTGGAAATATGTCATTCGTGAAGTAAGTGTGATGCTGGCCAAGGCCAACCAGGCCCTGTCTACCCTGGAGAAATACCGCAGTGTCTTTTTACAGTCCCTGACGAATCTGAGCGCGCTGGAATTCGAGGATCTGGTTACCCTCACCGATGTGGCAACTGTTTTGCAGCGCAGCCAGATGGTGAGCAAAATTGCCTGGGAAATCGAAAGGTATGTAATCCAGCTTGGATCAGAAGGACGCTTGGTGAAAATGCAGCTCGAGGAGCTCATGGCTGATACTAAGGATGAAGGGCTCCTGGTGTTTAAGGATTACTACATAGGCGATGACCTTTATGAAGGCTGGAGCCAGTTGGAGGAAATGGATTCGGATGATTTGCTCAACTTAGGTTCAATTTCCAGGGCACTTGGCTACGGGGGCAGCATGACCAGCCTTGATCAGGCTGTAGCTTCCAGGGGATATCGTGTCTTGGCTAAGATACCCCGCCTGCCCATGCCCGTAATTGAAAACTTGGTGAAAACCTTCAATGATCTGTCCACCGTTATGGATGCCACCATTGAAGAACTGGATGATGTAGAAGGTATTGGCGAGGTTCGTGCGAAAGCAATCAAAGAAGGGTTGCGGCGCATACGTGAACAGGTCTTGGTGGACAGTCACATTTAGCGAAGATGGAAGATTCCTAGGGTATTGATCCTTTGGCTCTCCTTGACGATAATTTCGTTCAGACTCAGCCCAAGGGCGTTGCACATGCCGGTTAAATAAAACAGATTCTGACCCATCTCAGCTTCCAAAACCTCCCTGCAGTTTTCGCAGAGCTGTCCTGTGAGATGCGACTGAATATGGTTGCGTACATCTTCAAAGGAGCAGTCATCGGGCAGGACCTGTTTTGAGGCGTTGATAGTGATGCAGCCGCAGTCAGTTACAGCCCGGAAAAGAGCCCTGTTGACGCGGGCGTTGGTTTCTTGAAACTTCGAAGCTATGTCCAGGATGCTGTAATGACGCACAAGGTTTTCTCGCACATTAGCTTGGAAATCATGACATGTGTTAGCTGGCTTCGTCATTCTGGTCACGTCCTCTCGCCACCTGAAGTTGGTCAATGGCTGAATGCCCCGCACTCAGCCTGGAGTTTCACTCTGTGAAACATCCAGCCTGGTTTCATTATAAGTCTTTTGAAAAACGATTGTCAACCTGTGAACGGCAGTCTCAGCAACGGCCCCGTTTGACTTTGAGGTCACAAAGTGGTAAATTTATTGTAAGGATCTTCGTTTTAATAAAGGAGGATGAACGATGTATAACGTGGGGGATCATGTTGTTTACCCCATGCACGGCGCAGGAGTCATTGTGGCCATAGAAGAGCGCGAAGTGCTCGGCGAAAAGCAGGAATACTACATTATGGCCTTACCTATAGGGGACATGAAAGTGATGATACCCCTTAAATCTGTGGAAGAGCTCGGTCTTCGCCAAATCAGCAGCGACGAAACAGTTCAGCGTGTCTATCAGATTTTACAAGGCGAGCAGACGGCCATGTCATCGAACTGGAACCGTCGTTACAGAGCTAATATGGAAAAGATAAAAAGTGGAGACATTCTCGAGGTAGCCGAGGTTGTACGCAACCTCACAATTAGGGAGAACGAGAAAGGTCTATCCACAGGCGAAAGAAAAATGTTGGAAAATGCCCGGCAAATACTCCTTAGCGAGCTTGTGATCGCTGAGAATTCTACGGAAGAGGAAATTGTAGAGAAAATTGCCGGATTTTTCGAATCGTAGGGAGGTGGCTGAAGGGACGACGATCATTGGGCAGGTGAACATTTTAGGCTAAAAAAGAATACCTAAGCGAAAACAGGAAATACTGTAACCGGAACGAGCAAACTGTCGCATGCATTTATAACAGTGGGAGGTGAAGCGAAGTTTGGTCATATTCGTCAGGATTGTGTTTGCTGCCATTGGCGCGGCCTTGGGCTATTCCGGGGCGTTGCTTCTTTTAAACTCGGGCGCAATGGCTGGATTCTTCGATGAAACTTATACAGTTGGTCTGTTTATCATTGTTGGTTTTTTAGTCGGTGTTGCAGTTGGTCCACCCATTGTGCAGGGTCTCAAACGGGGAAGTAAGCGGGCAACTCAGATTTTGCTGAAAACACCCACTCACGAACTGGTTGGGGGTATGATCGGCCTGGTGAGCGGCTGGGTTATTGCTTTGATCATATCTATTCCTTTACTGCGAATCCCCTATGTGGGAGACTATCTCCCCATCATTCTCGGAGTTATATTGGGATATTTTGGTCTAATGGTCGGGCTTAGAAAGACAGATGACTTGCCCGAAGTATTTCTTCGTTCAGACCGCGGGGGTGGAAGGACCAGAGCTGCTGCTCTGGAAATCAGTCCAAAGATCCTTGATACGAGCGTAATTATTGACGGCCGCATAGCAGATATTACCAAGTCTGGGTTCCTTGAGGGTGAACTGATTGTCCCCGGCTTCGTTTTGGAGGAGCTCCAGCATATAGCGGACTCTTCCGATGTGCTGAAGCGCAATCGGGGCCGGAGGGGGCTGGATATCCTCAACAAAATNNGAGGTGGATACAAAGCTCGTCAAGCTGGCTAAGGATATGGGCGGCAAAGTCGTCACCAATGATTACAACTTAAACAAGGTCTGTGAGTTGCAGGGCGTGCCTGTACTTAATATCAACGAACTTGCGAATTCTGTAAAACCGGTTGTACTGCCCGGTGAAGAACTTAAAGTCCAGGTGATCAAGGACGGCAAGGAACAGGGGCAGGGTGTAGGATACTTAGATGACGGCACCATGATCGTAGTCGATTCAGGCCGCCGGTTTATCGGGCAGACAGTCACTGTGTTGGTGACAAGTGTGCTGCAGACAGCAGCCGGCCGCATGATTTTCGCAAAACCTAAAGCTATGGAGCGGGCATTATAAGTTCATAGGATGGCAGGGGCCTGATGCGAATGCACATCGGGCCTCCTTTTTATTACAGCGGCTAAAAGGAGTTGGCGCGATTGAAAGTTGGGGTAGTGGTAGCGGCAGCAGGATCAGGCACACGTATGGGAATCCAGGAGAACAAAGTGCTCCTGCCCCTGGATGGAAGGCCGGTTTTGGCCCACAGCCTGGCCTGCTTCGCATCCATGGAGGAAGTTGCGGAGCTGGTTGTGGTAACAAGGGCAGAAGACCAGGCCAGGATAGAACAGCTGGTGCAGGAAACGGCAGGAGGAAAGAAAGCTAAGGTTGTCTTAGGAGGTGCCGAGCGGCAGGACAGCGTATATCTGGGGCTGAAAGCTCTAGCCCCTGACACAGAATGGGCGGTCATCCACGACGGCGCAAGGCCCTTTATCACGCAGGAACTGGTCCGCCGCGGCTTGGAGACAGTGCAGGAACACCGGGCAGTAGGGATCGCGGTGCGGGTCACAGACACAATCAAGAGGGTGCAGGACGGTGTTGTGGTAGATACGCCTGCAAGGTCGGAGCTGTGGGCTGTGCAGACGCCGCAGATTTTCGACTACAAGCTGGTGTTACAAGCTTATGAGCATGCTCAGAGCCAAGGAATTGCAGCCACTGACGACTGCGGTGTTGTAGAAGCCCTGGGCCATCCTGTCCACATTGTGGAAGGAGATTATGCCAATATCAAAATTACCACCCGGGAGGATTTGCCGCAAAGGGAAAAAGTGGCGGTGGGATTCGGCTATGATGTCCATCGCCTGGTTGAGGGGAGACCTCTGATTCTCGGGGGCGTTGAGATTCCTTACCACAAAGGGCTCTTGGGGCACTCTGACGCCGATGCAGTCACCCACACTGTGATGGACGCTATTTTAGGCGCGATGGGACGCGGGGACATCGGCGAGCTTTTCCCTGATACCGACGAAAAATACAAGGGCATCTCCAGCATTGTCCTTCTAGAAGAAGTAGCGGCCATCATGGATCAGGAGCAGTTTGTCATTGGCAATCTGGACATTACCGTCATGGCGCAGAAACCTAGACTAGCCCCTTGGAAAGGTCCCATGAGGGCAAAGCTTGCCCAGGTGCTGGACATTGCGGAAAGTCAAATTAATATTAAAGCCACCACCACAGAAGGCCTGGGCTTTGTGGGACGTGAGGAAGGCATAGCCTGCCAGGCAGTTGTCTCACTGCTGCAGCGGCGTTGATCAAGTTTGTTAGATGTACCCATTCATTTTTGAAGCGCTACTTCAAAAGTGGATGGGTATGTGTTATTATTAAAGAAACTGTAAAACAATTCACATGAAATTCGTAAAGGGGAGTATGCCGGTGACTAGAGCCTGTCCATTTGGCACCCATCGTGTGCTGGAACCGCTAGGGTCTCTGCCGCAGGGAGCGGAGCGTCTTGATAACAATATGGAAATCAAAACTAACGAAATCCTCGTCGACGTGGAGACGCTGAACATAGATTCGGCAAGCTTCACTCAGATTCGGCAAGAGGCGGGGGATGACAAGGAGCGCATTGCCCAAATCATGCAGGGAATTGTAGCCCGCAGGGGCAAGCACCATAATCCCGTGACCGGATCAGGCGGAATGTTTATCGGCACTGTCCGGGAAATTGGCGCTGACCTCCAGGGCAAACGGGCGTTGAGGGCCGGTGACCGCATTGCCTCCCTGGTGTCACTGACTTTGACGCCTCTCGTTATTGAAGAAATTAAGCATATCCATCTGGAAACTGCTCAGGTAGATGTCAAGGGACAAGCCATCCTGTTTGAAAGCGGCATTTATGCAGTGCTGCCCGGCGATCTGCCCGAGAAACTGGCCCTGGCTGCCCTGGATGTGGCCGGTGCGCCGGCCCAGACCGCGAAGCTGGTGAAACCGGGCGATACTGTGTTGATTGTAGGGGCCGGAGGAAAATCAGGGAGCCTCTGCCTCCACGAAGCGCGCAAGCGTGCGGGGGTGTCAGGCAGGATTATTGCCCTGGATTACGGCAAAGCAGCAATAGAGAGAATTCAGAGGCTCGAACTGGCTGATGCAGTCCTGGAAGCTGATGCCACCAAGCCGGTGGAGTGCCTCCGGGCCTTTCAGGAGGTTTGCGGGGACAAGCTGGCTGATCTCACCATTAACTGTGTGAACATTCCCCAGACAGAAATGACCTCAATACTCTGCACACGTGACGGAGGGACAGTCTACTTTTTCAGCATGGCCACAAGTTTCACTGCGGCCGCCCTCGGTGCGGAAGGGGTAGGGAAAGATGTGAATATGCTGATTGGCAACGGCTATACCAAGAACCATGCTGAGATTACCCTGGAAGTGCTGCGGGAAAATCCCAAGCTGCGCCAGTTGTTCTCGGAGATCTATGTTTAGCAGCTGCGTGTAAGGAAGGAGAGTTGGTGCTGGTGTTTTTACGCAAGATACTGGATTCTGGTTGCCGATCCGTCTCCGTGATCGGGATGGGCAAAAACACCGGCAAGACCTTTACCTTCAACCAAATTATTGTGGAAGCAACGCAGCTGGGGATAAAAACAGCCATGACCACAATCGGACTCGACGGTGAAGCCCGGGATGCACTTTTTCAGCATGACAAGCCTAAGATTCTGATCCGCCCGGGGCAGATTGTGGCTAATGCAGCGTCGTTTCTTGCCGCCAGCGGGCTGGACTATGAAATACTGGGCACTACCGGGATCATGACTCCCCTGGGGGAAGTGGTCCTGGCCAGGGCGCTCAGTGCCGGAGAGACTATGCTTGCGGGGCCAGGCTCCCGCAGTGAGCTGGCTTTGGTCAAGAGGCAGCTTGAAGAGCTGGGCACAGAGTTGTTTGTGGTGGACGGAGCAGTCGACCGCCGTTCCCTGGCAGCGCCGATGGTCACGGATACCACTGTGTTCGCTGCGGGGTGCGAGGCAAGCTGGGATCGACGCAGGCTGCTGGTGCTGCTGCGGCATCAGTTGCGTGTCCTGCAGCTGCCGGCGTGGAAAGGCCTGACTCCCAATTGGGAAGGCTCAGATCTCAGGCTTGTGCTGTTCAGGGAAGAAGGGGTACAGGCTGCCCTGACTGACCAGGAGTTTTTCCAGAGCAATGTCCTGGCGGAGTACATAGACTCCTCGACGCAGGCGGTTTTTGTTGTGGGGATGCTCACCGATGCTGTGCTGGATAGAATTCTAGCCTGTGCAGTTCAAGGGGCGGACCTGACGATAGTGGTCCAGGATCCAACCTGTGTTTTCTTGAGCGAGCAGGGCTTTCGCCGTTTAGCGTCCCGGCAGGCTGTGCTGAAGGTGCTGGACTCCATTCACCTCAGTGCAGTCACCGTTAACCCCTTCAACAGCCGGTATGGCTTGGCTGATCCGCTGCGCCTGCTGGCAGATGTAGGGCGTGAGGTATACCCCATCCCTGCCTATGACTTGAATTTAGGCATTTGCTACAAGCCGGACGAGGAGGATACTGATGCAGTTCATTGATGCTGAAACCAGGCGGCAGCTAGGCTTTGACCAAATTTGGTCCCGAATCAGGCCCGTTTCCTCTCTGGGCCGCAAACGCATGCGCCAGGCTTCTGCCTTTGGCAAGGGGCAGATTGCCGAACTGGAACAGGAACTTAAGCGCCTGGAGCACATCTGCGCCTGGCTGCAGGAGGATCCCAGGGCAGCAGACAGCCTAAGTTTCCTCTTGGGTACAGTCCGGGATATTGGCGGGAGCATTGACCGCAGCCTGCAGGGGGCTGTCCTTGATGATACAGAGTTTTACGAAATCAAGAAACTGCTCGCGGCTGTTGAGAAAATCCAGGGGGAACTGGCCAGGCTGAAGTGGGACATTCTGCTGCCTGAACCTCTGGAACAGTGCCCTGCCTGCCGGGAAGCTCTGAGCATCGGCCAGGGCGGCAGGGACAGCTTTTACATCGCCGACGACTATGATGAGCAGCTGGCTGAAGCTCGCAAAGAACGTATCCGCTTGGAGAATGTCCTTGCCCGGTGCCGGGAGTCAGCGGACAGCAAGCTGATTCAGGCAGTGGGCCGCACTTTGTCCATGGATGGGAAGATCTCCCTCAGTACAGCTGAGACGGAAAAAATAGAGCGTGTGCAGGAAATAGCTGAGCTGGCCAAGGTGCAGGAAACAGAGGATATTGTCACTTTCCAGCTGGTTGAGACTGAGCAAATGCGCAACGCGGGACAAGCCCTGCACAAGGCACGGGAAGAAGAGGAAAGGTTAAAGGAGCATGTTCGCAAGGGGCTTTCCCAGACGGTGGCGGAGCATGGGCCGCGGCTGAAAAGAATCTTAGAGCAGCTGGCTTATCTGGATTTTCTGCTGGCCAAGGCCAAGTTTTCGGCAGAGATCAACGGAGTCAGGCCCAAGCTTTGCACAGATTCTGCCCTGCGCATTGACTCAGGCAGGCACCTTCTGGTGGAGGAAGAAGTGCGGGAGACAGGCCGCAAGTATACTCCCCTCTCTTTGGAAATAGCCTCTGGAGTAACTCTGATCACCGGCCCGAACATGGGCGGGAAAACAGCCAGTCTAGGGACAATAGGGCTGTTGGCGGCCATGGCCCAGTATGGGCTTCTAGTGCCCGCGGGCTCCATGGAGTTCAGTCCTCGGGATTTCATCACGGCCCATCTGGCCACCGCGGAGATTCCCAAGGGTCTAAGCTCCTTTGCAGGTGAGGTGGCTTTCCTGCGGGATGCAGCGGGACGCAGCGATGCAGACGGACTGATTCTAGTTGATGAGATTGCCCACGGCACCAGCCCGGCGGAGGGGGCGGCAGTTGCCCAGGCAGTAATTGAGTACCTGACTCACAAGCAGACAATTACCGTTATTACCACCCACTTTCCGGCCCTGGCAGGTGTGCCCGGCGTTTACCATCTCCGTGTCAGGGGGCTGGACAAAAGTAAGCTTACTTCAGTGGAGGCAGATGCGCTGCAGCGCTGCATGGACTATAGGCTGGAGGAGGCCGGCCCCGAAAGGGTCCAGGGCAGCGATGCCGTTCTGGTGGCGGAGGCCCTGGGCTTGAATGAGTCGGTTGTCAGAAGGGCCAGGGAACTCCTTGCATCCGGCAGCAATGCAGAAATGGGGGAAAGCATAGATGAATAACCGATTGTTAGCACTAGATGAAGAAAAGGTGCGCGAGGCCAGGCGCCTGGCCCGCTCCATCGCCCTTGATGTGCAAAAGGACATTGAACGCCATACCACGGTAAGTGTGGAACGTACAGTCGCCCGCCTCTATGGCATTGACGGCGTAGACCATGAGGGCGTTCCCCTGGCCAATGTGGTTGTTGATCAGGTAAACGGAGCAGGCCTTCTGGACCGGGGTATCTCGTATTGGATCGCCAATGCTGCGGCAGCTTTAGGTCAGACGCCCCAGCAGGTCGCAGAGGAGTGCGCGAGGGGCCTGCGCCTTTGTGAGCTCGAGCCGCAGGATCCAAGCCGTGTGGCCCAAGTTGTGGAGGAATATACGAATCGGGCGCTTACTGCCATTGCCCGCCAGCGTGAAAAGCGGGAAGCGCTGCAAGCCAGGCTGGGGCTGGGGCAGGAGCCTCTGAAATATGTCATTGTGGCCAGCGGCAATATCTTCGAAGATGTGGAGCAGGCAAAATCCGCGGCCAGGCAGGGGGCAGACATTATCGCAGTCATTCGCACCACAGCCCAGAGTCTCCTGGACTATGTGCCTTACGGCACTACTACTGAAGGCTTTGGCGGCACCTACGCTACCCAGGCGAATTTCAAAGTTATGCGCCAGGCATTGGATGAAGTTAGTGAAGAGGTCGGCCGCTACATCCAGCTCGTCAACTACTGCTCCGGACTGTGCATGCCTGAGATTGCCGCCATGGGGGCATTGGAGCGCCTGGATATGATGCTTAATGACGCCATGTACGGCATCCTGTTCCGGGATATAAACATGGACCGCACCTTTGCCGATCAGTATTTTTCCCGAATGATCAACGCCTACGCAGGCATTATCATCAACACCGGCGAGGACAACTACTTAACCACTGCAGACGCCTTTGAGCAGGCCCATACAGTCTTGGCCTCCAACTTTATCAACGAACAGATGGGGCAGGCAGCCGGCCTGCAAAACTGGCAGCTTGGTCTGGGACATGCCTTTGAACTTGATCCTAAGCTGAAAAACGGCTTTCTGTACGAGTTGGCGTCTGCCCAGACAATCAGGCAGATCTTCCCTGAGGCGCCTTTGAAGTATATGCCGCCCACCAAGCACATGACAGGCGACATTTTCATGGGGCATGTACAGAACGCCATGTTCAACCTAGCCTCGGTCATGACCGGCCAAAGTATCCATCTCTTAGGCATGCTCACCGAAGCCATCCACACACCTCACTTGAGCGATCGGATTTTGAGCATTGAGAACGCCCAGTACGTCATGGAAAACGCCAGGGACTTGGCTGGAGAAATCAGCTTCAGGTCCGACGGCATTATCCAGAAGCGCTCAGATGCAATTGTCGACCGTGTAGTGGAGTTCTTGACCGAAATCGAGGCCAAGGGGTTGAAAAAGGCCATCAGTGAAGGATACTTCGCTGACATCAGGCGTCCCCAGGAAGGCGGCAAGGGCGGCGACGGCGTGATACGCAAGGGCATTGATTACAGCAATCCTTTTATGGACCGGATGCGGCAGGAGCTGGGCATAGGTCCGGCAACAGGGAAGGGGAGAATGCAGTGAGGCCTAATGATCGCTTGATTAAACCCTATGGTGATTCGTGGGGTGACGGACAGGTGCAGATGAGTTTCACCCTGCCGGTGCCGGCAGGACCTGCGGCAATAGAGGCTGCCAAGCGCTTGGCAGGGCAGATGGGGCTGGAAGCTGTTCAGGTTGTCAATATGAAGGATCTCCACGGCTTCAGCCATTTTATCCTTTACGGCAGCTGCCGCCACAGCGTAGATCTTGACCAAATAGCTGTGACTGGCACCGCTGAAGAAGCAATGGGCTTCGATGAGGTGAATGCCTTCATTGAACGGGAAATAGGGCGCAAAGTGGTAGTGGTTGGGGCCTGCACCGGAACAGACGCCCATACCGTAGGCCTGGATGCGATTATGAACATGAAGGGCTACAGCGGGGACTATGGGCTGGAACGCTACCCGATGATGGAAGCATACAATTTAGGGAGTCAGGTGCCCAACGAGGAGCTTCTGCGGAAGGCTGCGGAAGTCAACGCAGACGCAGTTCTTGTTTCCCAGGTTGTCACCCAGAAAAACGTACATATACAGAACCTGACGGAACTGATTGAAATGGCGGAGGCAGAAAACTTGCGCGACAAGCTGATCATGATTGTGGGCGGGCCCCGCATTGATCAGGCGTTAGCAGCTGAACTGGGCTTTGATGCCGGGTTTGGCCCTGGAACTACCGCCCGCCACGTCAGTACCTTTATCGTTAAGGAGTTGGCGAGAAGGTTATAGAACAGCAAATGACAGAGAGGGGCAGTGATCGATGAAGAGTATGATTAGGGTTCGGGTCAGCGCCTCCCAGGCCCATTATGGGGGAGAGCTGGTGGATGGTGCTTTCGTATTGCAGCTCTTTGGTGATGTTGCAACCGAGCTTTTGATCCGCCATGACGGCGATGAGGGTCTGTTCTTGACTTACAGCGATGTACAGTTTAAGGCGCCTGTTTATGCAGGGGATTTCATTGAGGCCGTTGGCGAGATCACCGAGGTGGGCAATACCTCGCGCAAGATGGAGTTCACAGCTTATAAGCAGATCACAAGGCCGCAGGAGCCTGGCCTTGCGCCATCTGCCATGGACGTACTCGCTGAGCCCATCGTCGTGGCAACGGCAAAGGGCGTTTGCGTGGTGCCCAAGGACAAGCAGAGAAGGAGGTGACCAGTGTGTCAAAGTTGATCATCACCGCGGCGCTGACCGGGGCGGAGGTTACCCGGGATCAGCAGCCGCATCTGCCGATCACTCCTGAAGAAATCGGCCAGGCAGCCTTGGAGGCCTACGAAGCAGGGGCAGCCATTGTCCATGTGCATGCCCGCCAAAGTGACGGCAGCCCAACCCAGGACAAGGCGGTTTATGCAGAGATTAAGCGCATGATCGAGTCCCGCTGTCCGGTGATTTTCCAGCCGTCCACAGGGGGAGCAACCTGGCACAGTGCTGAGGAGCGGCTGCAGCCGGTTGAGCTCAATCCGGAAATGGCTACGCTNNCAGGCAGCCCGCATGATGCTGGAACGGGGGGTAAAACCGGAATTTGAGGTTTTTGAAGCCGGCATGATTGACAACGCCATGCGCCTGGTTAGAGATGGCTTGGTGAAACCGCCGCTGCACTTCAATTTTGTGCTGGGAGTTCCCGGTGCCATGTCAGGCAGTGTGAGAAACCTCTGCTTTCTGGTGGATTCCATTCCAAAAGATGCGACCTGGACTGTCTCGGGTATTGGCAGGCATGAAACTCCGCTGGCAATGGCCGCAATAGCCATGGGAGGCCATGTACGGGTCGGCTTCGAAGACAATATTTATTTTTACAAAGGCCAGCTGGCAAAGGGCAATGCCGAGTTGACCGCGAGAATCGCAAGGCTTGCCAAGGAGCTGGGCAGAGAAGTTGCAACGCCTGATGAGGCGAGGGAAATCCTGGGTTTGCCTGCTAGAAAAACATAAAAAACATGGGGAGGGCTAAGCGTTGCCGAAGATCTTGCCGCTGAAAGAAGCGGCCAGCAAAGTAAGGGACGGAAGCAGAGTGATGATTGGAGGATTCATGACCTGCGGCACACCTGTCAGTCTTGTACGGGAACTGGTAGCGACGGGCGTTAGAGAGTTGACAGTCATCTGCAATGACACAGGTCTGCAGGGCGATGGCATCGGTATGCTGGTTTCAGCCGATGCGATTAAGCATCTGATTGTCAGCCATATCGGGACTAATCCTGAAACGGGTCAAAAGATGATTGAGGGGAAAATCCAGGTCGATTTGGTGCCCCAGGGCACACTGGCTGAGAAGATTCGCTGTGCCGGTGCAGGCTTGGGGGGCTTCCTGACCCCAACGGGCGTAGGTACTGTTGTGGCAGAAGGCAAGGAACATATTGAAGTGGACGGCAGGACCTATCTGCTGGAAAAACCGCTTTCGGCAGACTTTGCCCTGATCAAGGCCTGGAAGGCTGACCGTAAAGGCAATCTTATTTATCGCAAGAGCACTCGTAATTTTAATCCGCTGATGGCCATGGCCGCAGAGTGTGTGATTGCAGAAGTGGAAGAGATTGTGGAAGTGGGGGAGATCGATCCCGATCATGTTGTAACTCCCGGCATTTTCATTGACTTCTTAACAAAGGGGGCGAACTAAGTGGACAGCAGGCAAAGGAGAATCATGATTGCCCGCCGCATTGCACAGGAACTTAAGGACGGAGACGTCGTCAATCTAGGCATTGGACTGCCCACCATGGTCAATGACTTTATCCCCCCTGGAGTTGAGGTGACTTTGCAGTCGGAAAACGGTTTTGTGGGCCTTGGTCCCAATCCGGAACCTGGCGAGGAGGATCCCGATCTGGTCAATGCCGGCGGCCAGCCTGTGACCATTTTACCAGGGGGTGCCTTCTTTGACAGCGCCCTGTCCTTCGCCATTATCAGAGGAGGCCATGTGGATGTAACAGTGCTGGGCGCTTTAGAAGTAGACGCAGAGGGAAACCTGGCCAACTGGATGGTTCCTGGAAAAATGGTGCCCGGCATGGGCGGAGCGATGGATCTGGTTGTAGGAGCGAAAAAGGTCATTGTAGCTACAACACATGTGACCAAAAACGGTGAGCCGAAGCTCTTGAAAAAGTGCCGCCTGCCTTTGACGGCAGCTAAGCAAGTCAACTTGGTTGTGACTGACATGGGTGTTTTTGAGGTAAAAGGCGGCAGCATGATCATGCTCGAAAAGAACCCTGAATTTACAGTGGATGAGATCCAGGCAGCCACTGAAGCCGACCTCGTACTGTCCCCTGATCTGAAGGATATGGACGTGGCGGGACTCTAACTTAGGCAGCGAAGGAGGTTTTGCTGTGAACAAGCAACCGTGGCAGCAGTGGGGCTGCAGTGAAGCTGAATGGCGTGATTGGCACTGGCAGGTCAGGAACCGTATCCAGAGCGTGGATGATCTCGAACGGATTATTCCTTTGACGGATCAGGAGAAGGAGGACATCAATAAAGTTTTGGAAGTGTTCAGGATGGGGATAACCCCCTATTACGCTTCTCTGATGGATCCTGATGATCCGGCCTGTCCCGTCAGGCGCCAGGCGGTGCCCACAATCTATGAGACTATGTCAGGCATAGCTGATATGCAGGATCCTTTGAATGAGGTTGCGGATTCTCCTGTACCAGGCTTGACACACCGTTATCCTGATCGGGTCCTCTTTTTAATCACGGACCAGTGTTCGATGTACTGCCGCCACTGCACCAGGCGCCGTTTTGCCGGACAGCATGATTCCGGTATGGCCTGGGAATACATCGAGCAGGGAATCGAGTACATCAAAAACACTCCCGCGGTGCGTGACGTGCTGCTTTCCGGCGGGGACGCTCTTCTGATGGCAGACCATAAGCTCGAGGAGATTATCAAACGCCTCAGGGAGATTCCCCATGTGGACGTTATTCGGCTCGGCACCCGCACCCCTGTGGTTATGCCCCAGCGGATCACAGATGACCTGGTCAATATGCTGAAAAAGTACCATCCAATTTGGCTGAACACTCACTTCAACCATCCCAGGGAGATCACGCCTGAAGCTGCTGAAGCATGCATGAAACTGGTGGACGGCGGGATCCCGGTGGGCAACCAAACCGTTCTGCTGCGGGGTGTGAACGATAATCCGCAGATCATGAAGGAACTTATGCTGGGTTTGGTTCGGATACGGGTCCGCCCCTACTATATCTACCAATGCGACCTGTCCATGGGCATCGAGCATTTCCGGACGAAGGTGTCTAAGGGGTTGGAAATTATGGAAGCCCTCAGGGGCCATATTTCCGGCTATGCAGTTCCCACCTACGTTGTGGATGTGCCGGGGGGCGGAGGCAAGACGCCGGTTATGCCCCAGTACCTGATCAGCATGTCCCCGACTAAAGTGGTGCTGCGCAATTACGAAGGGGTAATCGCCACTTACGCTGAACCCCAGTATATCGACGAGGGCTGGGAGTCAGCAAATGGCAAAACGGAAATGTATACCGGAGTAGCCCAGCTGTTGGAAGCCAAGGAAAACCGGTCTATAGAACCGGCCAATTTGGAGCGGAGAAGGCGCAATGCCAAGAAAAGAAGAGAAGGAGGCACATGATGCAGGAGGTTGTAATTGTTAAAGCGGTTCGTACTGCAATCGGCAGTTTTGGCGGAACATTGAAGAATGTGTCGGCTGCGGAGCTAGGTGCTGTAGTAATTGAGGAGATCTTGGAGCAAACAGGCATTCCGGCAGCAGAGGTTGATGAAGTGATTATGGGCAATGTCCTCCAGGCTACCCAGGGGCAGAACCCGGCACGGCAGGCTGCTGTCAAAGCGGGCATCCCGGACAGGGTTCCGTCGTACACAGTGAACAAGGTATGCGGTTCGGGCCTCAAGGCGGTGGGGCTGGCTGCCCAGGCTATTCGGGCCGGAGACGGTCACATGTATGTGGTTGGCGGCATGGAGAATATGAGCATGGCACCCTACGTCCATCCAGGAGCCCGCTGGGGAGCCCGCATGGGCCATAGCGAGCTTGTGGACGTGATGATCAAGGACGGCCTCTGGTGTGCCTTCAATGACGTACACATGGGAATTACCGCGGAGAACATTGCTGAGCGCTGGCAGATCAGCCGCGAGGAGCAGGATGAGTTTGCCGCGGCAAGCCAGCAGAAATGCGAGGCTGCCCAGGCTGAAGACCGTTTTGCAGATGAAATTGTACCAGTGATCATACCGCAGCGTAAAGGTGATCCAATTCGTTTTGCCCGGGACGAATATCCCAGGGCAGGTGTGACTGCCGAAGGCCTTGCCAAGCTGCGTCCAGCCTTTAAGAAGGAGGGAACGGTCACAGCAGGCAACGCTTCAGGCATTAATGACGGTGCCGCGGCCCTTCTGGTCATGTCCTGGGAAAAGGCTGAGGAACTCGGCCTTAAGCCTATGGCCCGCATTTTGAGCTATGCCGCCTCGGGAGTTGATCCTGCCATAATGGGCATGGGGCCGGTAGAAGCAAGCCGCAAGGCGTTGGCTAAAGCAGGTTTGTCCATTGATGACCTAGATTTAATTGAAGCAAATGAGGCCTTTGCCGCCCAGTCGCTGGCGGTTGCCCGGGAGTTAAACCTGGATCCGGCTAAGGTAAATGTAAACGGCGGTGCCATCGCCTTAGGACACCCCATTGGCGCAAGCGGCGCACGGATT
>MTKW01009770.1_pt2 | contig 15953 bp, 16 predicted proteins | sample 1042761 | NCBI WGS metagenome assembly MTKW01 (sample SAMN06205366, study PRJNA360243) | anaerobic digester metagenome | biome: Wastewater treatment plant; feature: Anaerobic digester sludge; material: sludge; isolation source: anaerobic digester fed with sludge from wastewater treatment plant ... | reverse complement strand
TTAATATCATGCAGAGAGAAAATGTTCAACTTTTTGTGTCCAAAGTATTGACATAGGTCCAATACTAACATTTTTACCTCCTTCAAACTTTTTATGACTTATGCTGCAATAGCACCCTTGGTATAGTTTTCAACCCATGTTTGTCCGGGTAAAAGCTCGATACCGTGTGCCGCCGCTGCCACTATCTTTTCTGGGGATGCATGCCATCCCTCGTAAAGATTGCGGACATGCCCTGTTACGTCGAATACAGCCCTGTATTCACTATGCGCCGGAAGCGAAATAACGTCCGTGGTGCTTACAGTATCAACGACTGTAATAGTATTTTCAGTTACTTTCATGACAGCCTTATCTGCAGGTAGCTTTGCTACACTCTTTTGTAAAGCAGCCCATAGCTCCTTTATGGAATCCTTATTTTTTATCCCTAAGATAATACCGATTAACGATGCAGCGCTTATCCCTGCAAAGATAAGCTCTTTTTTATGTGCTTTAACCCACTTAATAAATGTACCTTTTTCATTCTCAGTTTCGCTACTAATTTCTGTTTTTTTGATATGCTCATCCATGCTCAGACCTCCTTCGTAGATTACACTTTAATTATATCAGGCATCTGAATTACTGGCGTTCACAATTCGAGAACATCCTATTTGCAGCATCGAAGGAACATCTTAGCATACTTGTTGTCTAACTGCGCATAGGCAATCATCAATTGAATACCCATCGTCACATTCATCTCTACCGACAAATCTGTATCAACCAATCCATTTGTATAGCGCAGCGCCAAATAATAATCACCCAAATCAGACCAGTTCTCATCCGATTTTAAACTTTTGATTGATCCCCGTAGCAATTCATCCATATCTGAAATAAATCCTTGCCTATTACTTTCCACCTCCGGTGACACCCTTTTTATTGCCCTGGATAGCTCCATCGTATTAATTCTTTTTGATATCAGTTTATTCTGGAGTGACAGCATTTCTTTTACATCGAATATCTGCGACCACCACACAAAAATGCTCCACACAAGGTTGGCAATAGCCTCCGGTGCTTCAATCTCATCAGTGGCCTGTGCAAAAACCTCTGTCACATCCGTGATAATAGTTCCTCTTAAAGTTTCACCGCTTGCAAACGCACTCAGGATTCTCTGACTTAAATCATATCCTTTTTTGAATGAGGAATTATTCATTGCTTCCTCTGAATAAAAAAGCGGCATAATTTTCTTGAATGTTTCAACGGTCGATGACAGAGAACTCTGTTGTACATCGATTTTTTCAAGACTGGTTAGGTCGGTGTACATCAGTTCATCTATGGTTTTTCCATAATAATTGGCTATAGTTTTCAAGGTATCCGGGTCTGGCTTTCTGCTGCCATTTTCATATCCTTTAATCGTGGATTTCGCAAATCCAATAGCAGCACCAAGTTCAACTAAGGTATCTCCGTGGATTTCCCTTAGTCGCTGTATATTTCTTCCTAACAGGTTATTATCTTCCATCTATAATCCTCTCCGACTTGAATTTCGCATAAGTCTCCAGTACGTGCTTCCCGATAGCTTCCAGGTCAAACTCAAGCCTCACAAATGAAGCGCACACCACCTGGTGTCACCAGACGGTCGTTATTCTTGTTGCGCCATAGCTGCTTATAATCTTCAATATGTTTCTTCGTCATTCTTTCTGTCATAGCACTCCTAAAATAATATATTCGGTCAGTTATCTTTCACATTGTATGGTGTTTTAATCTTTCCCAGCAGTTCAAGCTCGACATGTTTATAATCTGTAGTTTTATAAAAGTACAGATCGACTGTCTTTCCTTGCTCATACAAGCTTAATACGACCTTATTCATTTTACAGTTAGTACTCTGACCACCGACATAGCAGTTTCGTGGTGCAATACGTCCATAGCCCATGTTGAAACGCCTTTTTAAACCATCAGTTTCACCTATGTATATAATTCTGTTATCAACCACCCACAGATAGACGCCCGGCCAGTCGCCCGCATTAATGGAAAAGCGACAAAACGCACCATTACCATGGTGTGATAAAAGCAGATTTTTCTTGTTGTCATACCCGTCCTGTGGATAGTACTTTACGATACAACCGCTGGTATCACATTCCGGGATCAGCTGCTGTAGGTAAAAGAATTCATAGCCATAAACGCTTAGTGTCTTCGCAGTTGCATTAATGGGCATGGGATTGGTATGAATAGCAGGTGCTGTCCTTGATGATCTTAACTTCGGTTGCGACGGCTGACTTGATTTACAGACACTTTTGCAAAAACAAACAGTCTGCTCTTTAAGATTAACCCGTTCGACCTTATACCCAGCCCCCAACCATGCGTTTGCTTGTGAATGACCGCCATTTGCCCACCATGCATCATAGGTATAAGCACTCTTCGGCAAATGAAACCCCAAGATTTTCTCAATCTCCGAAAAGTACATGTTTATGGAGTCTTGGCCGGAAGATAGTAAAAATTGCCCTAATGATACATATTTACTCATAAGCTGCCCCCTTCATTTTACTCATTATATAGCTGTCATTTGATTTCTTCTATCAGATATAAAAATAACCGGCAATCCCGGCCAAAAGCTAAACCCCCTTTTTTGAACCTTCATCCCCTTAGGAAGCACTCAAAATAGCGTAATTAAATTGTATCGTTTTCGTAGTGATTATATCAAACACTCTTTCATTTTTATTTAAACCTATTTCAGTAATAAGTTTATAAGGTATGCTTTCAATGAATCTGGCAGGATATGGGTGAATTAGCGAAATATCATCCTGCTGGTTTTCTGTAAAGTCCCAATCAGTATGTTTCAAAAAAGAATACGCCTCGTCATATAGAATTACATTTGCCATACTTATTTCTCCTTTTCTGTAAGCATAGCAATAATTTTTTCAATTGCCTCATGCTGTTGACTGTCAATTATCCCAGATAAAATCTCTCCTGGTGTATTTGGGGACCTGTGAATGTCTGTTAGCCCAAGTAGATAATCTGCTGATATTTTATAGTAAGTGCAAAGTCTGACAAGTACATCTTGGTCTGGGAAGCGCTTATCAGTCTCATATTGTGATATAGCATTAACAGAAACAGAAATAGCCGTTGCGACAGTCCTCTGTGACAATCCTCTTTCAATACGCAGAGTTCTCAATCGTTCACCAAACTTCATGCTAACACCTCCACTTGCAGTCTATTATAACATACTAATCAGTTTGAGTAAAGAAATTATTCAAATTGATTATTTAAATAAGTATTTGCGTGGTTTCTTGTCCCCGTTTGTCGAGTGAACACAGTGTTCAAATCCACTTTGTTCCCGTTTGTTGGGTGAACATCCCATCAGTACCCGTTTGTTGAGTGCAAAGATAAATCGCTCTCTGCACCTGGTAAACGGGACTTTTTATTACTCTCGACAAACGGTAGAAGATAATAAAAGCCGTCAAAAGCCTTGATTTCAAGACATTTTGACGGCTATATGTGCAAAAAGAAGCACCCAACCTTTGTATCAAAGATTGAGTGCTTCTATGGTGGAGGCGAGGGGAGTTGAACCCCTGTCCGAAGATATATCAGTGAAAGCGTCTCCGAGTGCAGTCAGCGTTTTAACATTCCCTCTACTTAACTCCCACTGACAGGATTTAAGCTTCAGTAGCTTCATAAATCCCACCTGCTGCAAAGCTTAGGCAGGCTGGTTCCCCGCGAAGTTGGCGCCCGACCCCTATAGTGCGGGTGCTACAGGACGGACGTCACAGCATTAAGCTGCGAATGCTAAATTATTATCGTTAGCGTTTGTGTTTAGTTTCCAGGTTGTTGACGCGGCCCCAGAATCCGCGACTCGCTTCTCGCACCTCTACTATCCCCGTCGAAACCAGTACGCCCCCATATTTATATTANNTATATGCTATGCCTTTTGTCTCTCACGTAGAGCTCTTTCCATATTGCGCATTGCATCTCTCTTGGCAATATCCGCTCGCTTGTCATATAGCTTTTTGCCCCTGGCAACTCCTAGTCTAATTTTGACTAATCCTCGTGTCAAGTAGACTTGAAGAGGTATTAGGGAATATCCTTTTTGTTGAATATAGCCAGTTAGCTTGTTTATTTCTCTTTTGTGTAACAGGAGCTTGCGACTGCGCATAGGATCACGATTATTAATGTTACCCTTTTCATAAGGGCTTATGTGCATATTGTGCACATATACCTCACCCTGCCTAATATCGGCATAGCTATCCTTTAGATTGATCCTACCCTGGCGGATGGACTTTACCTCTGTACCAGATAATACTATACCCGCCTCATAGGTCTCTTCTATAAAGTAATCGTGTCTAGCCTTCCTGTTTTGGGCTATTATTTTTATACCTTCACTAGCCAAGAAAATCAGCACCCAATCGATAAAATAACCCTATTTGACAAAAGTACAAATAGGGCGAAAGTCTTTGCATTGATAATATAACATTTTATTGACCCATTTGTCAATACTCTATTCTGGGCTATCTGGCTTTGCCAGACCTTTTCTTGTATTTTTTCCTAGGCCTATCCTTTTTCTCTAAGCTGTCTTCACTAGTATATGTTTCTGCTAAAACAAAGTCTATATTTCGTGAATTCATGTCTACATTAGCTACACGAACCTTTACTGAATCACCTAGTTTATAAACCTTTTTGGTCCGCATGCCCATTAGGCAGTAATGCTTTTCATTATATACATAGTAATCATCGTCTAAAGCGGTCATCCTAACTAGTCCCTCTACCGTGTTTTCAAGGGCTACATATATTCCAAAGTTAGTTACACCAGAAATAATCCCGTCAAAATCCATTCCAATCTTTTCTAGCATAAACTCTGCCTTTTTAAGGTCATCAGTTTCTCTTTCAACCTCATCGGCTAGTCTTTCTCGTTCAGAGCAATGAACCGCTATTTCTGGCAAGTTCCTTTCTAGACTTTCAATCTCATCTTTTGTCAGGCTACCCTTAATGAACTTTTTAAGGATACGATGAATTACTAAATCTGGGTACCTACGTATTGGTGCTGTAAAATGAGAATAGTATTTAACTGAAAGTCCAAAATGTCCTAAGAGTTCTTCGGAGTATTTAGCCTTTTTTAAGGACCTTAGCATGACAGCACTAATAATACCTTCTTCCTTGCTTCCCTTAATCTGGTCTAGTAAATTTTGTAGGGCCTTTGGATGGATCTGACCTCCTACACCCTTTAGGTGGTAGCCAAAATTTTGGATAAACTCATTAAACTCTAATAGTTTTTCAACACTAGGCTCCTCATGGACCCTATAGAGAAAGGGGATTTCATTCCAACTTACATATTCTGATACAGTTTCATTACATACAAGCATAAACTCCTCTATCATCCTATCTGATACACCCCGTTCATAGGTGCTAATGCTCGTTGGTTTTCCCTCTAGGTTAAGGGTAATCCTAGCTTCATCAATATCAAAGTCTATGCTACCCCGTCTTGTCCTCTTAGCTCGCAGTATAAGACTTAGGTCCTCCATATGGCGAAAATCATCTACCAGGTCCTTGTATCGGTCTATCAGGCCTTGGTCATCGTCCTCTAGGATCTTGTTAACATCGTCATAGGTCATTCTCTCATTAGTCCTTATAACAGACTCTAGTATCTTATGATCTACAACCTCCCCACGCTTATCAATCTCCATTAGGACAGAAAATGCCAACCTATCCTCCTTGGGGTTTAGGCTACATATGCCATTTGAAAGCTCTTTTGGCAGCATAGGTACAACCCTATCAACTAGATATATACTGGTCCCTCTATCCTTAGCTTCTTTGTCTATTACACTACCCTCTTTTACATAGTAGCTAACATCTGAGATATGTACTCCTAATAGGTAGTTTCCATTTTCAAGTACTTCTATGGAAACCGCATCATCTAAATCCTTGGCATCTGCCCCATCAATAGTAACCATCTTTGTTGCTCTTAGATCAACCCGGTCTTTGATCTCACTCTCTGACACCTGTCTTGGTAGCTTCTTGGCTGCATTTATGACTTCATCGGAAAACTCCTCTGGTAGGTTAAATTGCCTAATAATAGACAAAACATCAATACCGGCCTTGTCCTTGTGTCCTAATACCTCTATAATGCCACCCTCTGGGTTGCGTCTGTTCTCTGGCCACCTATAAACCTCTGCTACGACCTTGTAGCCTGTCTTAGCCCCGTTTATTCTTTCCTTTGGAATAAATATATCCTGGCTTATCCTTTTGTCATCAGGTATAACAAAGCCAAAGTGTTTTTCTAGTTCAAAGGTACCTACTATAGTCCTATTAGCCCTTTCTAGGATACGGACAACCTCACCTTCCTTTGATCTGGCAAAGTCTCCGGTTGTTTTTAACACCTTTACCATTACCCTGTCCCTGTGTAGGGCTCCATTAATCTTGTCAGCGGGTATGAAAACATCCTCACTATCCTTGTTATCCGGTATTAAGAAAGCAAAACCCTTGGCATTCCCCTGTAGCCTTCCTGCTAGATATCCAAAATCCTCTGGTATACCGTACTTTCTTTTCTTAGTTTGTATTAGCCTTCCCTCTTCAACCATGCTGACTAGACAAGCCTTTAGCTTATTTTTACTTTCATCAGCTATGACTAGCTCTATATGAAGCTGGTCTTCGGTTAAGGGTATGCCCTCTTGTCCTTTTAAAATTTCTAAAATTTTGTTTTCTAAATTCAAATTACATCCTCCATTTGTTTTGCTTATTCCTTTTCTATCAATATCTTAACCTCTTTAATTGGCTTTAATCAAAAAGTTTTTATAAAGTAAAAACGGCCTTTAGTGGCCGTCTAGTTAGCTTGCTCTACAATAACATTGTCAATACTACTGTAACAACTATAAATGCTCCTGCAGCTATCTTGGTTGCTTTTTGTAGTTTTCCATCAAGGGTTTTGGCCTTGTTTTTACCAAAGAAGGTCTCAGCCCCACCAGCTATTGAACCCGATAGACCTGCACTCTTTCCTGATTGGAGTAAAACAGCTGCTATTAATATAAGCTCTACAATTACTAATATAACCACTAAAATAATTTCTAAAACACCCATAAGTATCCCTCCTCGAACAATCAACAGGCTAATTTTATCATATGGATAAAGTATATGCAAGTAAAGAAAATGAAAAAGCGGGGACTTAAACCCCGCTTAATGAGTTTATCTTACTTATTTCTTTTCAAGGTTGAACCAAGCATCTAGGCCAGGATATATTGCATCGTCTCCTAGGTCATCTTCTATCCTAAGTAGCTGGTTGTATTTAGCCACCCTGTCTGATCTAGAGGGCGCACCAGTTTTTATCTGGCCTGCATTCATGGCTACTACTAGGTCTGCAATTGTTGTATCCTCCGTTTCACCAGAACGGTGTGATATAACTGCTGTGTAGCCTGCCCTGTTAGCCATCTGTACTGAATCTATAGTTTCTGTCAAGGTACCGATCTGGTTTACCTTTATTAGAATAGAGTTTGCAGTTTTAAGTTCAATTCCCTTTTTAAGTCTCTCTGTGTTTGTAACAAATAGGTCATCGCCAACTAACTGAATCCTATCGCCTAGCCTATCGGTTAACATCTTCCAACCTTCCCAGTCGTCCTCTGCTAAACCGTCCTCTAGGGAGATAATTGGATATTTATCAGCCAAGTTCACATAGTATTCAACTAACTCTTCAGGTGTCCTTACTACACCTTCACCTGGGAAGTGATAGTTGCCATCTTCTCCATAAAGCTCAGTTGCTGCTGCATCTATAGCTATTCTGATGTCTTGTCCTGGTTTGTAACCTGCTTTTTCTACTGCCTCTAATATTACTTCTATAGCTTCTTCATTAGTTTTAAGGTCTGGAGCGAATCCACCCTCGTCACCTACTGCAGTGCTATAGCCCTTGGCGCTAAGAACTGCCTTTAGGTTATGGAAAATTTCTGCACACATCCTTAGGGCCTCTTTAAAGCTGCTTGCACCTACAGGCATTACCATAAACTCTTGAATATCAACTGTGTTATCAGCATGCTCTCCACCATTGATAATGTTCATCATAGGTACAGGAAGCATCTTTGCATTAGCTCCACCTATATATCTATATAGGGGTATATCTAGCTGTTCTGCTGCAGCTCTAGCTACTGCAAGGGATACACCAAGGATTGCATTTGCACCAAGCTTAGCCTTGTTAGGTGTCCCGTCTAGCTCTATTAAGAGCTTGTCTATTTCTACTTGGTTGAAGGCATCCATGCCTATTAACTGTTCTGCGATGATTTCATTAACGTTGTTAACAGCAGTTTGGACACCCTTGCCTAAATATCTGCTCTTGTCACCATCTCTTAGCTCTACCGCCTCAAAAGCACCTGTAGATGCACCAGATGGAACTGCAGCTCGGCCAATTGCTCCACCTTCTAAGTAGACCTCGACCTCAACTGTAGGGTTGCCCCTTGAATCAATAATTTCTCTTGCATAAACATCAACTATAGTTGTCATTATTAAAACTCCTCTCCTTTGTTTATCAGGCTTTTGCCTGTCATTTCACTAGGTATTTCTAATTCCATTAATTCTAGCATTGTTGGTGCTAAATCTGCTAGTCGACCATCGCTTCTAAGCCTTGCTTCTTTGTCCTCACTTACAAAAATAAGTGGGACTTCGTTAGAGGTGTGGGCTGTATGGGGCTGGCCTGTAACAGGATCTATCATCTGCTCTGCATTTCCATGGTCAGCTGTAATTAGGGCCCTTCCACCTACTTTTCTAATTGCCTCTACCACTCTACCTAAGCAGCTATCAACTGTTTCTACTGCCTCTATAGCCGCCTTTATATCACCTGTATGACCGACCATATCACAGTTTGCATAGTTAAGTATTATTACATCATACTTTTGCGATTCTATTCTTTTTATAACCTCATCTGTAACTTCAAAAGCACTCATAGAAGGCTGCATGTCATAGGTGGCAACCTTTGGCGATTGTATCAAGACCCTATCCTCGCCCTCATTTGATAGCTCTACTCCCCCATTGAAAAAGAAGGTTACATGGGCATACTTTTCTGTTTCTGCGATCCTTAGCTGCTTTTTGCCCTTTTTACTTATGTATTCACCAAAGGTATTGGCTAGTGACTGTGGTTCAAAGGCAACAGCTAGGTTTTCAAAGGTCTCATCATATTGTGTTAGGGAGACAAATTTCACTGGGAAATAGCCCTTGGCCCTTTCAAATTCGTTAAAGTCGGCTTCTATAAAGCTTCTTGTTATCTGTCTAGCCCTATCTGGCCTAAAATTGAAGAAGATAATTGCATCATTTTCTTGAATCTTTGCAACAGGCCTGCCATCTTCCATGATTACTGTAGGTACAACAAACTCATCTGTAATATCTTCCTCATAGGATTTTTCCATTGCCTCTACAGCAGAGCTGGCATATTTACCCTCTCCGAGNNCTACCGATAACGCTTGCAACCCTGCCAAATTGAAGCTCTTCTAAGCCTTTGTCTAGGCCTGCTAGGGTGTCCTTGCCACTTGCAGGTGGTACATCTCTACCATCCATCAGGGCATGAATATATACCTGGTCTAGGTCTTGCTCTTTTGCAAGCTTAACCAAGGCATATAGGTGGTCAATATGGCTATGGACTCCACCCTCTGATACCAAGCCGATCAGGTGTAGTTTGCTATTATTTTTCCTCACAAAATCTATAGCTTCTAAAAAGGCCTGGTTTTCAAAGAAGTCTCCATCCTCTATGGCCTTGCTAATTCTAGTAAAGTCTTGATATACAATCCTGCCAGCACCTATGTTTAAATGGCCAACCTCTGAATTGCCCATTTGACCATGGGGTAGGCCCACATCTAGACCACTAGCTTTTATGGTTGTAAAGGGATAGCTTGCTTTGAGCCTATCATAGTTTGGGGTGTTTGCCATTTCTACTGCATTAGCCTGTTTGTTGTCACTTAGACCAAAGCCATCCATTATTATAAGTGCTGTAAGCTTGTTAGTCATTATAGTCCTCCTAATATAAAATGCCAGAATTAAAAGTTAATTATGTTGGCAAAATCTTCTGCCTTAAGGCTGGCGCCACCGACTAGACCACCGTCTATATCTGACATTGCCATTAGGTCAGCAGCATTTTCCGGCTTCATACTGCCACCGTATTGTATTCTGATTGCATTTGCAGCCTCTTCACCGTAAACTTTTTTAACAGTGCTACGAATATAGGAAATTACATTGTTTGCATCTTCACTTGTGGCTGTTTTTCCTGTTCCTATAGCCCAAATGGGTTCATAGGCAATAACACACTTCTTTACGTCGTCAGCTGACAATCCCTTTAAGGCAGCCTCAGTCTGACCTTGAACCAGCTCTTGGGTAATACCCTCTTCCCTTTGTTCAAGGGTCTCGCCCACACAGATTATTGGCTTTAAGCCATGGGCCAGGGCAGAATGGACCTTTTTATTGACTGTCTCATCAGTCTCAGCAAAGTACTCTCTTCTCTCAGAGTGACCTATAATAACGTATTCAACTCCTAGAGCATTGAGCATGGTCGGAGAAACCTCACCTGTATAGGCTCCATTTTCCTCCCAGTGCATATTTTGTGCCCCAACCTTTATATTGGTCCCAGCAGCTGCATCTAGGGTAGCTTGTAAAGATACAAAGGGTGCACATAAAACAATATCAATGTCTGAATCCTTTACCAAGGGAGCAAGCTCTTTTACCATGCTTGCAGCCTCTTCAGGTGTCTTGTTCATTTTCCAGTTTCCAGCTATAATTGGTTTTCTCATAGTATACATTCACCTCATACCTTTATTTTGGTCTTATTTATCATCTAGAGCAGCAACACCTGGTAACTCAATACCCTCTAAAAATTCAAGGGATGCGCCACCACCGGTTGAAATATGGGTCATCTTATCCCCATAGCCTAGCTTTTTGACTGCTGCTGCAGAATCGCCACCACCTATTATGGTTGTTCCAGTGCATCTGCTCATATAGTCTGCAATTGCCTCAGTACCCTTTGCAAAGGCTGGCATTTCAAATACACCCATGGGTCCATTCCAAACAACTAGTTTGGCCTTTAAAATCTCCTCACCAAAAAGCTCAACGGATTCGGGACCTATATCTAGACCTTCCCAGCCTACAGGAATATTATCGCTGTGAGCTATCTTGTGCTCTGCATCAGCCTTAAATTCCTTGGCAACAACATTATCTACTGGTAAAAGTAGCTTTACTCCCTTGTCCTTGGCCTTTTGCAATAGCTCTTTTGCAAGCTCTATTTTGTCTTCTTCTAGTAGGGAGTTACCCACCTCATAGCCCTGAGCCTTTATAAAGGTATAAGCCATAGCTCCACCGATTATTAAGGTATCTACCTTTTCAATTAAGTTGTTTATTACGCCTATCTTGTCAGATACCTTGGCTCCACCTAAAATAGCTACAAAAGGATGGTCTGGGTTGCTAACAGCCTTGCCTAGAATATCTAGTTCCTTTTGCATTAGATAGCCTGCAACTGCAGGTAAATGATGAGCTACACCCTCTGTAGATGCATGGGCCCTATGGGCTGTCCCAAAAGCATCATTTACATATACTTCACCGAAACTAGCTAAGGCTTTGGCGAAATCTGGATCGTTCTTTTTCTCCTCTTTGTGGAAACGTAGGTTTTCTAGTAAGACAACCCCGCCCTCCTCTAGATTTTCAACTAAGCTAGTTGCGCTCTCACCAATAACATCTGTGGCAAGGGATACTTCCTGGCCTAGTAGTTCTCCTAGCCTCTTTGCAACAGGAGCCATACTAAAGTCCTGTTCAAAGCCTTGTCCCTTTGGTCTACCTAGGTGTGACATCAAGACCAGCTTTGCATTATTCTTCAGCAGATACTGTATGGTAGGTAGAGCTGCTCTTATCCTAGTGTCATCTGTTATATTTCTTTCTTTATCTAGCGGTACATTAAAGTCAACTCTTACTAATACCCTTTTACCTGCTAATGAAACGTCTTCTAGAGTTTTTTTACTCATTTATAAACACTCCTTTAGTTATTATTTGGCGGTTTTTCCGCCTATTTAAGCCTTTAAAGCTTGTTATCCTTTGTCAGTTTTATTATTTGTCTAGCTGCAGCTTCATCAGTAACTAAAGTGCAGTTATCCCAACTAGTTAACACTGCAATTATGGCCTCTGCCTTTTGACTCCCACCTGCAACGGCAAGAGCTCTTGGTATGTTTTTCAGGTCATCTATATGTAAGCCTATTGTGCTAGTTTCTAACACAATATCCCCTGCTTTATTAAAATAATAGCCAAAGGCTTCAGCAACTGCCCCTTCAGCCTTGAGCATATCAAGTTGCTTTTTTGACAGGTTGCGCCTTACTGCCATTTCCTCAGCCTTGCCAATACCACAGACTAGTATGTCAGCCTTTTTTACATCCTCTATTACGCTTTTTATGTAGCTATCATCTAGTAGGTATTCAGCAGCCTGCTTTGTTAACTGGTCTGGCAGGTGGAGGAGCCTATACTCGCCTCCAAGCTTTTTAGCAAATATTGATGCAACAGTATTGGACTGGTTTTCAACCTCTTTACCAATACCGCCCCTAGCTGGTAAGACTATTATGTCCTTGTAAGTATTATGCTTAACCATGGCATTTGCTGTCGCCGCTAGACTTGAGCCTCCAGTTACAGCTATCCTTTGCCCGTCACTTATGATGTCGTCTAGTAGCACCGCTGCTGCCTTGCCCATGGCCATTAAAATACTTCGGTCTAAATCAAGGTTGCCAGGAACTATTATAGCCTCACTTATGCCAAGGATTGATTCAAGCTTTTGTTCTAGCTCATTAATCCCACCCAAGGCATTAGCATATTCTCGTAGACTATCTAGTAATTGCTCCCCTTCTTTAGTAATTACCATTCCAGCGGGCCTTATGTCTATTAAGCCAGAATCTTTGAGTACTCCTGTGTCGCTGCGAATAATCCTTTCACCTATGCCCATTAGAGCAGAAAGAGTCCTCCTACCAATAGGTTGGTTGGCATAAATCGTTCGTAGGATAGTATATCTTTTTCCAAACAAGCTTACCATTTCAGGAATGACCTTGCTTATTAAGCTGTGATTATCCATATATAAATCCCCTTGGACTTATTTTATCCCACTGTACATAAAATGTCCCACTCTTGGCAAAAAAATATTTAAGCACTCTATATATTTTATAACATTGCTTTTGCCAATTCAATACTAAAGGCAAATAAATAGGATTATTTTAGACAAGGTCTGGGAAATTTAATTGCCTTAGGGCCTCGTATACAAGTATAGCTACAGAGTTAGACAGATTAAGTGACCTTGACTCCTCCCTCATCGGTAGCCTAATGCAGGAATCCCAGTTAGTCTTTAGTAGCTTTTCCGGCAAACCTGCAGTCTCCTTGCCAAAAAATATAAAAGAGTTTTCCTTATACTCAACACTAGTATAGGTCTTTTTTGCCTTTGTAGTTGCAAAAAAGAATGATCCACTAGGATACTTTATAAAAAAATCATCTAAGGATTCATGATACTCTATATCTGTATATTGCCAATAATCAAGCCCTGCCCGCTTTAAGTACCGGTCGTCTACAGAAAAACCCAGCGGCTTTACTAGGTGGAGCTTAGAGCCAGTGGCTGCACATGTCCTTGCTATATTACCTGTATTTTGTGGGATTTCCGGTTCAACTAAAACTATGTTTATTGGCATAAATATCACACTTTCATAGGTTCTAAGCGGCTATAAATTTACTATTTTTCTATGAACAAGATTCCTATGGTCCCTGGTCCACAATGGCTAGAGATCACTGTTCCAGCCTCAGTCGTCAAGACTTCCTTTATATTTAGCTCCTTTTCTATTCTTTCCCTAAAATACTCAGCTGCCCTTGGATTTGAGCTATGGGTGATAAATATACGTTCAGGATCTATATGGTTGCCATCTCCAACAGTTAACTCATAGTAATCCTTTAAACAAGTCTTCCACTTGCCCCTAAATTTGGCTCCTACCGTCATGCCACCATCCTTGACTATAATCTGGGGATGGATCTTTAGTACATTACTAGCTAGTAATGCTATGGAGCTACATCTGCCCCCCATATGGAGATAGTTTAGGGTGTCTATTATAAAGCTTGCCCTAACCTTGGGAGTAATTTGACTTAAATTTTCAATTATGTCCTTGATTGTAGCCCCTGACAAGGCCAACTCAGCTGCCTTAACAACCTGTAGACCTATACCTGTAGAAAGGTTTAGTGAGTCTACAATGTGTACTCTATCCTCACCTAGCTCTTTTGCAGCTAAACATGCAGCCTGATATGTGGAAGACAGTTTAGATGATATGCCTAAATAAACTATGTCATAGCCTTGTTCTAGATAAGGCTCAAAGGCATTTATAAAGTCTGCTATAGTTGCTGCTGATGTTTTGGGTAGGGTTTTGCTTTCCTCCACAATATCATATAGCTTTTCTGCGGTCATCTCTATACCGTCAAGATATGGCTTACCCTCTACAATTACATAAAGGGGGACAACTCCAATCTGATATTTCTCTATTAACTCCTTTGATAGGTCTGCTGTACTATCTGTAAAAACCTTTACTTTTCCCATATATGAATTCCTCCTAGAATAAGTGCAATGCTACTTTTATAAATATAATATAATGAATGCTCTCTATATATTATATAGGTTTTTCTAGTAACTACAACTTTTAAATGCCCAGCTAATGACTTTTATCCTCATTTTTTAGTAGAGAAGCTGGCTTTAAAATAGACATACCATGCTTGTTCCTAAGCTTGTCTGCAGTTTTTTCAAGTTTTTCTTCTCTATTATCAAGATAAGAGTCTAGCTGTTCAAACATGGATATCTGGTCTTTTTCTTCATCAAAACCTGTAATAGTGATCCCTAGTAGCCTCACTGCTAAGGCTGTGTCCCAGACTTGCTCAAGTAGTTCTTTGCCTGCCTGGTATATATGCTTTGTTAGGTTTGTTGCCTTTACACTCTTTTGGCGGGTTATGACCTTGAAATCAGAGTATTTTATTGTTATCTGAACAGTTCTGCCCTTTTTATTATACTTTCTAGCGGTTATACCTATTTGATCTGCAAGGCTAAGTATTACCCTTTTAGCCCGGTCTAGGTCTACTATATCCTCGCTTAAAGTAGTAGATTTGCCAATTGACTTTATATCGTCTTCTCTTCTTGGTATTAGGGGGTCTGTATCAATACCATTTGCCCTCCTGTGCATCTCAATCCCATGCTTGCCAAATCGATCAGCCAGTATCAACTGATCAAAGTTGGCTAATTGGCCTATGGTTTCAATACCAATATTTGCAAGCCTTTTAGCAGTCTGTTTTCCTATACCATACATGCTAGCTACAGGCAGGGGCCATAATTTTTCCTTGATCGAGTCTTGCCATAGCTGGGTGATGCCCATGGGTTTTTTCATGTCTGCGGCCATTTTTGATAAAAACTTATTTTCAGAAATCCCTATCGAACACATAAGATCAAGACTAGAGTGAATATCCTTCATTATAGTCTTAGCTGCTTTTTCAGCTGGCCCAAACAAGGCTTGGCAGCCTGTCATATCAAGCCAGGCTTCGTCTATACTGTTTTGTTCAATTAATGGGGTATATGAAGAAAGCAGGTCCATTACTTCTTTGGAAACCTTTTCATAAAACTGATGGTCTGGAGGGACTAACTGTAGGTCAGGACATAGCTTAAGAGCATTGGATAGTATCATAGTTGTTCTTACTCCAAAGCTTCGGGCCTCATAGTTGGCTGCTAGTATTATACCTGAGCGGTTTTTGGGGTTTCCTGCTACAGCAACCGGTCTTCCCTTGAGGGCTGGATTTCTTGCCATCTCACAGCCGACAAAAAAGGCATTCATATCGACTAATAGTATGATCCTTTTGCTCCTAGACACAAGCTTTTACACCACCTTTTCCCTGTAGCTATTTGGATAAATTAGCTTTAGCCATAGTAACACAAGGCTGACCTATTAGTTTTACTATATCATTTTTTCTAGACCTTTTTAAAGTCATATGTATAAAAA
>MTKW01004269.1_pt1 | contig 15972 bp, 12 predicted proteins | sample 1042761 | NCBI WGS metagenome assembly MTKW01 (sample SAMN06205366, study PRJNA360243) | anaerobic digester metagenome | biome: Wastewater treatment plant; feature: Anaerobic digester sludge; material: sludge; isolation source: anaerobic digester fed with sludge from wastewater treatment plant ... | reverse complement strand
GCTTGCAGGAACTCTTGACTTTTCCATATTACAAAACTCAAACCCATTAGAGGCTCACGACCGAGAAGCGATAATCTCAAGTAATTTGACGACTATAATCCATTTTGGATGCCTGATATCAGGANNTTAAATTTGAATTCAGCTCGAATGAAGCCCTAAGATAAAATAGATTTTAGGAGAGGGGTAAAGATAAAATCAGCTCTTCGCTAAATTGTGCGGGCGGTATACTACGATCCGAGAGCCTTTCCGGCCACAGATATCAAGGTCAGGAAAAAAGATAAATTTCGTCTCATGCCATGTCGCCAGGGCATGCTGCAGCCGTATTCATCCTAGATCTGGAGACCGTACCTCTGGAGGATAAGTGCCAGCTCGGCCAGCAGCTGTCTGGACATATCCGGTTGCATAGCTGCCATCGGATGAGCGGGCTCTCTGACTCCCGGAAAGGCCGCCACTCTGGGAGGCAGAGGCTGAGGATTGAGCATTCCATAGCTATACCGGGCAAGTACGTCTGCAATCTCAGAGAGGAGATGATACCTCCAGGGGAGAGGCTGAGGCCCATATCGTTCCAGCAATCTGGCGATCTCATCCATGATCGGCCTCCACGGATAGGGGGTAGGGCCTTGGAGCCAGGGGTCAGCAGCCATCATATGTGCCGGCTCTCTTACTCCCGGCCAGGCGGCACGGGGAGGAGGCAGAGGCAGAGTGGGAGTCATGGCGTATTGAGCCTGATTCAACCTCTCACCAAGCTTCAGCTCCGGATAGACCTCGTCGATGGCCGAGACCAGCACCGTCTTCTCTATGATCATCTGATGCACCCTTGACAGATACTGGGAGGGCTCTGTATGCTCATACCTTCTCTCCTGGATCTTTTGCAGATCAGAGGGTTGGAAGACAGGATGGGCGGGCTCCATCCAGGGTCTGTACCAGGGCCCATGATGAACAGGCTCCAGCCAGGGCATATGCGGATGGGCGGGCTCCATCCAGGGCATGTGAGGATGGGCAGGCTCCATCCAGGGTCTGCACCAGGGCCCATGATGAACGGGCTCCAGCCAGGGATGGGGCCGGGTGAGCATATCCATGCCTCTGGCACTCTGAGGAGACCTGCGCAGACCCATCAGCTCAGACTGCAGCCGGAATGCCGGATGAGCAGGTTCCATCCAGTCCGTCCTCAGCTTGAGATTCACGGCATCATACCAGAACAGAGCAATATTGTAGATGCCCGAGGATGCGCCTGTTTTGATATTACCCTTTATCATCCTTTCAAAGACGGCTAAAAGCTCTTTCTCCAGGGCAGTGCCCTTCAAGCAATCCGAGCCCAGGCCCAGGCTCTTTATGAAGCCACCCTCGCCCAATTCCAGGGTCACGGGGACGGTAGTGGTGACCACAAAGCCGATCTGCTGCGATCCCCGGTCGAAAGCAGCGTCGATCTCTTTCTGAAACCTGTCCTTAACCAACCGGTATATTGCCACCAGATCGTCTCTGAGCTTTATCACCATGGGGTGAGCTGGCTCCACCCAGTAGCGTAAATTCTCCAAGCTATCATTCACCATCTCTTTGGCCTCCTGAATTCATTGAAATTTTTAAATTAAATATTGGATAAATTAACATTGATGCACATCGATTACAACATCGAATATCATATCAAATCTGGCCTTCACCTCCCCGCTCCCCGAGATAATTGTGACTTGAAGAGATGATAGGGAATGGGAACTGGGGTCAGACCGAAGATATCCGCCTCCCCCATGGATGCCTCTGTTGATCGGAGAGTGTATGCTCCCTGCTCCGGCCCTCCCATACCAAAGTAAGGTGAAGCAAAACCGGCCTGGAGGGCTTCAACTGCTCTTTCTCTGGCCGGCCAAGCCCCGGGACTGCCCTGGCTCCGGCGGTCATAGGCATAATTCAGGGCATTGAGGATCTTCTCTCCCTGAGAATGGAGATGCCGGCTCCTTCCATCCACAACCGCCCTCATATCGGCTGCAAAGGCCTGCAGCTCCAGGCGGTTGGAGGGATCAGCTGATTCTATAAAATCATAGACCTGGCAGAGGCATTTGTAGGTGTCCAGGTTCGTCTCTTTGATGAAGCTCTTCACTGCTCCCCGCAGAGATTCGGAGAGTACCTCCGGATAGAAGCGCCGCAGGAGCTGATAGGTGAAGTCCACCTGCATATTGAAGTAGTGCAGGCCGAAGTCAGAGAAGTTGCGATCGAAGAAGGCATAGTTGACCACCTGATGGAATGCCTCGCATTGGGGATCCTTCAGCCTGTAATCCAGGCCGAAGTAGTCGCCCAGGAGCATTCCCTCCGCTTTGAGCCTCTCCTCCAGGCCGGTGCCTGCATGGGCCTCCGCCCGGCAGAAGTTGAATGGATTGTCCAGATGCCGCTCGATGAAGCGAAGATTGATCAGCAGGTCATCCATCACTGTATCCGGCTCGAACATGAGCAGATTGAAGGCCAAATGAACATCGAAGTCGTTTAAGATCTCCAGGGCGTTGAGCGATTGCTCAACCGTCTGCCTGCGGTTGAGATTGGCAAGGCCATTCTCAGATGCGTTCTCTACTCCCAGGAAGACCCGGAATAGGCCCAGGTCATCAAGAATGCTTATGGATTCACGGGTGATGCTGTCCGGGCGGGCCTTGATGGCAATGGCGATATCCTCTACCCCCTCATGGGCGAGTTTGTCCCTCAGGCTCTCAAACCTCTGCAGGGCTTGGCTTCTATCCGGCAGGAAGAAGTTGTCATCCTGGAAATTGAAAATCCGAACACCATGCAGATCATAGAGCTCTTTCATCTCGGATACAATGTTGTCTACGCTCCTTATGCGAAACTTCTTTCCCCCCACTCGGTCATACCAGGCATTGATGCTGCAGAAGGCGCAGTCTCGCCAGCAGCCCCGGCTGGTGAGGATGCTGGCTATGGGCTTGCCAAAGTAACTGTGGAAGGTGGTGCGCCTGGGAAAGGGCAGCCTGTCCAGGTCATCCTGCTCATTTGTTGAGGGGTTTAGGGCCGGGCTTCCATCAGGCCTCCGGTAGCAAATTCCGGGAATGAGAGAGAGATCGTTCAGGTTCTCCGCCAGGTTGCAGATAAGAGTCTCCCCTTCACCCAGGGCGATGGAATCGAAGGCCGGGAAATCTCGCAGCAGCAACTCACAGTTGAATGAGGCGAAAGGCCCTCCTGCAGTCAGATGGCCGCTGTAGCCACCCTTCCGCAAAGCCTCCGCCAGCCGGCAAAATTCTCTTCCCCTGCTGGTGAAGACCATGGAGAGGCCGACCAGCTCCGGAGAGTGAGAGAGGACCACCCTCACTACCTCCTCCATATCCGATTCCGAGTTGAAGGGTATGATCTGTACTTGATGTCCCCTGGCTTCCAGGGAGGACGCCATATAGCGGATTCCCAGGTTTTCCTCCAGCTCCGCTCCCACTAAGGCAACTTTCATACACAAACTCCCCATTGACTCCAGTTAGAATCCGATCCAAAGCTCTATGATCTTGGATATAATATAGCCCATTGCAATCTATTTAAGTATTATGCCATCTTGACGTTCATGATTGCAATGCTATTAATTTAGAAATTTAAAAACACCCACGGACTGATATATCACCCTCTCCACAATCTTGATTAACTTGCAGAGAAATTCACCCCCTGATGCTAAAGGATAGATCAATCCTCGTCACAGGAGGGGCAGGGTTTATAGGCAGCCATCTGGTGGAGAGGCTTCTCTTGGACAATGAGGTGACGGTGCTTGACAACTTCAGCTCCGGAAGAACGGAGTTTCTCGCCCCCTATCAAGACAACCCAAACTTTCATCTCCTGATCGGCGATCTCATGGATCCCGAGGTGCTGGATGAGGCAGTAACAGGAAAGGACCTCGTCTTCCATCTGGCTGCCAACCCGGATGTGAAATTGGGTGCAGAGGACACCCGCGTTCATCTGGAGCAGAATGTCCTGGCCACCTACAACCTCCTGGAGGCGATGAGGGAGAATAATGCCTGCAGGATAGCATTCACCTCCACCTCTACCGTCTACGGTGAGGCGGCAGTGCTTCCCACTCCCGAGGAGTACGGCCCTCTTCTGCCCATCTCTCTTTATGGAGCCTCCAAGCTCTCCTGCGAGGCCCTGATCTCCTCATACTGCCATACCTTCCAGATGCAGTCCTGGATCTACCGCTTTGCCAATATCGTGGGCGAGCGGGGGACACATGGAGTCCTGGTGGATTTTATCAGAAAGCTGCGGAACGACCCTCACAGGCTGGAGATCCTGGGCTCAGGAAAACAGCGCAAGTCCTACCTGGAGGTGAAGGATTGCATCCATGCCATGATCCATGCAGTGGAGAACTCCGCTGACCGGGTCAACCTCTTCAATATAGGATCAGAAGACTCCATAGATGTCACCGGGATTGCAGATATCGTAGTAAGCCAGATGGGTCTGGATGAGGTCCAGTACAGCTACACCGGCGGGGTAGACGGCCGGGGCTGGAGAGGGGACGTGAAGCTGATGCTCCTTTCCATTGATAGGATCAAGAGGCTTGGCTGGAGGCCGGTGCTGGGATCGGCCGGGGCCCTGGAGGTGGCGACAAGAGCTCTTCTCAAAGAGGATTGAAGGGAGAAGAGAGGATTGATGAATTCGAGAAGATTCTTCCCCGGGAGGGGCTAGACAGCTCCTTTTTGCCGGCTTATCTCACATTGCTGACCGCCCACCTGCTCTCCTTCCACCACTCCCCCTCCAGCAGGGTGGCATTGTAGCCCATAAGCCGGAGGCTGAAAAAGAGGCTGTAGGCCTCTGGCGTCCCGTAGACAATGGCGGTCCCGGACTCATCCAATCGCCGGCCAAAGAGGTCCCCCAGTATGGAGGCATCCTTGATCCTCCGATCTTTATAGACCTTATCCAGGCCCAGGGGTATGGCCTCATTGGTGATCCTGTTCTTGCCGTATTCGGAGAAGTCCCGCGCATCCAGAATATTGACATCAGACCGCCCGAGCATCCCATCGAGGTTCTCAGGGGTCACCAGTAGCCATGGTACTGTGCGGCCGGTGTAGTTGGTCGGTGTGGGAGAGGGCGCATTTGCGCTCAGAGATAGGCCAGCATCAATGGCGGCATCAACCCCTCCATCAAGCAGGCTGACATCCTCCTGCCCGAGGTATGAGAGGGCCCAGAAGACAAAGGCTGCACCCTGATCACTGGAATCCCCATAGATGAGGAGACGGTCGCGGGCAGATATCCCCGCCCGGCTCAGGGCATCCCGGGCCAGGATCTGGTCCAAGGCCCCATCCTTTTGCAGATCCCTCCAGTAGATGTTGCGGGCACCAGGGATATGCCCCGCCTGATACTCCTGACTGGAGCGCACATCCAGGATGATCCTATCGCCATCGATCGAACCCGCCCGGGTGAGGAGGGAAGGGATGGGGTAGTCCTCCTGCTCTTTTTCTGGGAGGGATATGGTGGCGGCCTGTGCTGGCGAATCTGTCCTGCTCTCCCGGGCGGGAGGGCTGGGGTTATGCATGCCATTCACATAAGACTCCCGCTGGGAATACCAGCCATCAAGGTTGGTCCAATCGGGGCAATCGGGGCAGAACTCCCCAGTCTCAGTGCCTGCCAGTGCTGTTCCCAATATCAGGTTTAAAGAAAGGCCTGCCAGCAGAAAGATGAAAAAGGGCTCTTCTGCAGTCTTTTGCAGCCGATCGAGGCCAGATACACCGAAACCCATCCAAATCACTCTCTGGATACGGAGTTTTTTCCCCTATTTCAGGCTTACTCAACCACATCCCCTCCTTTTAAGGCGGACGGAAGGTATAAATATGCAATGTTGCACATCAATGATAGATATTATACAATGGTGTATTGATCTATACATTAAATGAGGGATATGCGAGATAAGCCAATAACAAGGGGTTGCCGAGATTGAGAGGAACATCGATTCGCCTGGAGAGGATATTCAATCGCAATACAGGAAACGCCGTCATAATCCCCATGGACCACGGGGTAACAGTTGGACCCATCACGGGAATCAAGAGCGTCAAAAGCATCGCCGATGCTGTGGCTCGGGGGGGAGCAGATGCCGCAGTGGTGCATAAAGGCGCTGCCACCTTCGGCCATAGAGGCTACGGCCGGGACCTCGGCCTGATCATCCACCTCTCAGCCTCCACAGCCCTGGGACCCGATCCGAACAACAAGGTCCTGGTGGCGACAGTGGAGGAGGCTTTGAAGATCGGAGCAGATGCAGTGAGCATTCACGTCAATGTGGGGGCAGAGGATGAGAGCAGCATGCTCTCTACCTTAGGGGAGATCTCCCGCCACTGCCAGGAATGGGGCATGCCTCTCCTGGCTATGATGTACCCCCGGGGAAAGAGGATCAAGGATGAGTACTCTGCTGAGAGCATCGCCCATGCCGCCCGGGTGGGAGCGGAGCTGGGCGCGGATATCGTCAAGACCAACTACACAGGGGATCCGGATAGCTTTGCCAGTGTCGTCGATAGCTGCCCAGTTCCGGTGGTGATCGCAGGCGGCCCCAAGGTGGAGACGGAGCTGGATCTTCTTCTCATGGTGCAGGGTGCAATCTCCTCTGGAGCGAGGGGGGTGGCCATTGGGAGAAATGTCTTCCAGCATCAAGATCCCGAGCTGATCACCAGAAGGATCTGCGGGGTGGTGCATAAAGGCCTTGACGCCCGAGAGGCAGCAGCCTTAACGATCTATGCAGATGGTCCATCCTGAGGCTGGCTGGTGAAATCAGTATGCTTGGGTCCAGCCGCAGAGATATCAAGGCACAGAGAAGAATTCTCTGCTGCACACCGCCCGCACGCCTCGGCGAAGAACCTAAAAATGCTCTCGGATAGGTGATCGAAGCATTGTTCTTATAGCACATGCGATCTACTCCTCATTGTGATAGATTCCGCCAAGAACCGCGAGATCGCTCTCATCCTCTATCAGATGGCAGAGCTCCTGGAGCTGCATGACCAGAATCGCTTCAAGATCATAGCCTACAGCAAAGCGGCAAGGGCAATAGAGTCTCTGAATGAGGACATCGAGAAGCTCTGCCGGGAAAGGAGGCTTCAGTCCATACCAGGCGTGGGAAAAGCAATCGCTGAGAAGATCGAGGAGTACCTGCGCACGGGAAAGATCAAATCCCATCAGGAGCTTCTGCTGCAGACCCCTCCTGGCTTGGCTGAGCTTCTCCAGATCTCGGGGCTGGGTCCGAAGACAGTCTCTCTGCTTCATGAGAAGCTGAACATAACCAACCTGGATGAACTGGAGAGGGCGGCAAGAGAGCACCGCATACGCCGGCTTCCCAGAATGGGCGAGGTGCGGGAGAAAAACATTCTGAAATCCATTGAAAGATACAGAAAGCGCAGCGGTCGCATCCTCTACAGCAATGCTGAACCGATAGTAAATGAGATCCTGGCTTATCTGGGCCGGATAGAGGGCCTGGAGCATGCCACTGCTGCCGGCAGCTACCGCCGGCGGAAGGAGACTGTGGGAGATGTCGATATCCTGGCCACTGCGGAAAGGCCGGAGGAGATCGTGGCCGCATTTGTGAGGATGCCCCTGGTGGAGGAGGTCCTGGCCAAGGGCCCCACCAAAGCGAGCGTCATCGTGAATGATACCATCCAGGTGGACCTGAGGATAGTTGAGCACCGCTCCTATGCCACTGTGCTTCAGTACTTCACCGGCTCCAAGGAGCATAATGTCCGCATGCGCCAGCTGGCCCTTGATCGCGGCTACTCTTTGAGCGAGTACTCCCTCACCCGCCTGGCCGATGGCCAGGAGCTCTTCTTTGACCGGGAGGAGGATATCTATCTGACTGTAGGCCTGCCCTACATCCCGCCTGAGCTGCGGGAGGATCGGGGGGAGATCGAGGCTGCACTGGAGGGGCGCCTGCCCAGGCTGGTCGAGGAGAAGGATATTCGGGGCGACCTGCATGTCCACAGCAACTGGTCTGATGGGAGGGGCTCCATCATCGAGCTGGCCCATGCCGCCCGCGCCCTGGGCTATGAGTATATTGCATTCTCCGACCACTCCCCCTCTGTGGGCATCGCCGGAGGGATCGTAATAGAGAGGATGGAGGAGAAGATAGAGGCAGTGGCCGAGGCGAATGAGAGCCTTGATGGCATCACCGTTCTTATGGGGGCAGAGGTGGATATAAAGGCAGACGGCAGCCTGGACTATCCTGACGATATCCTGCAGAGGATAGATATCGTCGTTGCCTCGGTGCACATGGCCCAGCAGCAGAATGAGAGGGCGATCACAGGAAGGTTGATCTCGGCCATGGAGAACGAGAACGTGGATATCATCGGCCACCCGACAGGGAGGATCATCAACCAGCGAGAGCCATCAGCCATGGATTTCGCAGCGGTTTTAGAGGCAGCCGCGAGGACGGGCACCGCTCTGGAGATCAATGCCCATCCCAGCCGTCTGGACCTGAATGATGTCAATGCCCGGAGGGCGAAGGAGATGGGGGTTCTGATGTGCATCAACTCCGATGCCCACGATGCCGCCCAGCTTCTTAATATGAAGTATGGGGTGAATGTCGCCCGAAGGGCCTGGCTGGAGAAGAAGGATATCCTCAATTCCATGAGTCTGCCCGCTCTTCTCCGCTCTTTGAAAGAGAGACATTAGCTCTCTGAACTGTTGGACGGATCAATGCTTCACAGTTTGTGCTAAATATTCTTAGATTGTGCCATAAACTCCTTATTGGTGGGATTCATATATTTATCCAGAGGCTCCCTGGCTCCGATCCTGAGTGCATTCAATCTCATTTGGATGGAAGCAGGCTCAAAGAGGCAGAAGAGAGCCCATATGCAATATGCTGAGAGAAGCGGAGGTGGCTAATGCCATGATAATCGATTTTGAAATGACTGAATCGCTGGCCAACACTCTGAAGGCTTATGCGGTGAGAACAAGCTCCAGCAGCCAAGACCACAGCCAGATCGTAGAGGCGGCGCTGATAGAATTCTTTGAGAGGCGCGGCATCAAGGTTGATACTTGAAGCCCGTACTATCTGCTCATTGATACCTTTTCAACCGTTCTCATGCTTATGATTCGGGGGTCGGAACTAACATTTTTATCCTTCTTCTCCTTTTCGACTTCGGGCCCTATCGCTTGAAGCTTGCAAAGCTGTCCTCTCTCGTCAGATATTGGCAATGCAAAAGCAACCCATAAGATAAATCATCAGAAAAACAATAGATTCCGATATGACTTGATAGTGATATGCTAAATTTTCTGCAATTTACATGGCTTTGTTATCTCATTTATCATTCGACATCCATTTATCTGGGCCGAAAGATAGACTACATAATGTGCTTAAAGGTGTAGGATTAAAAATCCAAAATATGTGAATATATAGCCATATATCATCGGTTAAGAACCAGCATAATGCCCACTGGCGATTGGTTTCAGTAATTCTCGGAATTGGGCTCAATAGCATATCATAAAATAAAATTTTAGTATATTATTAATAAATCCTTAACTGAAGATGTATGAATATATAGCAGTTCCTAAGAGAATTACGATAATACCTGAAACGAAGTCAATAAGTCTTCTTTTCCAATTATTCCTTAATTTTTTGGCTTGATACTCATTCAATGAAGGCAACATTCTAATAATCTCGTTATAATCTTTCTTAGTCGTCTCAATAATTGCCATGTAAGCTTCTACCTGTTCTAGGTTCGGATCAGCAATATTCTTTCTCTTTCTATAATCTGGTATTATATTTATCGCATCAACAAGCCTCGGATTGATATCTCTATAGTACTCTGGAAACACAGTTGCCAATGTTTCTGGATAAATATTCGCAAGATTATTTTGTATAGCTTCATGCTGATAGATTTTTATGTAGTCCAGATGTTCGTATGTTGCTCTATACACATGTGAAAGCGCAGCATTTAGATTCGACTTAATATATTCGTGCTCTGTTTCTTTTCCAGTATCTCCAAAACCAAACACCACCGCAAAAACGCGCATTATATGGTCATTTGCATCTCTAATCTCATTTATTGGAGGCAAAAAGGTTTCGTCAGTCAAATCCTCTGCATAAAGCATCAAACATTTATTATAATTATATAACTTTACAATTGTTTTGATGATGTTCACTTCTATATCATCAAAAAACTCCATACGGCCTCTTTAAAAAAATTATGGAAGCTTGGTGCTTAATATTCTCTTTTTATCTTGCTCAAATTCTTCTTTTGTACGGATTCGTCCGGTGGCGAGTCTCACACTACCCATCCTATACTTCTGAGCATGATGTCTTGTCGCTTCTTTGTTCACTCTTATCTCGCGCAGATCTTTATTCCAGATCTCTTTCCGAACGCCCAAATATCCCACCCCAATATCGGCTAATCACGCAAATACAACACAATTTCCCAGGATGTACATAAAGCTAATCATGCTCAGATCTTTCAGATTTTCCGAACTCCGTGATGCATCCACCCCAGTATCATAAGTGATTCTCTTAAATCTCTAAATGATTTTATCGGCAAATCATGTATTTAAAGATACTGTTGAATAAGATTGCCAAATCAGTGTTCAATCCAACAGCCTCCCTCAAATTAAACCCCCAACTGCAGTATTCAACGCTAAATAAGCCTCCTTCAACTCCCTCAGGTCGATAATGGTCATAATATTCATCGCCCTCCGTCTGGAATCGCTCCTTAGCTCCCGGATGAACTCATGCCTCATCCCGCATCATCTCAGATAGGCAGTCATCCAGTGCCCGCAACAGTGCAGAGAAAAGCGATCCTCCATCCCATCGGGCCTGGGATTATGCAGGCCTCTTGCTCCACCGCTTCTGCAATCGCCTGATATACGCCGTTCCGGAGTATCCTCTCCCCCCAAGAGCTGATGATAGGGCAGTCTCCTTCTTCTCGCCGATGCCTTTCATCGCCCGGGCCCGTTGCCTGAGGGCCGACCACCATACATGAACAACGCCTTGCTAGCCGATCTCTCAATCTGTTTGATCCAGGGCTCGTTCTCGAGCGCATAAACTTCGCGCATAATTTGCCCCGGTTTGGTCAGGAGAAGACGATAACTGCCATCAGGCAGTTCCTGCAGTTTGCTTTTGATCTCCCACTGTCATACCGCCTGTCTGTGAGCAGGCATCTGCTTCTCTTATGATAGGCTCATGGATCAGCAGAGGCTTTCTGTATCATCTCCACCTTCAGATTCTTACAGATAGTAGGGATATTCTTTTATTTAAGGAGATATTAACCGAAGGCGCAAAGATGAGGCCTACACATATTTTGATCCTCCTGGCGCTGCTCCTTTGCCTTCCTCACCTGGCATCAGGATCGGTGATGATCAATGAGGTGGAGCTGGATTACCTGGAGGACGATGTGGAGGTTCAATGGGTCGAACTATATAATAGCGGTCCGGGAGAGGTGGATGTGAGCGGCTGGGCGATCATTTCCAGAGATGATCTGCCCAGAAAGGAGCTCGTCCCTGATGGAACAGTTATACCCCCGGGCGGCTTTTATCAACTGAGCTTCAGCGAGAAGTGGATCAACAATTTTGGTGCCGTCCTCACCCTCTTAAGCGATACCGGTCAGGAGATGGATCGTACCGTAAGCCTGTTTGATATCCAGAGTAATAGCTGTGCCTGGGGCAGGTATCCGGATGGAGGGGCTGAATGGCTGTTCATGGAATCCACTCCCGGCGAGGCCAATTCCGGCGTCCCCTGCGAAGAGGAGGAGAGCAAGGCATTGAGGTTCAATATGATTGAGAGAGTCTCTGGCAAAGGCTATGTAAACGTGCATGATCGTGCCGTCGGGCCGGATGGCAGCAGCCTTCTCTCCCATGAGCATGGATCAGGCGACTACCAGGGCGAGAGCTCCATCAAGATGAATCTCAATATGATCACCAATACAAGCAGCATTCAATTGAGGAAGGATGGCCTCTCTATGAACCATGAACAGACTGTCCATGAGCTTCCAGGCAACATGACTGCTGTATATGATTCCAAGTGGGCGGAATCATCGGCCACAGTTGCCGGCAGTAATGAGGGAGAGCACAGCTCAAGGGCAGCTGAGTCGACAACTTATGCCTCATCTGTATCCAAGGACCTCCTGACACGATCTGAATATGGCTCCCTGAAGCTCAACCTCAGCTCTGATTCTGTCGGCAGGACAAATATTGAGTATCATTCAGAGGGGCTGAAGCTCTCTGAGGATTACCTGGGCGCATTTGCAGTGGATGAGATCATCTCTGGAGACGACTACCAGAGAACAGTCAGCTCCACCAGCGAACCGGGATATGTGGATGTATATAAGAAGGTCAAAAAGGGCTATTCCACCTACGAGCGGGGAAGCGGAATCTATCGGGCAGAAGAGCTCATCAAGGGAGGAGATCGGGCCCGAAAGGACTTGAGCCTGATCTATCTTCCATCGAGCTATGAATACTCACCCCACTCAGTTATAAACCGCTCTCATAAGTGGGAGGAGGGCCTCAAGCTGAACATCTCCAATAGCCTTTATGCTGAGGAGCATTACAGCAGTCTGGAAAGGATGGATAAAGAGGTTCAGGTAAACTGGCCCAATGTTCTGCAGACATCATCCAACTTCACAGGCAGAGCCAATCTCAAATCTGCCTTCAGGCCGGATAATAACTCCACCAGCCTGTCGTTTGTGGAGGACGATTATGTGGGCAGCTATAATATCGAGAGGAAGATCACCATCCTGCCCAAGTATGCCACCCCCCACATGTCCGTGTACAAGAAGGGTCATGTCGACCCCGATCGCTGTGATATCCTCTGGTTCACAGTCACTGTGGTCAATGATGGCAACAGGACCTTCGCCCCGATATACGTCCGGGACACATTCCCCACGGGAACCCGTTTCATAGGCTCATCCATCGAGCCTATAGAGCTGACCAGGAGCTACGGCAACTGGTCAATCCCCTCCCTCGGCTCGGGGGAGTCTGCCTCTATCGATATGCAATTCCAGGTTATCACCCGAAAGGAGAACTATACCAACCGGGCGCGGGCAAACACCATCTATGTTTACAGCACCAAGGGAGCCTTTAAGGAGAGGAACCTCAGGGTGAGCAACAGCACCACACTGGATGTGGATTGGGGTGAATGTGCACCGGAGATATTGCCCCTGGATTTCAGCGCCACCATCTCCCAGAGCGATGAGAGGATTGTGAACTACCGGTTGATACTGAACAACTCCGCCGGCTATAATATGAGCGCCAATGTCACTGCTCTTCTCCCCCAGGGCATGAGCTTCATCAACTCCACCGCTGCCACCCTGGAAAACCAGTCGGGAGTGATCAAATGGAATATCAAGAAGCTCGATTCTGGGCGGAGAAGGACGGTCAGCTTCATGGCCCGGGCGGAAAGGGAGGGACTCTTCGAGGTAGATGCCCTGGTTGAAGGCAGGTCCATTGAGGGCAACGATAGCATATCCGCTCGCACCTCTGCTCTCATCAGAGTGGGCAAGGTCCCCAGGGCGAGCAATATTGAATCGCTGCAGTCTATGCAATGGCTGCCCTGCGATGACAGCTCCCTATACCAATCCCTGGCCAGGCTGGAGTCCACCACCAGTTCCAAAGAATTAAAATGCTGTTACTGACATATCGAATCCTCGCATACCGCTATTAGAGGGGATCATCGCGATTTTATGGAGAAATTTTTTAAAAATAGGGTCTGTGATCGCCATCGAAGTGGATTCCATTTTTTTAAAAATATACCAATTATGATGTAGAATAGATATGAGGAACTGACAACTTTCTTTAAAACCAAGCCATGAACTGAGATTCTTCATTCAACTCATTATCATTAATACTAACAATTTGTAAAGAACTTTATGTCTGAGCAGGTTAAATACAAATAATGACTTTCTACTATTTGGTAAAATTGCGACAATTGTCCATTTACCGGAACGATGAGGGTCACATCTCTCGAGGAGGATTATGGATAGAGAAAATATGAGCTTGAATGAAGTGGTTAAGAGCACGTTAAGTCTGCTCTTGGCAATATTCATTGTGGCTTCGATCATCTCTCTCTCAGCAGGGGGGGTCGAAACAGCAACATACTGCGATACGCTTACCTTTGCTGGTAAGGGCTTGAAGGGTAATCACACTCTTCCTCTCTTCGATCCAGGCCTGGGCAGACTGGTCGATGTAGGCTTAGCTGTAGATCTTGGAGTTCTTCTGAACTACAGCCTTGAGAATGAGGAGAATGAAGCCCATGAGGTCAGTGCGAAGTCCGAATCTGTGCTTATGATCTCCTTACCAGATGGGAGGTCGATTCCCATCAACGCCTCGAGCGGCATAAACGAGAAGCTTGCAGCATACGACGGTAAGACTGACTTTGCAGGAGCTTCCGGGAAGAGGATCGAGGCTTCTTCAGTGGGCACCTTTCAGGAGAAATATCAGGAACTGTCAGATTTCACGGCCTCATTCCAGAATGAGACCATCTCTCTCCCTGTGGAGATCTCCTTCACAAGCTCGACCTCAGGTAGCCTTGTCTTCAGATTATCTGCCATCGCTGAGTCCAAGGTTTGTGTGACTTACACCTATGAGCCAGATGGCTCAGGATAAAAGTGAATAAGAAATGAAGATTAATATGATCATATGGGTAATGCTCATAGGGCTGATATTTTGCCAATCGGCATCAGCCGAGAGCTACGCGCCCGATTGTGCTGTATTCATTAATACCAGTACTGATTGGACAAGAACTCAATCCATTGAGAAGTTTGATCCGAGCCTGGGTGTTCTTACAAAAGTGGTTTTAACTGCAGATGCCTGTGCTTCTCAGTCCTTTAAGATTGATAACGAAGACAGTGAAGGGCAGTTTTATAAGGTAACATCTAGTGCCAGACTCACCACACCCATGCCCGATGGATCTACCCTGACCATCGATCTCGACTTGGGCTACCGCGAGTTCTATTTGGAAGAGGACTCCGATCCAGGTTATGGGGACTTCGAAGGAGATGACTCCTACAGTTTCTTTGAAAAAAAGTGTGATGAAATAGTAAAAGAATTCGATGATCCCGCCGCATTAGCAGCATGGATTGGCGTGGGCAGATTGAACTTTGTTACGAGTACAAAGGGTACTGCAAATATCGATGGCCCTGGCAACTATGATAGCAGAATTCGCACCTTTGGCGAAGAAAAGATCTGTGTTACCTACCATTATGAGCCGTGCGATGATGATAATGCCTGCACCACCGATTCTGTGGTCGACAACAAGTGCGTCCACACTCCAATAACCTGTGATGACAGCAATCCCTGCACTGCTGACAGCTGTGATCCCGCCAAGGGCTGTGTATTCACTCCAATAATCTGTGATGACAAGAACGCATGCACAGAGGACAGCTGCGATCCAGTCGAGGGATGTGTATTCACTCCAATAGTCTGTGATGACAAGAATGCATGCACAGAGGACAGCTGCAATCCTGATACTGGATGCGTCTACACTCCAATAATCTGCGACGACAAAGATGCATGTACTGTGGACAGCTGCGATCCAGTCGAGGGATGCGTATTCACCCCAATAGACTGCGATGATGGAGATCCGTGCACCATTGATGAATGCGTAGATGGAGAATGCATCTTCACTCCAATGGACTGCGATGACGGCGATCCGTGCACCATTGACAGTTGCGTAGATGGCGTTTGCGACCACGCTCCGATGGTCTGCGATGACGGCGATCCGTGCACCATTGACAGATGCGTAGATGGCAAATGCGTCTTCACTCCGATGGTCTGCGATGACGGCGATCCATGCACCATTGATGAATGCGTAGATGGAGAATGTGTCTTCACTCCAATGGACTGCGATGATGGAGATCCGTGCACCATTGACAGATGCGTAGATGGAGAATGCGTCTTCACTCCAATGGACTGCGATGATGGAGATCCGTGCACCATTGACAGATGCGTAGATGGAGAATGCGTCTTCACTCCGATGGTCTGCGATGATGGAGATCCATGCACCATTGATGAATGCGTAGATGGAGAATGCGTCTTCACTCCAATGGACTGCGA
>MTKW01013050.1_pt1 | contig 15976 bp, 14 predicted proteins | sample 1042761 | NCBI WGS metagenome assembly MTKW01 (sample SAMN06205366, study PRJNA360243) | anaerobic digester metagenome | biome: Wastewater treatment plant; feature: Anaerobic digester sludge; material: sludge; isolation source: anaerobic digester fed with sludge from wastewater treatment plant ... | reverse complement strand
CTTACTGGCTTAAGACCGGACGGTCTGGACAAATATGTCCAAAGGCACGGCCCTTCCGGGCTTAACGTTATGTGCAGTCCCCAGCGCTTGGAGTTATCTAGTCTAGTGACACTTGAGCACATAAAGAGCCTTATTTCTCTTGCCGAGAAGAAATGGGGTCTCGTGTACTTAGACACTCCGCCGGACATAGCAAGCGATGTAGTTGGCGAATGCATAGAAGTTGCCTCATCTTTAATATTGGTGACCACCCAAGACGTGTGTGCCCTCAGGCAATCTAAGACCGCACTGGATGTTCTAAAGAAGATTGGTTTCAACGATAACTCTCTATTTGTCGTGCTAAACCGTGGAGTCGAAGACTCGCCGATTCCACAAAGAAAGGTTGAAGAGTACCTAGAAAAGCCGCTTGCAGCAGTGATTCCAGACGACAGAAAGACTGTTGACAAGTCAGTATTCCAAGGCAAGCCGGCGGTCTTGTTCGGCAAAACCGAACTCTCGGCATCACTGTGGCACTTATTGTCACAAATCTCACCGGGTTTGCCAATCCCTGAGAAAGAAAAAGACAGGAATCAAAACAAAGTAAAAAGGAGGCGGCTATGGTGAGCATACTCAAAAAGTTGGAGCGAGAACCGTACAAAGTGAAGTCTTCTGGCGAGCAGGGTGCTGAGTTCTCCATAGATGAGGTGGTAGAGACGGTAAGAGAGAAAATCCTTGAAGACTTTCCCACGCTTGTGATAGAAGCTCGGGTTTCTCGGCAAAAGAGACAACAAGTGCTGGCGCTCATCTCAAGTGTGATCGTATCTTCTGAACTGTACGTACCGAAACTTACTAGGCAAGATTTGGCAGAAAGGATTGTGCAGGAAATATGCGGGCTAGGCCCATTAGATGAGCTGCTAGACGACCCTGCGATCACTGAGATAATGGTTAACGGAGCGCATGAAGTATATATCGAAAAAGAAGGCGTGTTGGAAAGAACTGATATCGCCTTTTCAGATGACATACATCTCCACGAAGTTATCAACCGAATTGTTCAAAGCGTTGGTCGTAGGGTAGACAGTTCAATACCCTATGTGGATGCGAGACTTCCTGACGGATCAAGAGTGAACGCCATAATACCACCGCTTGCACTCAATGGGCCTGTCTTGACGATAAGACGATTTCCTAAGCGGTTCGGGTCTTTTTCCGAACTGGTAGACAATGGAACGATTTCCAAGGAAGCTGCTGAATTCCTTGAGCGATGTATCCGGCTAAAACTCGACATTGTGGTTTCGGGTGGCTCCGGAAGCGGAAAGACTACAATTCTAAACGTACTATCCAATTCAATGGCTCCAGCTGAACGAATAATAGTGATCGAGGATTCGTCTGAGATAAGCATTGACAATCATCACGTTGTCTATCTTGAGTCTCGCCCAAGAAATATGGAGGGCAAAGGCGAGGTAACCATAAGAGATCTCCTCAGAAACGCGCTTAGAATGAGACCGGATAGACTGATCATCGGAGAATGCAGGGGAAAAGAGACTTTTGATCTCATATCAGCTATGAATACGGGGCACGACGGATGTTTGTCAACAGTGCACGCGAATTCGTCTCGGGATTGTCTGGAGAGGATTCTCGGAATGGCCTTGACCGCCGAGGAAGGAATCCCTGTCGAGGTCCTCCAAAGCTGGATTGCAATAGGGGTAGACGTTGTGGTGCACACAATGAAGACGCTTGGCGGCAGAAGGATGGTGTCAGAGATTTCCGTTGTAGGATCTGACATGGCACGAGGACTTTGTAGCCACCCCATATATTCTTTGCAAGAAGGGTTGACATTGGAATTTCCCGAGTGGTTTGTAGACAAGGTAGGAAAGCAGTGCGTTGCTGATTTGGCTACCATATGTGAGTGCGGAGGTTAGGATTGTGACAGTTCTAATATCAGTGACATTTGGGCTGACTGCAGCGCTCACAGGAGTCTATTTCTTTCGAATTATGGACGACTCACGATTGCCTAATGCGCTTCTTCCTGGCGAAGATCCTAGGCTGAAGCGGCAGATGAAGCGCATGGGAATGTGGCTGAGATCTTGCTTGGGCCGTTTCAGACGGAGCGACGTGCCTTGGGACGAAATAGCGTCAAGCCTTTGCTTCCAGGTTAGAGGAGGGGCATCGCTGGTAAATGCAATTAAAGGAGCATCAGAAGAAGGGAGTTCTCAAGGGCATAAAATGCTTCAACGCGCATACCAACTGTATGAAACTGGGGTTCCGATTTTCAAAGCTCTAGATGCGGTATCAGGTGGGGAAGGAGAACTTGCGATGATTGCAAACGTGTTGGAAATAGGTTCGGTTACAGGGGGGGATTTGGGAGCTCTTCTGTGGCGAGTCTCCGAGATATTCAGAAGGAGAAGACTTACTCAAGGAGACATCAACGCGAAATTGTCCGAATCCAAAATGACGGCTGTCCTTCTTTCCTGTCTTCCGTGGCTTATTGGCTTCCTCACTTTTAGAGCAGATCCTAGGAATTTTAGGGTTCTTTCTTCTCGTGCTGAAGGGAAACTGCTGCTTGCTTCCTGCGTTGGGCTTTGGGCGATAGGTAATATCTTCATAATACTCTCTATACGCTCTATATCTTCTACCCATCTCATTTACCGCCATTCGCGTAGGGATAAAGAGGGTAAGAAGGGAGGAAGATCTTTATGAGTCTTGCAACCCAGGCGTTTTTGGTCTCCATGTCTTTTAGCCTACTAGTAACCATTCCCCTAATGAGGTTACTGTACCGTCGAGATATCCGGTTGTTTGGAAAGCCTGATTTGTTTCCTGAGATTTTACAACGGCTGGTTGATCAGATGTGGAGTTTGGTTTGGCGCAGACGGCGTTGTCAAGACATTATCTCTCAATGGCCTACATTTCTTGAGGAATTATCTGTAACGGTAATGGCTGGAATAGATGTCCGCAGTGCCTTTGAAATATGTTCTCTCAAGACACACGGCCACCTCAAGCAAATATCGGATAGGACGGTACTCAAACTTCAGAGCGGGGCATCTTTAGCGGTTGCCTTGGAATCAATGGAGAAGGAGGGTGTTGAACCGGCAACAAGATTAAGAGCCACTCTAGTCCAAGCCGAATCTCTAGGAACACCTGTAGCTGATGCGCTCAACTCCCTATCTCAGGAATACTACATATTGCAGCAGCAGCGGTTTGAATCTAGGCTCAACGCTTTACCACTCAAACTGTCGATAGTGACCGTGTTGTTCCTTCTCCCTCCGATACTCGTGATATCCATTGCGCCGCACATTCTTGCTTTCTTTGACGCAACCTGGTAGGTAGAGACGATTTGGGCGTCAAACACAATAATGCTGAAATGAGGAGATGATCGTTATCATGAGGCAGGTATTTATTCGAATTCATCAATACAAACAGACGGTGATAGAGTTTTTGAAAAGACCGTTGACTTCAGAGGAAGGAGCTACAATAGCCGAATACGCATTGCTATTGGCGTTGGTGGTTATTGCGCTCATCGGCGTCCTAACCAATCTGAGTGATGCCTTGAAAGGGAAGATAGAGACGATAATCAATCAGATAAATAGCAGCAGGTAATGAAAGGAGGGTTAGAGTGTACAGGGTAAAACATCTTGACCGCGAGACCATAGTCGAACCCCTTCGCAATCAGGATGGAGAGGCAATAGCCGAGTTCGCTTTAGTGTTCTCCATGTTGATCCTTGTGTTGTTTGCAATTCTAGAACTCGGCCTGGTTCTCAACGCTAAGTTGGTCCTTACATCTGCAGCACGGGAAATCGGGAGAATCTGCGCGGTTGAAGGAGGCTATAAAGGGAGAGCTCCACAAATGGTAGATGAGATCCTTGAGTCTACTTCTTTGGACAAGAACGCGATAGAGGTGAATATAACGCCCAAGCAGGCGATCTATGGAACAACGATAAACGTTAGACTATCTTACAGATACCGAGTCAAGTCTCCAATTATATCAGCTATATCAGATTCTAGTGTTTTCCTCAGGGCTAAGGCGGTGACTAGAAGTGAGTTTGTTCCGCGGTAGTGTGACCAGGCAGACGAGTGATTTAAGACCTACTAATAGACCCGGCGGTATAGTGCTCATGGTGGCTTTGTTCATGCCAATTGCTATGTTGAGTGTTGGAATGGTTAGCGACATTGGTTTAGTCTTCATTGCACGCAAGGCTGTGCAAGATGCCTGCGATCTAGGTACGCTTGCCGGATGTCAGGAATTAGACTGGGACTTATTGGCAGAAGGAATTGTTGCTATTAAACGACAGGCAGGTTCGGCGGCTGCGATTGACATTGCAAAAGCTAATCTAGAAGGCTCAATGGGTTTTCTAAAGGACTTGCGTTTGAAAGCTCGAGTTACAAACGAACTAGGCGTCGAACCCAAAATCGCTTTAGAAGCGAATTTTACGGTGGACACCATCTTTCTTAGATGGTTGCCACGCTATCGGAACGGAATAACCATCCATGTCTACTCAGAATCCTCGGTAGTAGAAAGGACACAATGGTAGCGAGCGCTTTTGGGTTTCTAAGATTCGGTACTGACTTCAATATCTTGTGCAGGATAAAGTAACACGGTTGTCGAAATGATCCATTTAGTCAGAGTCAAGTTCTTCGGCAAAAAGCGCGTGAGAACTCAATATCACACTGACGGTAAGGAGGATGTGTTTTGTTAGCCATTGTTAACGCAACGATTTATCCTGTGGACAAGGAAGTTATAAAAAAGGGAACCATCTTGGTGGATAAAGGCAAGATCGTAGAGGTTGGTTCTAATGTTTCTGTCCCCGAGGATGCTCAAGTTATCGACGCAGGTGGTAGAATGGTTTTTCCGGGTTTCATCGATGCTCACTCTCACTTGGGACTTGACGAAAGTTGCATCGGTTTTGAGGGAAGCGATGTCAATGAGGCTACGGATCCGGTAACTCCGAATATGAGGGCAATAGATGGTTTCAATCCTTTAGACATCACCGTGAAGGAAGCACGTGAAAACGGTGTTACTGCCTGCGCTGCAGGTCCTGGAAGCGCCAACGTTGTCGGAGGGACCTTCATGGCGATAAAGACATTCGGCACTCGTGTTGATGACATGATAATAAAAGAGCCGGTAGCCATGAAGGTTGCATTTGGGGAAAATCCGAAGAGGGTGTACAGCGGAAAGGGCAAGACACCATCTACTCGAATGGGTACGGCTGCTGTGTTGAGAGAAATCTTGGCAAAAACAGTCAGATACAATAAGCAGATTGAGGCTGCAGGGGATGACCCTACCAAGTTACCTCAATACGATGCCAAACTCGAAGCCATGCTCCCTGTGATAAGAAGGGAGATTCCGATAAAAGCTCATGCCCACAGAGCAGATGATATCTTCACTGCTATTCGCATAGCAAAGGAATTCAACATAAAGATCACTTTGGACCATTGCACTGATGGAGCACTTATTGCAGATACGCTTGCGAAAGAAGGGGTTCCGGCGATTGTTGGCCCGTCTTTTGGACACAGAACGAAGTTTGAACTTACAAACAAGAGTTTCGTCACAGCTGGTATTTTGGCAAAAGCAGGTGTGAAAGTTGCGATAACGACTGACTCACCGGTGACACCGTTGCATTCTCTTCCGCTGATGGCAGGTATGGCAGTTGCGGCAGGCATGGACGAATGCGAAGCTTTGCGAGCAATAACTTTGAACGCGGCTGAAATAATCGGAATTCAGGATAGAGTCGGTAGCATCACACCCGGCAAAGATGCAGATATAGCTATATTCGAGGGACATCCTTTCGAAATATCATCAAAACCTTGGATGGTGCTCGTAAACGGCATCAATATCAAGGAATAAGAGACGCTGACTCTAGTGAGAGAACCGGAGGGCAGATATAACCCTCCGGTTCGTTAACACAGATTTGGCAAATTGACGATACATTTCTAGTAGTTTTCGCAAAGCGGCTCATAGAAGCTCCTAGGATGAGCGCATGCCGGGCAAACTTCAGGGGCCTCAGGTCCTTCATGAATATACCCGCAGTTTCTACAATGCCACTTGATCGGCTCAGGTCTGGTGAATACCGTGTCAGATAGGATCCGTTCCAATAGTTTCCTGTATCTATTTTCGTGGGCTTCTTCAACTTCTGCGACTTCCTGGAAGGCCCTAGCTATTTCGTGGAAACCTTCTTTCTCTGCGGTCTCTGCAAATTCTTTGTACATCTCGGTCCATTCCCAGTGCTCACCTTTGATTGCTTCTTCAAGGTTCTTCTTGGTGTCTCCTATGAGGCCTAGGAATTTTGCCCATAGTTTCGCATGTTCTTTTTCATTATCAGCTGTTTCTGCAAAGATGGCGGCAATCTGCTCAAACCCTTCAGTTTTGGCGGTTGACGCGAAATAATTGTACTTGTTCCGAGCCTGAGATTCTCCGGCAAACGCGGCAAGCAAGTTCTTTTCAGTCTGGCTTCCTTTGAGTTCCAATCTGCATCACCTCTTCTATATTTGTCTTCATGTGAACGGACCCTAACTTATTTCATCGCCTTAGCAACTAGGTCCGTTTACACTATAATAACCGTACTTGGTGCAAAATTGCTAGGACTAGCTCAACTTTTTCACGATCGGACGTTACTTGCGGTTATACTTAAGGTATCGATAGAACTAAGCGTATGCGTAAATAGGGGTGTTATTCATGAATATCATGACGGTTAACGGGGATAGGCTTTGGCGGAATTTAGTGGAACTTGGAAACATTGGACGTAATGAGAAAGGCATCTCACGAGTTGCATTTAGCAAGGCAGATATTGAAGCGAGGATGTGGTTTCTCGATAAGATGAGACAAGCAGGGTTGAATACAAGAATTGATGGTGTAGGAAATGTATTCGGCGAAATGCCCGGAGCACATGAAAAGAAGATACTGATTGGTTCACATCTCGATACGGTGCCAGAGGGGGGAATGTTTGACGGCTCTCTTGGCGTTATATCCGCTCTTGAGTGCGTTCAAACCCTTGTCGAAAATCACGTAGACACGAGGTATGGCATAGAAATTGTTGGATTTTCTAACGAGGAAGGAGCTACCGTAGGGTCGGGGTTGCTAGGCAGCCGGTACTTTGTAGAGGGCATTGATAAAAAGGAAAAGGAAATGTTGGAGCCAATCCTTCGAGGTGCGGGCCTTTCGGGTATTTCAGAGTGCGAAGGCTGCAAGGCATTCAACAGGTCAGTCTATGAATTCTACATGGAACTACATGTAGAACAAGGCGGAGTGCTTGACGATCAAGGATACCAAATAGGAATTGTCCAAGGTATTGTGGGTATTCATACGTATGATTTTCGATTCATAGGCGTGTCGAACCACGCCGGCACTACCCCTATGAGCCAGAGAAAAGACGCTCTTTTAGGAGCGGCAAACCTCATTGCGTCAATCCCCAAGACTGTATCTGATTACGGTTCGGGGACTACGGTCGGAACGTGTGGTCAGGTTGCGGTTTATCCAGGTGCTCGTAATGTCATTCCAGGGCGGGTTCACTTAGGCGTTGAGGTGAGGGATCTGCAAAGGGAAGTTGCTGAGCGGGTAGTAGGGCATTTGAAAGAGGAAGCTACCTCACTGGCAGATGCCTACGGGCTAAGATCAGAGGTGGATCCCGTTTCCATATCCCGGCCTGCTATTATGGATGCCAAAATCCAAGAGATAATTAAAGCGGTCTCAGAAGATCTGGGATTAAGAGCTAAGGCGATGCCGTCCGGAGCTGGGCATGATGCCGCTATATTTGCAAAATACGTGCCGACAGGAATGATATTTGTTCCTAGCAGAGATGGAATAAGCCATAGTCCTGACGAGTGGACTGATCCATTGGATTGCATAAATGGGGCTAATACCCTTCTGAATACTGTCTTAACCTTAGCAAAGTGACTTTGCCTTCATTCTCGGAAGAGTTTGAGCCAAGGGGAGTCGTTCTGTTCATCGAATTGTCGTGAGCGTTCCCAGACAAGGTCCCAAATCAGCGGATCTCTTAACAGTACTGACCAACCGTGTTCAACCGCTTCTATGAACTGCGAACGCAAAGGATACTTGCAGGGGTTTTTGAGTATTGGGCATATGAGAATGCCTGAAAGAAAATCCATTCGAGTTTCGAGTTGTTTGTCCAAATTAAGGTATGGCATCAGCGGAAAAGTCCTGCATTGTATAGGTCGTTTTTCTCTCGGGCATTGGCCCTTACACATTACAAAGGCCACCCTACCTTTCCAAGAAGAAGGAAAACCGCTGTATCTTGCCTTGGGATACGTCCACATGAGCCATGTCTCTTGTTGAGTGAACATTTGCTCTTCTCCAGGCAATAAGTATATACCCACCCCGGGTTCGAATTCCTGGCAACACAAGGAGCCACAGAGAGTTCCGCAGTTGAATTCGAGGGGGCTCACGTCCAAGATCGAATACACGTTTCGAAAATCGTCCTTTTGTAGCGTATAACGCACTAGATTTCTTCGGCTAGGTGTTCGTTCGCTCAAGGGCTATCAGACGTCCTTTCACACGGAAACTGCAGTGAAATTATACCGCAGTTTGCTCATCATCGGTGAACCGGTTGACTGGCAAGACTAATCGATGGTATTGTTCCTAATAGTCAAAGAATGAGAGTTGTCTTGGAATTGCTTTTGGAAGGGAGCCTACCTGAATGGCGAGTTTGCATGGGCACATGATGGCGATTTAGCACTTTGCTCAGTTTCAGTGTACCCTCGGTTGCAAACATGTGTTCGTCAGGGAGGTTTTTTTATGCCATCAATAGAACTATCAGATATCTCAAGATTTGTCGGAACACGCTGCATATTCTCTTCTGTCAGTCTTTCAGTTGCAAGCACCGATCGGATCGGAATTGTAGGCCGAAACGGGGAAGGCAAAACAACGCTCCTTCGTATCATAGCCGGTGATTTACATCCTGATTCTGGTACAGTGCACATATCTTCTAGAACCAGCGTAGGTTACTTGTCTCAGGAACTGCCTACCTTCAACTCTACAGTGCTTGAGGCGGCGATGGGAGGAAAGCCCCAGGTTGCAGAAATCGCAGATAAGATGAGGGTGGTAGAAAGACAGATGTCGTCGCCGAGAGACGATATTCACGCCCTTCTTGGTGAATATTCCCAACTGCAGAACAGGTTTGACGCACTAGGAGGCTATGACCTTGAAAATGAAGCTGCAGTTGTTCTGGCCGGGTTAGGCTTTGGCAAGGAATCATGGAATGTCCCTACTGAAACGCTGAGCGGTGGACAGAAGGTACGACTTAACCTCGCTAAACTGTTGGTTTCGAAGCCAGATGTACTGCTTCTTGACGAGCCCACGAATCATTTGGATATTGCGGGTACTGAATGGCTCGAGTCATATGTTGCTAACTACCCAGGAGCAGTTCTATTGGTTTCTCATGACCGGCGTTTTCTTGACAATATTGTAGACAAAATCTGGGAAGTAGAAGAAGGAAAGGTATCCTGCTACCGGGGCAACTACTCGTCATACTTAAGTCAGAAAGAAGAAGCACTGAAAAGAATTGAAGAACAATATGCTAAACAGCAGGAACTTATCGAAAAGACAAGCGCTTTCATAGACAGGTGGAAGGCCAATGCGAAGAAAGCTGGACAGGCTAGGGGCCGTCAAAAAATGCTGGACAAGCTCGAGATAATAGAAAGACCTCGAAAGCGCAGAAACCTAAGCCTTCAGTTTGTACCCTCTGACACGACGGGGCGAGAAGTCCTCCGCATAGAGGATTTTGGCAAGTCATTTGCGCGGCCGCTTTTTAGAGATTTCACGTACTTGATAGGAAGAGGTGAACGAATAGCATTGGTTGGTCCTAACGGATGTGGCAAAACCACTTTTCTTAGGTGCCTCATGGGAACCGAATCTCATGATGGCTCGATAAAGTGGGGGACAGGAGTTCGGAAAGGTTATTTAGCGCAGAATCTCGAATTTTCATCTCGAGAGCACACGATCCTAGACGAGATAAAGTCATTGGGAGTACCTCAAAAAGAAGCAAGAGACGTACTCGGAATGTTCTTGTTTTCCGGAGATGACTCAAAAAAGCACATCAAAGACCTTTCAGAGGGCGAAAAATCAAGGCTGAGCCTTGTAAAACTCTTTCTTTCGGATGCAAACGTATTTCTCCTGGATGAGCCCACCAATCACCTTGATCTACCCTCGAGACAAGCTCTTGAAAGCGCTCTAAGCGACTTTGGCGGTACGATAATTTTCGCGTCTCATGACAGATACTTCATAGACTCGCTTGCGACGAAAGTGTTTCTGTTTGAAAAAGGTACTATACGGGTCTTTGAAGGCAATTACTCATATTTGAGAACCTGTCTTGAGTCAGAAATGCTTGAAGAACCGAAACGTCAAAAGAATGGAGCTCCCGCGAAAGAAAAGAGTGAGTCGACAGCACGACCGGAGAGTAAAGAGATCGAGGTGGCTATTGAACTTGAGGCATTAGAACAACAGATTTCCGAATTGGAGTCTAAGGAGAAAGAACTGTCAATCATTCTTGCTGACCCTCATACATATGAAGAGTTTCAGAACATACCTCTTAAGGAGTGGGGGTTGGTTAGGTCCAGACTAGACGAACTGTATATCGCATGGGAAAGGCTCATGGAAAAGAAAAGCATATACGAAGACAAACCGTGATTTCCTGGCATGTAGAGAATCAAACTGAGGCAGAAAGGACTTAGCCCTTTCTGCCTCAGTCACGACTAGCGACACCGTTATACGGTGAACTTCCTAACTATGTTTTGTAACAACTCGGCTTGAGCTGCCAAGTCTTGTGCCGATGCCGATACTTGATCCGCTGCGGCAGCCATCTCTTTGATTGAGGCGGCTACCTCTTCTATCGCCGCAGCGCTTTCCTCGGAAACTGCAGCGACGTTTTCAACCAGACGTTTTACCTCTTCTGCGGTCATAGCCATTTCCTCAACGCCGGCAAGGTTTTCGTTAGCATATACTGCGATGTCATTTACCGCTGTTTCAGTTTGGGCTGATGCAGTCTTTAGCCGTTCAAAAGAATCGGTGAGCCGGACTATTTCTTCTTGCGTTCCAGTTGCCGCCCTTTCGATCTCAGACAACACATTGCCTGCATCTTGAGCTACCATACTGCCTACGTCGATTTCTTGCGTACTCTGCTCAATACTACTTACAGTGCGGTCAATTGAGGTTGCTACTTTGTTGATGAGCTCGCTTATATTCTTCGTTTCCGCAAGAGATCTCTCTGCAAGTTTTCGTACTTCGTCAGCGACTACCGCAAAACCTCGACCGTGCTCACCTGCTCTTGCAGCTTCTATAGCCGCGTTTAGCGCTAAGAGATTGGTTTGGGACGCAATATCGTCTATCACCCCGACTATCTGGCGTATACTCTGTGAAAGATTGCTTAGTTCCGAAACTTGAATTGCAGCGCTTTCGTTAGCTCCCTGAATATTCGCCATGCTGGTAGACAAGACTTGTATTGATTCTGTAGCTTTCTTTGCTGCTAGAGTGTTTTCTTGAGCTACTTTGCTAACGCTCTCCAAAACCTGGACTACTTCTCCAAAGATCCTGTTGCTCTCGGAGATCACCACTGCGATCGTATCGACCGCTCCATATTGAGACTGCGTACCCTGAGCCACAACTTCTACAGTGGAAGAGAGTTTTTCGGCAGATACCGCTGTGTTGGCTGCTATTGAGCTTTGCTCTGCGGCACCGCTTGCTAGTTGTTGGGCAGTCTCAGCTATTTGGGCTGCTATGCTGGTAGATTCCTCCGAAGTCGCAGACAATTCCTGGCTTGTAGCAGCAAGTTGGTCTGACGTCAGAGTAATGTTCTTTATGATTCCGGCTATGTAATCTAGAAATTTGTTGAACCATTGGGCTAGTTCTGCCATTTCGTCTTTGGACTTTACATCAAGCCTCTTTGTGAGATCTCCTTCACCTTGTGCTACATTCTTCACGGTAGAGACCACGTCTAGAATCGGATTCACTAAAGTTCGAGAAAATCCTACCGTCACTGCAATCGCAGCAACTACCATTATAGAACACATAATCAATGTAGATTTCTGAAGCACGGCTGCCCGGGCTAAGGCCTCAGATTCGTCCACCTCTATGATCAAACCATATACTTGGTTTCCTAATGTTAGGACCGTACCTGAGCCAAACACCCTTTTGTCTGCATAGTTTTGATAAGATCCGGTTGAGTGCGCCGACTCTCCTTCGCTAGATGATGCCCTTTTAATGAACTCGAGAGGCCACCCTTTTACAGTATCTGCCATCTGTAATCCTTTGCCATCTTTTGTCACGACATCAGTTATCACAGTACCGTTTGTATCGATCAAGTAGGACACTGCAGTAGAACCTATTTGTTCAACCCCAGATTGCACAATGGATTTGAGAGAACCACCTGTGACTACCAGACCGATAGTTCCGACTATATCTTCGGGTTTGTCAGGATCGAAAACAGGTACGCCTAAAGCCAGGCAATAGTTTTTTGTGATGTCAGAATAAAACAAACTCGAGAGGGTCATCTCACCTTCCATGGCTCCCGAGATGTAGTCTTTGTCGGAAAAATCTGTGCCCGGAATATCATTAGGATTCGTAGAATAGATAAGGGTGCCTGAAGGGGAAAGGACGAGAAATATGTTGAAATCGGTCGTACTGATGATATCTTCACCTATTTCCTCCATTTCCGGCTTTCTGTTGTTTAGCCAATCCAAGGAGCTCAAGTTGTACTTGTTCTTAGAAAGTGACACAAGGCCTTTCACCAGGCCAACGTTACTTGAAGAATAGTACCCGAGATCTTGGAGATGGTCTGTATAGTCTGTTAGCTCTCTTGCTTTGACCGCCGCAAAGGTGCCAAGATTTGCGGTTGCTTCTTCCTCAAGTGTCTTTTTTGTGTTGGTGTAAAGGAATGCGCCAAGAATCGCTACGGGCGCGAGCGATAGCAGCAGACCGATTATCAACAGTTTGGTTCCGATTTTGCGAAATCTACTAATCGAAATCATCTCCTTGCTATATGTACTGTGACAACATGCGTCAAAAAAGCTTACTTATCAAACACACTTTGTGTTCACTATCAGATAAGATCGAATAACCTGGCCAAAAAGTTAGCCCGTTTTTAAGAGTTTTGCGTATCGGAAGGAAATCCAAGCTAAGGGGAGGGGTAAGATACCCCTCCCCTTAGCTTGGCATCATAGATTCGTGTTAGCGGGTTACTCTACTGCGTTGGATCCTATCCGAATACCTTGTCTCCTTCTATGAAAACTGTTTCAACCTTTGAACGGATTCTAAAGGGATGACCAGTCCATATTACAAAGTCTGCATCCTTTCCGACTTCCAAACTTCCGACTCTATCTTGTACGCCCAGAGTCTCCGCGGGAGTAAGCGTAATCGCCCGAAGGGCTTCTTCTTCCGTCATTCCGTTAGCCCATGCTACGGCCGCCGCAGTTGATAGGTATTGTATAGGGTGGAACGGATGGTCACTGATTATGCTAACATGGCACCCGGCTTTCGAAAGCACTCCGGGAGTCTTGGGTGTTATGTTCAAAGTCTCGATCTTGGCTCTTGCCCACATACTTGGTCCTACGTTAACCCGGGCTTTTTTCTTGCCCAGAAAATCAGCAACTTCTATGCCGTCGGTACAGTGTTCAATCGAATAATCAATGTCAAATTCTTCTGCGATTCTGATCGCCGTGACAATGTCGTCGGCTCGGTGAGCATGTATTCTCAGGGGTATTTCCTTATTCAACACCTTAATGAGGCTTAGCATATCTAGGTCTGTATCCGGCATTTTCGACGGGTCTTCTCTGCCGGCTTCCAGTTTCCGGGAATAGTCTTTGGCCTTAAACAGCGCGCTTCTAAGTATTGAGGCAATACCCATTCGAGTTTTCGGCGCCTTACCGCGAGAGCCATAGGAGCCTTTAGGGTTTTCTCCGAGGGCTGCTTTCATGCCTGCAGGGTTCTTAACAACCATGTCATCGCAGACGGTGCCCGCTGTTTTTACAACAACAGTCTCGCCGCCTATGACGTTACCTGAACCGGGAGTAATCTGCACGCATGTAACCCCCCCGGAACGGGCATCCTCAAAAGCAAAGTGCGCGGGCCATATTGAATCTATAGCACGAACACTCGGTGTTACTGGGTTAGAACCTTCATTTCCGTCGTATTCGGGTTGACCGTACCATTCGCCCCAGATACCTATATGTGTGTGAGCATCAACAAAGCCCGGAACAAGCACCTTGCCTTTTGCATCAATTACACATGCGCCTTCCGGAATAGGCAGTTCTTTGCCTATTTGCTGGATTTTGCCGCTTTTAACGATCAAGACTCCATTTTGTATAGGAGGGCTAGATATCGGATATACCGTTGCGTTGATGATGGCTAGCGTTTCATTCATGCCTTCTCACCTCCGATTTTGCTGTCATTGGTCGCTTCATAGACACACTTGCCTTCAATAAAGGTGTAGAGGACTTTTGAGTCATATTCGAAGGGGTCTTTGGTCCAGATCACCAAGTCCGCATCTTTACCCGGCTCTATCGATCCAAGCCTGTCGGACACGCCTGCGATTTCTGCCGGGTAGCGTGTGATCGAAAGAAGGGCATAGTCTTCATCCATACCTTCGCGAATTGCCAATCCGGCTGATAGTCGNNGAATCCGCTTGCTTTGACAGATTCCAGCACCTTATCTCCCTCTGTGCAGTGCTCCAAGGATATATCTATGTCAAACTCCTTGGCTATGCGGATTGCAGTAAGGATATCATCTGCTCTATGGCAGTGCACTCTTAGGGGGATTTCCTTTCTTATAACACAAGCAAGTGCTTCTTTAGATAAATCATAATCCGGCTGCTTGTCAGGTTTATCAGCCGCCAGTTCTTTCTTGCGAAGATAGTCTTTTGTCTGCACCAAGGCCTTTCTCATAACCGCCGCATTTCCCATTCTGGTTTTCGGCATTTTATCCTGTCCGCTGTACACTCGTTTAGGGTTCTCTCCAAGAGCGCCTTTCATTCCACTGGGAAACTTGACGATGAGCTCGTCGGCCACGGAAGACCCCCATGTTTTCATAACGACTGTTTGTCCGCCAATGATGTTTGCACTGCCAGGATCTGTCTGAACGCAAGTGACTCCTGCCGCAATAGCGTCCTTGAAAGCTACATCTCTAGGATTGATAGCATCAAGTGCCCGAACCTCGGCAGTAACAGGGTCTGACGATTCATTTGTATCGTTTCCCGCTTCTGTGGCTCCATCTTCATAAATGCCAATGTGGCAATGAGCGTCAAAGAGCCCGGGAGTAACAATGCACCCTTCAGCGTTGATTACGTGGGAACCTTCTGGTATGTCTACGTGTTCTCCAACTGCCTTTATTGTCCTGTCTTCAATGAGAATTGTCCCCTTCTTAATCATAAAGGGCACATCAGGACGGCTACTTGCAGAATAAATCGTACCGTTGACCACAGCTGTATATCCCAAATCGTATACCTCCTTTTTGAGCAAGATGTTACCTGTGAGTAATTCGTCTCCCGGATGTGAAAAACCTTNNATAGTCCTTACGATGGACAAAACCGCAGTACCTTGTAATACGAACATTTTGGCTTCGCTTTCCGGGGTCAGCACGATACTCTTTGACCTCGGCGGTACTCTGTGGTCACCTTTCGGGACCAAGACCCGGGACGAGGTATTGGAGTCCGCGATCGCCGGCCTAATCAAAGATCTCAAGGATACCACGGGAAGAGATGTTTCGCGTGAGGACGTTGAGATTGGGATAGTGAACCTGTTGTTCGGTTTGGGTAGAAAAAACTCCGGAGAATATGAACCGTCATTGGAAGACGCGGCCCTCCAAGAGGTGGACCTACAAGGTGTAATTGGGCAGTTTCTATCTTCTGAGCGCATTTGCCTTTCAGAAAAAAAGGTATCTGACCTTACAGACAGATTCGCAGATTCTTTATCCAAATACTACTTGCTATACCCTGAGACCGTGACCGTGCTTTCGACTCTCAAGCGCCGCGGATATAACATAGGGATTGTTTCGAACACTGCTATGCCT
>MTKW01012360.1_pt1 | contig 15992 bp, 21 predicted proteins | sample 1042761 | NCBI WGS metagenome assembly MTKW01 (sample SAMN06205366, study PRJNA360243) | anaerobic digester metagenome | biome: Wastewater treatment plant; feature: Anaerobic digester sludge; material: sludge; isolation source: anaerobic digester fed with sludge from wastewater treatment plant ... | reverse complement strand
GTGGAGATCCACAGGAATGTTGCCTATGTTCCGGGGGAAGTAAATCTCTGGCCCAACCTTACAGGGGGTGAGGTCATTGATCTATTTATAAAGCTGCGTGCTTCGAACAACAAGAATCGTCGTGAAGAGTTCATTGAAAGATTTGACTTGGATCCCTCAAAGAAATGCAGAACCTATTCCAAGGGGAATAGGCAAAAGGTTGCCTTGGTTGCTGCATTTGCCTCGGATGCCGATCTCTACATATTGGATGAGCCTACATCCGGGCTGGATCCTCTTATGGAAAAGGTATTTCAAGAGTGTGTAATGGAAGCAAAAAAAGAAGGGAAGAGTATACTGCTTTCCAGCCATATCCTATCCGAGGTGGAGAAATTATGTGATAGGGTCAGCATCATCCGTCAGGGTAAAATAATTGAATCAGGTACCTTGGAAGACCTGCGCCACCTAACGAGAACCAGCATGGTTCTAGAGACCAAGGAACCCATTAAGGGTTTGAAAGATTTAAAAGGGGTCTATGATATCCAGGAAAAGGATGGTTTGGTGTATTTTCAAATTGATAGCGAAGAACTGGATCATGTGATCAAATACATCAGCCCCTTTGGTATCATGAAGTTAGAAAGTGCTCCACCTACATTGGAGGACCTATTTATGAGGCATTATAAAGGGCATGGAGGGGAGGTATAATGTCCAAGGAATTTACCAATACCGGCATGTTGGCACGCTTTATCCTGCGCAAGGATCGTATAAGGCTGCCTGTTTGGTTGATATCCATTGTGGCCTTCACGGTACTTATTGCAGCAGTGCTACCCGACCTATATACGACGGCCGGTGAACGGGAGATCATGGCAGAAACCATGAGGAACCCGGCTGTCACCGTTATGCTGGGTCCCGGATATGGGCTTGATAACTACACCGATGGGGCAATGATGGCTCACTTTATGCTGGTTTTTACCGCTTTAGCGGTAGGGATCATGAACCTGTTACTCACCATAAAGCATACAAGGGAGGATGAGGAGGATGGGCGGATTGAGATGATTCGCTCACTACCGGTGGGCCCCTTAGCCCCATTGTCAGCGACTATTCTAATGGGTTTTATAGCCAATATCCTCCTGTCCTTTGCCGTAGGTTTTGGACTGTACTCCTTAGGCTTTGAGAGCATGGATCTACATGGTTCCTTACTATATGGAGCCTCCTTGGGAGCCGTAGGGATTTTCTTTGCATCATTGGCTGGATTACTCGCCCAGGTTACATCCAATNNTAGGCTTGATCCTAAGGACCGAAGTTTATGTAAATAATTATTGGTGGCCTGTGGTGGTGACCATTGGGGTGTCTATCATAATCTTTGGGGTAGCCCTCTATTTAAGTTCCATCCGAGATGTGGGGGCAGGTTTTATATCCACCAGACCCGGGAGAAAAAGTGCTTCCAGGCTTCTTACATCTCCCCTTGGGCTTTCTTTAAGGCTACAACGAACCCCCATTATTGCTTGGGTAGTGGGGATGTTCATATTAGGAGCCTCCTATGGATCCATCCTAGGAGACCTGGAGGGTTTTATCGATAGTAGTGGAATTCTTCAGCAAATGATCCCAGAATCCGAAGGTTTTAGTATGACCGAGCGATTCATCAGCATGTTGATGGTGGTTCTAAGTATACTGGGAACCATCCCTACCCTTATTTTTGTCCTCAAACTTCNNCTATACATTGATAGCTATTGTGGCCGCTCCCATTATACAGCTGATGTCCGTCCTAGGCCTGTGGTCCGCCGCCCTATTTACAATGGAGGATCCTTTGCCCTTTTCAACCCTATTTAAGGCAGGCTTGGTACACCTACCTGCCATCTGGATATTGGTCGGGTTGGCGGCACTATTGATTGGATGGTCACCAAGGTTCACGGGACTTACTTGGCTGTATCTAGGCTATTCCTTCTTCGTCGTGTATTTAGGGGAGATGCTGCAACTTCCCGATTGGATGGCTAAACTAAGCCCCTTCGGACATATTCCCCAGGTACCAATAGAAGAGATCAATTTCCTTACCATCTCTATACTAATACTTGTAGCCCTGGTAATGATGGTAGCCGGCTTTATAGGGTATAATAGGCGGGACATAGAGGGGTAGGGATATTATTAAACACATATTTGGGAGGGATGAAATGAGACTTTTTATCGGCATATTATTCCCGGAAGAAGTATTGGATCAAATCATGGAGGTATCCAGTCGGCTGAAGGCGATTTCTACAAAAGGAAATTTTACATATAGAGAAAATTTACATCTCACCCTGGTTTTTTTAGGGGAGGTAGACCCCCATCGTATAGAGGATATCCAGGCTTGCATGGAAGGGATAAAGTGGACACCCTTTACTCTAGAACTGGACGGCTTGGGACGGTTCCCCAGGAAGGATGGAGACATCTATTGGATCGGGATTCGGAAGAGCCAAGATTTGCTTCAATTACAAAACTCCTTGGCCCATTCCTTACAGCAGGCAGGTTTTGCCATGGAAGACCGACCCTATAAACCCCACCTTACCCTAGGAAGAAGGATCCGGGTGCCAAATCACTTCGACATGGATGCCCTATCCCAGGAGGTACCCCAAATAGAGGTTAAGGTGGATGGGATCCACCTGATGCACTCCCACCGGGTGGAGGGAAGATTGACCTATTCGCCGCTAAAGATGGTGGTAGCTAATTTAAAATAAGCTATTTTATCTTTACTGTATGGGGTAAAAAGGGAAAACAGGATAGGCGTAAACATGTTAATATTCTAAAAAAGGGAGGAAACAACATGGATTTAGTGATAAACAATGCAAAGCTGCGTCACAGGGAAGGACTGTGGAATATTGGCATAAAGGATGGGCGGATTTTAAAAATATCTCAGGAACCCCTTTTCGGGGAGGAAGAGATCAATGCCGGGGGTAGGCTGGTAAGTCCCGGATTTATTGATCCCCATATCCATTTGGATAAGGTAAATATCGTGGATGTGGTGAGACCCAATGTCTCCGGCACCCTCCATGAGGCCATCGAGATCATTTGGGAGAAAAAGGCAGCCTATACCACAGAAGATATCGTGGAAAGAGCGGGAGAGGTCATAGAAAGAGCGGCGAAAAACGGTACCACTAGGATGCGGACGCATGTGGACATCGATACCATAGGAGGTCTAAAACCCCTGGAAGGAGTGCTTGCAGCCAGGAAGAAGTACCAGGGAATCATGGACATTCAAATTGTCGCCTTCCCCCAGGAGGGTATCATAAAGGATCCGGGCTGTGAAAAACTTCTGGTAGAGGCCATGGAAATGGGGGCGGACCTGATCGGAGGGATGCCGGCCAATGAGCATACTCCTGACGATAGTAGGAAACACATCGAGATTTGTTTTGATATCGCCCAACAATTTGATGCTGATGTGGATATGCATGTGGATGAAACCGATGATCCCTTCTATCGAACCCTAGAGATGCTTGCCGACGAAACCATGGAACGGGGATGGCAGGGGAGGGTGACCGCAGGCCATACCTGTGCCCTTGCCGCCTACGATGACCATTATGCCGGTTATGTCATCGACAAGGTGAAGCAGGCCGGGATCCACATGATCACAAACCCGGTCACCAACCTGATGCTCCAAGGCAGGAATGATAAGCAGCCCATAAGGAGGGGGATCACCAGGGTAAAGGAACTTTTGGAGGCAGGAGTGAATGTGAGCTTTGGCCAAGACTGCATCAAGGATACCTTCTATCCCTTTGGTAGTGCAGATATGCTCCAGGTGGCACTTGTGACCGCCCATGCCGCCCAATTGAGCTTGCCCCAGGAGATCGAGAAGGTGTATGATATGATCACTCATGATGCAGCAAAGATTTTAGATCTGAAGGATTATGGTTTAGAAGAGGGGAAGGTAGCCGATCTCGTCGTATTGGATTGCAAGACAGTGAAGGATGCCATCCGACTTCAACCTGCACGACGCTATGTCATTAAAAAGGGCAAAGTGATCGCAAAGAATGAGAGGAAAGAGGAGCTCTATTTGTAGGAAAACGAAATAACATGGCGTTAGAGGAAGAGGGCTTCACATTAAGACAGAAAAGGGAGATTATCATTTGAGAAAGAAAAGAAATGATCCATACTGGGCAAAGGTACTACATCCTGTGGCATTACTCCTATACGGGACAATATGTTTTTATCTGTATTCCCTTCTCCAATATGGGGGAGTGAAAAGAAAGGCTCCCATCATTCTTGGGGGTACAATCATTCTTATGATATGGGTGCTGTGGTGCTATGTGAAATATAGGCGACCTAAGGCCAAGGTTTCCATCCAAGAGGATTCAACGATTACAAGGGAAGAACACACCCCCAATAAAGTACTTCGTAGTCGGTGGATTACCATTGCCCCCTTCATCCTACTATTCACTACCCTTGTTACAGGGGTCAAGATCTATCAAAGCGGGATCAATTTCAATGGTAAATTGTCGTGGTTTATCCATGATCTAAAGAATAAAAGACAGGTAGAATTCACCAATAGTAATATCTATCAAGATCATCTGGATGGGATTCTTAAAGATATTCAAAGTAGAGTAGACATGCCCGAGGACCTATATGTCTCCGCCGACTTTGGTCTCCGATTTAATAAAGAAGGCAGGATCGTATCCTTTGATACCTTTCTATATGGAAGGAATGAGGAAGGGGAGACAGAAAGCTTTCTTATCAGCTACAATGAGGATAAATCTGAAAAAATAACGGTCTATCTAAATGGATATGTCCATGGGGACTATGACGAAAACAAAAGATTACAACCCTTAATGGATATGATACAGTGGATCCCCCTCCAAGAAACTGTGTCGCCATGGGACCAAGAACCATTTGGAATTTTGTATTCCGGCGTTCGTAGCTGGGGCTACAATTCAGAGGGGATCATCTACATCCACGGAGAAGGGAATACACGGCAGCAGGTGTCCCCTATGGATGAAATTATTGGATATACAGTCTCGGTCTATATCCCGGGCAAGGAGGACATGATCACTCCGGTGCGCTTTATCAATGGTGAAATCAAGGATTCGGCGAAGGGTACAGGCAGTGAAGCAGAAGAGTACCATTGGGAGACGGGCTACATCTACAATGACGGTGAGGAAACCTTCTTTTTAGATAACAGACAAGGATATCAACTATCCATCGCAGATGCCGCCTTGGGAAGCCGATTCTATGTACTGCTAGAAACACAGGATGGAGGCGCAACTTGGGAGATCCTAAACCAGGATCCCTTTTCAGGGAGCACAGGTGTGTCATCTGGAATTACCTTTATCAATGAAGAACTTGGCTTTATAGGACTATCCCATAGCGGGGGCTCCTACGGAGAGTTGTATCGAACGGAGGATGGGGGGAGCTCCTATGAAGAAGCAAAGATACCCCCTATTGAAGTGCCCTTAACGGATAGGGAGAAGTATAACCCCTTTGACCTACCCGGTATGCCTTACGAGGAAGATGGAAAGCTATTTCTCAAAGTGGGTCAAGGGCAGGATGGGGATTATAAGGGAGGCATCAAAGCATTGTATCGTTCTAAGGACAAAGGAGAAACTTGGGAGTATATCAAGGAAGTGGAATAAGATCCGGGACGAGGGACCTGTCCCCTCGTCCCAAGGATTCTCGGCCTTTTAATGTTTTACAAAAACAACATTAACTGCTTTAATTAGAGCTTCAACGGTATCTCCCTCTTTAAAGTTTGCATCTTGCAAGCTTTCTTTCGTCATCACGGACGATACTAATGGGGAAGTATTTCATCCATCCACGGTCATTTTAATAAGGGACATCATGTTATCCCCTTTAATTTCTGTTATCTTCCCAACTAACTTATTCCTTACACCAGCTTCCATTCAATTCACCTCCACTTCGACTACTATTTTTTCCATATTAGTTTTGCCCATGGAGAAGGCAATATACATAGATGTAAGCAAATTTCATGTACTTGAAGGATTTCTTACTTATAGGTAGAAATAATAAGGAAGAAAATAGTGAAGATCTTTTAAGAAAGGGGAGGTTAAAATGGAGTATAGGAATGCAGAATTGAAGGATATTCCAGGGGTTTCATTGCTTCAACAAAAATATCATGTATCCACCATCAGTGAGGAGGATAGGCCGGATGGCTTTGTCACCACCCTATTTACCGAGGAGCAATTTAGGGAGCTCATCGAAAGGGAGAACGGACTGGCCATCGCCTGTGATGGAGACAAAATCATCGCTTACGCTATGGCGGCTTCCTGGGACTACTGGTCGGCATGGCCCCTATTCCAGCATATGATACAAGACCTGCCCAATACCAAGTACCTCGGTGAAATTCTTTCCACAGAGAACTCCTATCAATACGGACCCATCTGTATCGACGGGGAGTATCGTGGCACCAAGGTTCTACCCAATCTATTTGAATTCTCAAGGAGGCAAATGGTTGACCGCTACCCCATCCTGATCACCTTTATCAATCACATCAACCCAAGATCCTACATTGCCCATACCAGAAAGCTGGGGTTGGAGGTCATCAAAAACTTTGAATTTAATAGTAACCAATACTATGAATTGGGCTATGATGCCTCAAAAAGGACCCCGGGGTCGGATATATAAACATTTACATGAATCCTTGGCACTACATGAGATTTGTACTTATGGAGTTGTTATGCCTCCTTCGATGATAAAACCCTTGGGAATGGTCCTTCTGCACCATTCCTCAAGGGTTTCATCTAAGTACGGTATTTTGTCTATCCCTTCAGCCAAGGGGATTCTTTTTAGAAGGGTGAAAAACCCATATCAAACCAGTTCTCCTGGGTATAACTTTGAAACTCATCATACAGGGTTTTTCGATGGTCCTCCTCCCATTCCGCTAATTCTTCATACATCCTTTTACCAGCTGGATCTTGGGTGTTTTTTGCGGCCTTCCTATAGAATTCTGCCAGGTCATTCTCTATGAGATAGGCCATTCTTATGATGGAGATATCCCCCAATCCGGTATCCCTATCTCCAATCTCGCTTTCCAATCTTTCTGCAAAGACACTTTGTTCCCGCATACTCTTTATGTCAATCGGCTCAAAAGCTTTCCCTGAGTTCAGGGACTCCTTTTGTTTGGTCAACAGCTCATAATGCTCCAACTCCATTTCAGCCAGCCCAGAGAACATATCCCGGGTCCGCGGGCTCTTCCCCTTGGTCGCTAAGTTTTTATAGAAGTCGTAGCCCTCCAACTCCATTTTTATGGCATATTCCAGTACCTGTAGTTGTTGTTCCAAAATACCACCACCCTTTCATTTATTCACAGTATTTTTACCCTACTATCAGGGGGGTAAACAATGGTAAGAGTGATTGAAAAAGTCCGATTCCAGGGACACCTACTGGGATATAAAGCTTGCATACTCATTCATTCCTTGAGAAAATAGAGATAGATCAAATCATTAAGGAGGGTAAATATGGGTTTCTTTGATTTAAAAGCAACTTGTATCTATTGTGAAAAAGAGGTGGGGCTCAATAGATTTAAGACGGCGGATGGGTGGTTATGCCCTGGATGCTATAAATTATCCGGCTATTCTTTAAGCACCAATACCAGAACAAAAACCATCACCGATATAAAAAATGATATCCTAGAAAATGAAAGGCAAAGAGAAAAATTGGCCCTCTTTCATCCTTCAAAAAAAATAGGGACCTTCATTGAATTTGATGAGGAAAAACGACAATGGCTGATCCCCGATGGTTTTATGGGCAAGAAGAAAAACCCCCGCATCTATAGCTACGATGACATCGTAGAATATGAGCTATTGGAGGACGGAGATACTATTACCAAGGGAGGATTAGGACGAGCCCTCGTAGGTGGAGCTGTCTTTGGGGGAACAGGGGCCATCGTCGGAGGGGTAACCGGGGGGAAGAGATCCAAAAAGGTGATTAATAGTCTAAAAATAAAAATCACCATCGATGATTTTGAGAGCCCTGTGGTGTATATCCATCTAATAACTTCCAAAACCAAGGCCAATTCATTCGTGTATAAAACCAATTTTGCCTTGGCCCAAGAAATATTATCCACTTTTGCCCTTATTCAAAAACAAAGGGAGAAGGACGATATCCACGGTTCTTCAACGAATAAGGGAAATACGACTCCCTCACCGGCTGACGAAATACTTAAATATAAAGAGCTTATGGATCAAGGGATCATCACCCAGGAGGAATTTGAGGCAAAGAAAAAGCAACTACTGGGATTATAGCAACCAGCATTTTGAACTTTATTCATTGAATCAGCGTTTTACAGTTAGAGGTGAGTATACTTGGAGGAAAAAATATTAATAGAAAGGGCAAAGGCAGGGAATAAATCCGCCCTTAATACGCTTTTAACCAATAATCTTAAAATGCTGGAGGGCTATACCCTTAAAATGACGGGGGATCCCTATTTGGCCCAGGATATCGTCCAAGATACTCTACTAAAAGGAGTTCTTCATATCCATAAGTTTAAACCCCAAGGGAAATTTTCCACATGGTTGATTACCATTGCCATCAATACTTACAGGGATCACCTGAGAAAGCATAAAAGGGTTGAACCCCTGGAAGAAAATCTAAGGGACGAGGGGGAGAGCTTAGAGGAAAAGGTGATGATAAATGTTGAATACAGAACCGTCATGGATATCCTAATGGGGCTGTCCCTGGAGAGAAGAACCACTTTTATTCTAAAGCATTACTACGGATATAAATATGAGGAGATCGGGAAAATATTAAATTGTCCTGTTGGAACGGTGCGTTCGCGCCTGCACTATACGGTGAAATATATTATTAGCCAATTGGAAGGAAAGGGGATGCTATAGGTGAAGAAGTATAGGAAGGATGGCAATCATCCCATCGATGTTTTCTACAATGAGATAGAAGGGGATAAAAGGGAAGACGAGATTTCAAAGGAGATGCACCGAAAGCTAGAAGGAGCCTCTAAGGTGCTAAAATCGGTGGAAGAGAACCCCTATGACTTTTCCATAAATACCATGGACATTATTCTAAAGGCAGAGGAAATTAAGAGTAGAAGGGTCTCTAAAAGAGAGGTGTTTCTCTTTCTCCTGATTTCTTTTTCCATTCTGACGATCTATTTTTCCTTCGCCTATCTTTATAGCATACAGATCCTCTTTTACACACAGCTACTCATGGTCTTCATCGGTCCATGGCTGCTGGTTCCGCTCTCTATCCTACGGGAAAGGGGGATGAAATAAATGAGGGATCAATCCTTATTTATCCTGATTCTGGTCCTTTTACCCATAGCCATTGTCCAGGGCTTGTGGATTTTTCAAGATGCGAAGAAGCGAGGGGAGAAATATTATTGGCTATGGGGCCTCTTTGGCATCCTAAATGTGCCCAGCAACCTACTGATCTATTTAATAGTCACTAGAGTTATAATAAAAAAACAAAAAAACAGCGACTAAGCTGTTTTTTGTTTTTGAACTTTTTTCTATGCCATGCGTTCTACTTATAGAAAGAAAAAGGAGGTTATGATATATGTTGGAAGGCATGAGTACTTTAGAGATAATAAAGCTTTTCGCCCCCCTACTGGCGCTGCAACTGGCTCTTATGGTATTTTGTATCTATCGATTGATCAAGGATCCGGTGAAATATCTGCCCAAATGGGCATGGGCAATTATAATTCTTTTTATTAATATAGTAGGACCGATCCTATTTTTAATGATAGGAAGGGAGGGGGATTCCTAGATGTTGAAGGTCAAAGATCTAAGCAAAAGGTATGGAAGTTTGGAGGTGTTAAAGGGCATCTCCTTTGGAATCAAGAAGGGGACCATCTATGGATTCTTAGGCCCCAATGGTGCCGGTAAGACTACCACCATGAATATCCTGGCCGGACTGATACATTATCAGGGTGGGAAGATTGATTTTCAGGGGAAAAGTTATGGAAGGAACCGTCGGAACCTATTGAAGGGCATCGGCTACCTTCCTCAAAAGCCCGCTTTCTATCCCTATATGAGTGCCGTAGAATATCTTGATTTCATTGGGAGGATCAATCATCTTGGGCGGAAAGAAATCCGGGAAAGAACCGAGGAACTACTTCAATTGGTACAGCTAAAGGAGGCTGCTGGGCGAAGGATCGGAGGATACTCCGGAGGAATGAAGCAGAGGCTGGGCTTAGCCATCGCACTTTTTAATCGGCCAAAGCTTTTATTGCTGGATGAACCCACCGCCTCCTTAGACCCGGAGGGTAGGCAAGAAGTGCTGGAATTTATAAGAAGTCTTCAAGGCCAAGGGACCACCGTATTCTTATCCACCCATATTCTTAACGATGTAGAGCGGGTTTGTGATGAAGTCAGTATTTTAAATGAAGGAAGTATCATCCTTTCCGATACTCTAAGTAACTTGAGGAAGGACTATATTCAACCGATTTTTGATATTGAATTTCAAGAGAAGCCTCTAGGGGTGAAGAAGAGGTTACAGGGGATAAATTGGATCGAAAAAGTCCTTATAAAGGGCCATCAACTATCCGTGTATGTAAAGGATGTCGATGAGGCAAAGTACAGGCTGATAAGTATGCTCCCCCAGGAGAATCCAATACTCTCCTACACATTGAGAAAAAGCAATCTAGAGGATATTTTTATAAGGATGGTGAAAAGCGATGGCAACCTTTAAAGCCTATTTTAGAAAAGAGAGATTAGAAGCCATAAGACAACAACGCTACATTATCTTAGCAGTGGGGATCATTGCCTTTGCCATCATCGAGCCCTTTGCCCTGAGAATATTGCCAAAACTATTACAGGATCAAATTCCGGGGGATATCCAAAGTCTATTTGATGCAACGCCAAGATTTGCCATAAACAATTATATAAAGGATTTGACCCAGATCGGCTATTTATTCGTCATCTTTACCTTGAGCGGGATTCTAAGGGATGAGATCAATCAGGAGAGATTGGTTTTCCCCTATTCCCAAGGCGCCAATCCTACGGGGATGGTCCTAGCAAAGGCAGTCCACTATATCCTCACTCTCCTTATCCACATCCTTTTAGGCTTTATCATCGTATACTATTACGGGGGGATGATCCTGGAGGGGGAACAAGCGTCCATCTTAGAGGTGGTGAAATCTACCCTAAGTGTGGGTATGTACTATGTTTTTACTTTGAGTTTGATCATTTTTTTAAGCAGTGCACTAAAAAAGAGTATGGTGGTAGGTTTCACAGCCCTATTTATCAGCCTATCCCAATCCTTCTTAATCAAAGTGGAGGGTATCGCAGAATGGCTCCCCTATCAGTTGATCATCTACGCCAACAACTTTACCTTAAAGGACTCCCTCCTGACCTTTTTTGTTACAATACTTCTTAGCATCCTACTTGTTGCCCTAGGAATTTATAGAATGCATCGGGCAGAAGTGATCTAAAGCGGGACAAGGGGACAGGTTAAATGTCCCAGGTGGTGGCAGTGAGGGATGGAAATAGGGGGTGTTTTCATACAAGGAAGAAATTCTGGCCATGCAATAATAACTTTTGCGTATACAAAGGAGGAAAAATCATTTACAAATCCAACAAAAAACTATAGATTAAATATAAAGAATAGGTTGGACTTCAAACAAAGGAGAAAATTCATGGACAAAAGAGTATTTATCGCAGGATGCCAGGATTATCATCGAAAAAATGTAGAAATAGCCATCCAAAGAGCTCTTAAGGTCTTGGGCGGGGTTCAAGCAATGGATCTTCGAGGCAAGAAGGTTTTGATAAAGGCAAACCTACTATCGGCGAACAAAGCGGATAGGGCTGTAACCACTCACCCGGAAGTAGTAGGTGTCCTTGCAAGGATATTTATGGAAACCGGTGCAGAGGTGACCATCGGGGATAGTCCTGCCGGTCCCTATAATCGTAACATTATGGGAAAGGTATACCGTGCCTGTGGGATGGAAAAGGTATCCGAAGAAACCGGAGCCAAGCTGAATTTTGATATGACCCATAAGCATCTGGAATATCCTCAAGGGAAATATAGCAAGGGATTTGATATTATTACGCCCATTTTGGAAGCCGATCTTATCATTAATGTGGCCAAATTAAAAACCCATGGACTGACCTACTATACCGGAGCGGTAAAAAATCTCTTTGGCACCATACCGGGCCTGGAAAAGGCAAGATTTCATTCCCGCTATCCGGATCGATTTAAATTCAGTGGGGTCCTGGTGGATCTTTGCGAAATGATAAAACCCAATATATCCTTTATGGATGGGATCATCGGAATGGAGGGGGCAGGTCCCTCAGGGGGAAAGGCCAAACATGTGGGAGTCCTAGGGGCTTCCTTAAATCCCCATGCCTTAGATCTGGCTATGAGTGATCTAGTCTCCTTACCCCTAAGGAAAATTCCCATGCTCACAGAAGCCATCCATCGAGGACTTATTCCAAAGGATGCAGGGCAACTGGAATACTTAGGAGATGCCCCCACTAAATATAAAACCACTTTCCAACCGGCCATCGAGGGTCACAATAGGGGAAATCCAGTACTATTCCTTCTTGAGAGATACCTCCTGCCAAAGAGTTGGAAGGAATCTTTATCAAATATTCGCTCTCCATGGCCAAAAATATTGGATCATTGTATCGCATGTGGCAAATGTGCGGATATTTGTCCCCGTCAAATCATCAAAATTCATCAGAAGGCAGAGCCCGACTATTCAGGATGCATACGGTGCTACTGCTGTCATGAGGTGTGCCCAATTCAAGCTATCGACCTTGTGAAAAAATCTAAACTCGGGACAAGGGGACAGCTTTAATGTCCCAAATAGGGACGAGGGCCATTATTAGACGAAAGAATCAAGGATATGCGAAGGGCATAATGTATGCATTGATGGAAATAGGAGGTGTTGTCATCCTAGGATAGTTGGTCCACTACTGACCCCGGAATGTACTATATCAATGTATTCTTTAAAGTACCTATATTCTCGATGGTGACTTCCACTTCATCCCCTGATGTCAACCATTTTTGTTGATCCTTAGGATAGCCAAGGATGACACCTTGGGGTGTGCCCGTAAAAATGATATCCCCTGGTTTTAGGGTCATATGTTTTGAGATATAGCTTACGATCTCCCTACAATTAAAGATCATATCCTTAGTATTTGATGATTGCCGCACCTCGCCATTCACCTTGCACTCGATCCTTAGGTTTGAGGGGTCGATATTCCCTCCAGTGACTAGATAGGGGCCGATAGGGGCGAAACCATCTAAGTTTCTAAAGTTCTGGGGATCTCTTCACCAAATTTTTCTGCAGCTCTGGTAATATCGAGTATTCTTCCTTCGGTTATCAAACCGATTCCAGTCCATTATCTCTTTTAAATTGTAATAGCTTCATATGACTTCTCAACCTCCCTTGGGAATATATCCCCATTATAACACTGTATTCTTTTAGGAGAGTAGTTGGTAAGGAAATCAGATTCAGAATAATAGTGAGGGAGATCCTTCGATAAATAGGGTATAAATAAGGAGGATTTTTTCGATGGATATCGAAGTAGGAATCAATTAACTTTAGAAAAGGTTGCTCCATACAAAGTGTCATTAAAGGATGGGCTATCTATGCTATGTACAATCATAGGAGACATCGTAGGATCGCGATTTAAATTCAATAATCATCGAGAGCTACTTGGCTCTATGAGGAATGGAGGAGGGCAAGGATGATGGAAGGGACAAATAATATCGAGGGGAGTGGTATCCATGACCCCTCAATCTAAGAGCAAATTAAAGCTTCTATATATCATGAAGATCCTTCTGGAGAAAACCGATGAGGAGCATCCTATCACCATCAACGAGATCATACAGCGTCTAACCTGCTACGGCATCACGGCTGAGAGGAAATCCATCTACTCGGACATCGAGGTACTAAAGAACTTTGGATTGGATATCATATGTATCCGGGGAAAGGCCAATGAATACTTCATCGGATCCAGAAAGTTTGAAATGCCGGAGCTCAAGCTCCTAGTGGATGCCGTCCAATCCTCCCGATTCATTACCTACAAAAAAAGCGAACAACTCATCAAGAAAATAGGCCACCTTTGTAGCCAACATCAGGCCAAGAACTTGCAACGCCAAGTCCTAGTATCTGATCGAATAAAAATGATGAATGAAAGTATCTACTATAATGTCGATGCCATCCATCGTGCCATTCAAGGGAATAAGAAAATTAAATTTCAGTATTTCGACTATACCCTGGAGAAGGAGATTCGTTTCCGGAGGGGCGGAGAACATTATATCGCCAGTCCCTATGCCCTTTGTTGGTCGGATAATAACTACTACTTGATCGCCTACTACCAAAGATACAATGACATCAGCAATTTTAGGGTGGATCGGATGAAAAATGTGCAGATGATGGACGAGGAAAGGGAGATCACCGAAGAATTTAAGGATTTCAATGCTGCCGATTACTCCAATAAGATCTTTCAGATGTTCAGCGGGGAGTGCCAAATGGTGGAGTTGAAATTCCATCGTTCATTGATCAATGTCGTCATCGATCGGTTTGGGAAAGAGGTATCCATCTATAATAGAACCAAGGACACCTTCTGTATCCGGGCAGAAATCATGATCAGCGATACCTTCCTGGGCTGGCTATTCATGTTTGGAAACAAAGCAAAAGTATTATCCCCTGGATGGCTGCAAAAGAGGATGAGAAATAACGCAGAGAAAATTCTAGAACTCTATCAATAGATGGTCACCCATGATTTCAAACTCCTCCCCTTATACACAATAAAAAGGATGCCCCGTGGAAGTATCCATGGTAACATCCGATGATCGTAGTAGCTAGGATTTTTTAATCATGGTCAGCTTGCATTTTGGACAGGTGATAGAGATCTTGCCCTTCCCCTTGGGCACCCGCAACATCTGTTTACAATGACTGCATCTATAGTAGCGATAGTACCTCATATCCTTGAGGCGCTTTAGGGTATTCTTCCACCTACTTTTGAGAGGATTCCAAACCCTAAGAAAACGCATGTTCTCCTGGTAGCGTTTTGGGATATTTCTTGAAAATATTCGATAGAAAATAAAAAATGCTACTGCACCATAGAGCACATTGGTTATGGATTGGTATCTCATTGCTCTCGATAAAATAGATAAAAGAATCAAAAGCACAAACAAGGCGTTGGATAATTGATCCATCCCATATCTGCCTCTTGAATAGTATATTTTTTTAGGGGAGCGATGGATTTACCAAAAGCTCCCCTAAACATGTTTTTAGCGCAGATATAACGAAACAAATTAAATCACTATAGGAAGATAACCCTCCCCCTCTAAAAATAGAAAGTCCTTTTCGGATATTAGCGCTTTTAATGGAGCTATAATTAATTCTTTGATCTTATCTTCGTTTGTTACCTTCGTTAGCTCTAAAAAGAATACCCTCATGGATGTAAATTCTTTTTCGGATCTTTCATCCCCTGCATACTTGGAACTATATAGTAGAAACTTTTCGTTTTCCTGGATGAAATGGTAGCCTGTATTTTGCCCGGCTTTACGGAACCACTCGCGTATATTGTTCCCATGAGATTTAGGAAAGTCAATAAGGGAACAACTGATATAAGGCTTTACTGCTACCAACGCAGTCCCAGATTCACCATGAACCAATCCCCAAAGAACCCTTCCATCTGGACCTTCCCATTCTTAAAGTACTTTACGCCCTGGCATAGGGGGTATCCCCCAGGATGGATCCCTCATATTTTCCTTTCCCTTTCCTCCTCCTTATCGATCCGATCGTAGCATTCCATCAGGGAGGTATAGCACTCCTCGATGGTGCTTCTCCATGGAACATCTAGGTGCTTCAATGCCCAGTGGTAGGAGGCGATGGCCTGATGGTACTCGTGTCTATGAAAGAGGATGTCTCCCTTTAACTTAAAGTTAAGTCCACGGTCGGGATTTTTGAGGATGGCCTCATTGACTAAGCGTAGGGCGCTATTGGTATTGCCTTCCGTCAATAGTAGAGCGGAGAAATTATAGTAGAGGTACTCATCATTGGAATTCACTTCAAGTCCCTTCATGTAGGCTACCTATATATATACACACACGCTACGGGG
>MTKW01008765.1_pt1 | contig 15995 bp, 15 predicted proteins | sample 1042761 | NCBI WGS metagenome assembly MTKW01 (sample SAMN06205366, study PRJNA360243) | anaerobic digester metagenome | biome: Wastewater treatment plant; feature: Anaerobic digester sludge; material: sludge; isolation source: anaerobic digester fed with sludge from wastewater treatment plant ... | reverse complement strand
GATTTGTGATCGGGTAGGAATAATCGACAAAGGCAGGCTTATCTTCTGCGGTACGATTAAAGAAATGAGAGACCATTTCAAAGAAAATGCCAGCTTAGAAGAAATGTTCCTTGAACTTACGGATGAGAGCTTTCATTTGCCTGAAGACAATAACTTTCCTATCTCTCATTGAAGTGCGGGATTGAAGGGGAATCCGGAATGAAAAAATGGTGGATCTTAACCAAGGCGCTGGTCAAAGGCTCTGATGTCTTTGGTCTGGAAATGAGAGAGTCGAAGAAAGGCAAAAAACTGACTTTATTCTCCCGTGGTCTCGACCGGACAAAAAAGATCTTGCTGGGGATGGTTATTTTCGCTTATATGGTTTTTGCCTTTGGTATTAACGGCTACTATGTTGCCAAACAATTGCTGGCTATGGGTTTTGATGCCGGCAATCCGGCGGCCGACCCGGCCTTGCTGGCCGCATTTCAAGCCAGCCTTACCCAATTGTATTTGCCCGGTTTCTTTATGCTGCTGGGCATGGGCTTTTTTTATGCCGCCGGCATCTTTTTCTTTGCCGAGGACCTGGATACTCTTCTGGCTTTGCCATTAAAGCCGAGCACAATAGTAGCCGCAAAACTTGCCAATCTATATATCTTTTCTCTGGTAATCCCCTTAGCTTTGACTTTGCCTGCCACGGTTATTTTGGGCTATATGCTGGGGATGTCGCCCATCTATTATCTCTATGCCTTTTTAACTCTGATTTTCGGAGCCGTGATTCCGATGTGTCTGGATGCCATCCTGATTTTATTGATGATGCGGACGGCAGTCTTTGCCAAGAGCAAGGATCGTTTCATGATTGTGACTCAAGTCCTGATGTTTATCGGTATTTTTGCTTTCGTCTTGTCCAATATGGGATCTTTTAATATGGATACAGAATTGCCGACAACAGGGCCGGTTGCTTTGCAATATGTCGTACCGATGTCGAACCGCGCGATTGAAGCGATTTCTCTGCCTCAAAATGCGAGCTCAATTCTGAAGATCATGAGTTTGATTGCTGTTGCCCTGGGGTTAGTGATCTTACTGGTGCTTTTGTCCTCACGGCTCTATCTTAGAGCGGCCAGGGAGAGCAGAGCTACCGGTCATGCTCATAAGCCGATGACGACTAAAGAATGGCACAGCCTGCGTCAAACCGGGAAAGACCTGCCCAATATGGTCAGCAGGGAATTTAAGATGCTCTATCGCTCACCAACTTTCTTGATGAATATTCTGGCCTTTCCCGTCATCATGATTATTTCCGTTTTCGGCACCATGGCTTTCTCCTTTTTGCAAAAGGGTCAGGATCTTTCAAGCTTGAAAGCACGGATGACAATTGTTTTTGCGTCGGAATCCAAAGAAACTGTCCTGCCGATAATTTTCATGGTAGCGCTGGGGGTTACGGCTTTCTTATCCAGTACTAATACCTGTATGCCGACGGCCATTTCCCGCGAAGGCAGGGGAGCTGATATGCTGAAATCATGGCCACTAAGAATCAGTACTGTCTTTCTGGCCAAGCTGTTCGTTGGTGGAATTATTTCTTTGTTGGCCTGGTTGCCGCTTGTCATCGCAGTATTTGTTGTTTTGCCTTTTAGTATTTACTTTCAACCGGCGCTGCTGATTATATTTGTTTTCTTGCCTCTGACTGTCAATAATCTGGCTTTTATCATTGATCTAAACAAACCCTTCCTGGAATGGAATTCGGAGCAACAGGTTGCTAAGCAAAATATGAATATATTTAAGTCTATGCTGATGTCGCTTGTGGTTGGAGGTCTCTTGGTTGGCGCGGTTCTGTTGGCGAAAAAATTGGGTGGCGATCTGATTGCAGTTTTGGCTGTTATCAGCGGGGGCAATATCTTACTCTTTGTGGCCAGCATCTTGCTGTTGAATACAGTGGGCAAAAAGTATTATCTGGAGAGAGTCAGCTGAGACCGATTCGAATCTAAAGTTGTTTTGACTTGCATGGCCTTGAGCAACATGGTAGAATGCAGTTCGTTAAAAATACTGCAGGAGGTGAAGGAATGGCAAATATTAAGTCGTCGATCAAGCGCGCTAAGAGCAACCAAGCCAGAGCAATGGTCAATAAACGCAAAAAAAGTGCGCTGAGAACCCAGATTAAGAAAACAGTTCTGGCAATCGAGTCTGCTGCAGATAATGCCGGCGAAATGCTGAGAAAGACCCAGGCCGATCTAGACCGGGCCGCCACCAACGGTCTGATCTCCAAAAATACGGCTGCCAGGAGGAAGTCCCGGCTGGCCAGGCTGGCTAATGATTCTCGTGAAGCTTAGTGCTTTAGATTGCGGGAGTCTATAATGACTCAAGCCGATTCAGAATCTAATTATTAATAATAGCCGCTTCACAAAGAAGCGGCTTTTTTGTGATAGAATACAATACTGTAGCGTATGAAGGCGCGGAGGAATTATGAAAAAAAGTAAGATCGCTATAACTCTGGGTTTAGTAGTGGGCATAGTGTTATCAGCGGTGGCCTTTGTTTTCGGTTATAGCAGGTATCTCTTGAGTTTGCCGACTTATGACACAGAGGGTACGATTCCTATTGAGACCAATCTGGATCAGCTTCCTGATGTGGAGCCCGAGATGAAAGAGGGGATGAAGATTCCGGTCTATAGCAATCCCCGGATCCACAATATTATGTTGATCGGTTCGGATCGCCGCGATGACAAATCCTACGGGCGTTCAGACAGTATGATTCTGCTTTCTATCAACGAAAAGACCGAGAAATTTCATTTGACATCCTTTCAGCGCTACATCTGGGTCAGTATCCCCAAGGAGCTGGATCCGCGCTATAAGAGTTACTGGTCGCCGAATTATACACTCAATGCGTCACATACCTGGGGCGGTCCGCGCTTGTTGTTGAAGACGATCCAAAGAAATTTCCGAATTGATGTGCAAAATTATATCAAAGTTGATTTTGTAAGTTTTGTTAAAGTAGTCGATCGGGTTGGCGGCGTGGAGATTGAGCTGTCAGCGGCTGAGGTTTCTCATCTAAAGAAGCAGGGCTTTCAGTTAAAAGCCGGAAAACAGTTGCTGAATGGTGATGCTTGTCTGGCGTATTCCCGGATTCGCAAACTGGACAGCGATTGGAAGCGGATGGGCCGCCAAAGGACAGTCATTGAAGCCCTGATCAAGAAAATGCGGTCCATGAGTCCAACCTCTTTGCCCAAAGTGCTGGAGGATATTATGAGGAATCTGGAAACCAATCTCACTCCCGGACAACTGCAGGGTCATCTGCTTAAAGTACTGGAATACCGCAAATATGAGATTGATCAGATGTTTGTTCCTCTCGAACGGTATGATGCCAAAACCAAGGCCAAGAATGGTCAGGATATTTATAAAATTGACTGGGTCAAGAATATTGAGGCGATCAAAGCCTTTATCGAGCAGTAAAAGGGCGTGAGTTTGTTGTGATCATCCTGGGTGTCGATCCCGGCTATGCCATTACCGGCTACGGAGTGATAGCTAAAGAGCGGAATATCCTGAAAGCTCTGGATTATGGTGTTGTCTCATCAGAGGCCAAAAGCTACTTCCCCTTGCGTCTGCGCTCGATTCACGAGGGTCTGGCTCAGCTGATTGACAATTTTAAGCCTGATTGCCTGGCGATTGAGGAACTATTCTTTAGCCGCAATACAACGACTGCGATCGGGACGGCACAGGCCAGAGGCGTTGCTGTCCTGGCTGCGGCTCAGGCCGGGATACCGGTTTTTGAATACACGCCCTTGCAGGTCAAAATGGCAGTTACCGGCTATGGACGGGCGGAGAAAGTGCAAATTCAGGAAATGGTCAGAATCCTGCTCAAGCTGTCCCGACCGCCCCAGCCCGATGATGCTGCCGATGCATTGGCGGTGGCTATTTGTCATGCGCACAGTGGCAATAGGCTTGATTCTCTGGCGGTTGGCGGTTATCAATAAGAAGATCGGATGTGCTCTGCCTTAACACAAAGACTATTTTCGGTTATTTTCATAGTACAATAGATATTAAGTGTTACCTATAGTGCTCCTGTATACAGATGAGGGAAGTGATATGTATTCATATATTAAAGGCCAGATCATCGCTAAGACACCGGACTATCTTGTAGTCGAGGCCGGCGGTATAGGTTATGAGGTTCAGATTCACCCGGGGATGGTCAATGCCCTGCCTGGCGTGGGAGAAACAGCCAAGATTCCGGTTGAGCTTTCTGTCCGGGAAGATCAAATGGCTCTGTTCGGTTTCCCCGGCGAAGAAGAAAAAAATCTGTTCCGGCTGGTGCAAACAGTATCGGGAATTGGTCCCAAAGTCGCCATCACAATTACCGGCTCGATTTCTCCGGGTGCTTTTGCCCTGGCGATTCTCAATGATGATGTCAATACTCTGACTACTATTAGAGGCATAGGCAAAAAAGGAGCTCAGCGCCTGATCTTGGAGCTCAAAGACAAGCTGCGCCAATTGGAATTGGATTTGGCTCCGGCAAGTAGTGAGTTTTCGCCGGCGTTGGCTGCAGATTCTATTGATGCTCAGGCTATATCCGCTTTGATGGTTTTGGGTTACCGCAATCAGGAGGCGAGACAGGCTCTGCAAAACTGCGGCAGAACAGAAGATGACAGTCTGGAGACGGTCATTCTCAAAGCGCTTAAGACGATGAAGGTGTAAGCCATTGATCAGGATTATGGGGAGGTAATGCTTTGTATAATATTTTCAGCCAGATGGATGAAGACCAGGAAGAAGAACGCATCTTGTCCCGCAAGCATCTGATGGAAGACAAAGATGAAGTCAGTATGCGCCCCAGGACTCTGGCCGAATACGCCGGACAGTCCAGGATCAAAGACAATCTGAGGGTCTATATTAAAGCTGCCCTGGAAAGGGGAGAGGCTCTGGATCATGTGCTTCTTTATGGCCCGCCGGGTCTTGGTAAAACAACTTTGGCCGGCATTATTGCCAATGAGCTGGGGGTGCAGATGCGTGTGACCTCCGGTCCGGCGATTGAGCGTCAAGGTGAACTGGCTGCTATCTTGACTAATTTGGAAGAGCATGATGTGCTCTTCATTGATGAAGTCCATCGTCTGAACCATGCGGTGGAGGAAATTCTCTATCCGGCGATGGAGGATTTTGCTTTGGATATTATGATCGGCAAAGGGCCGGCTGCCCGTTCGATCAGACTTGATTTGCCGCCATTTACGCTGATTGGAGCTACAACCAGAGCAGGCCTCCTGACTTCGCCTTTGCGCGATCGCTTCGGCATGATTCACCGCCTGGAGCTATACTCGGAGGAGGAAATAGCCGAGATTCTCAAGCGTAACGCAGCCCTGCTTTCGATCGGTATTGATCGGGATGGACTGGAAATTCTATCCGGTCGCTGCCGCGGCACACCGCGCATTGCCATTCGCCTTTTGCGTCGGATGCGGGATTTTGCCCAAGTCAAAGGTTGTGGCGTCATTGACAGAGATATCTGCAGTGTCGGCCTTGCTGCCTTGGAAATCGATGAGAAAGGACTCGACAATACGGATAGAAGGGTTATGCTGGCCATGGCCGAAATCTATCACGGCGGTCCGGTGGGACTGGATACTCTGGCCGCCACTACCGGCGAAGATCCCGGCACGATCGAGGATGTCTATGAGCCCTATCTGCTGCAGATCGGTTTTCTGGCCAAAACACCGAGAGGCAGAGTGCTGACTGACCAGGGCTTTGCCCATTTGGGGCTGGTTCCCGGCAGCAGGACGGGTACTAAAGCTGTGCTCGATGCCCAGATGGCGCTGCGCGATCTGACCGAAATATCTGATGAGGACAGCGATATCTAAGGCAGATATATTTGATGAAGATTCAGAAGACAGAAGAGATTTTGCTCCATAGCTGTTGCGGTCCTTGCGCTGAATACCCGCTGCAACAACTTTTAGCTGAACATTATCTGCCAACTCTCTATTACTTTAATCCCAATATTCAACCTCAGGTGGAATGGCAACGCCGCTATGAATCTCTGGCAAAATTGAGTGACTTGATGGCTTTGCCTCTGGTAGCGGTCGGCTCGGCGGCAACGGAGCAATGGCTGGNNGGCTGGCGTTGCCCGATCAGGCTGAGCGTTGCCGCTTCTGCTATCGGCTCCGACTGGAAGAGGTTGCCCGCTATGCAAAAGAAAACGGTTTCCCAACCTTCACTACTACTTTATTGGTCAGCCCCTATCAGCAGCGCGAATTGATTGTAGAAATCGGACAGGAGCTGGCGGATTCATATGGCCTTAACTTTCTGGCTGCCGACTGGCGTCCCGGTTTCCGCGCCGGTCAGGAATTGGCGCGGACACACGGATTATACCGTCAGCGCTATTGCGGCTGTATTTTTTCTCTCGGGGAATCGTCATTCAAAGAGCAAATCCGGGCGGAACACGCCCGGCTGGAACAGGGCATGTCTGATCGGATCTGAATCAGCGAACGAATTCAGTTTGTTTAGCGAAGGCGCTGTGCAATGTGTGCCGCTGCCTGTTATCACTTTGTACCCGGTCCGGGTGACGGAGTGGCCGAGGCAGCCTTCGTCAAGAATCCTGCGGTTTTTGCAAAGTGCCCGGATCGAGCGGTTCGACAAGTATAGTGGTGTAATCGTCGTAGATGACATGGCCGGGATGGGCGCCTCTGGGTTTTCGCACATTGCGGATGGGGCAGAAGTCGACGGCGGTTTTGGCCAGGCTGCCGGCTTTGCGTGAGAACCAGGCGGCGATGCCGGCGGCTTCTTCGATCGTGCGGTCGGGTATTTCTTCTTGACTATGACTGATTATGACATGGGTGCCGGGGGCGTCTTTGACATGGAGCCAGAGGTCGTCTTTGGCGGCTTGGCGCAGGGTGAGGCGGTCGTTTTGGATATTGTTGCGGCCGACTGTGATCAGCAGACCGTCCGAGGACAGATAGCGCCTGGGGGGCAGGGGCTGATCGGTCGAGCGGCTCCGTTGCTTCGGTTTTTTGGCTTGTGGCGGGCGATTGGGTTTCTTTTTACCCGGCTTGCCGGGGTTGAGATTTACCGGTCGGGACTCTGTTTCCGCCTGTTTATGATTCGGGCGGCATTCCGGTTGGTCCGTTGTGCCCCGGAGCTGTGCGGCTACAAAAGCGCTTTTGCTGCTTTGGCGGTAGTGGCGGAATTCTTCGCGGATGGCCTCCAGATCGGTTACTTCGGCGGCGGTGTCCAATGCTGTCTGTAGTGAGCGAAGCCAGGAGAGATTGCGTTCGGCGATCGCCAGCAATTGGGACCCGATTTTCAGCTTGCTTTTGGCTTTGTTGGCGCGGCGGAAATAGCGGTCGGCATTGGCGGGGCCGGAGGATAGCTGTTCTTGCAGAGGAATTTCGATTAATTTCTGATCGGGGTCATAATAATCGATGGCGGTCATAGTTCGGGCATTGGGCCGGTACTGCCGGAGATTGGACAGGATCAGTTCGCCGCAGCGTTGGAATTTATCCGCCTTTTCACCCTCCGCCAGATCTTGTCGGTGCAGCTCAGCCTTGCGGGACACCGCTTCCAGCTCCTGATTCAGCAACCGCCTCAGATGCTGGCGCTTTTGCTCCAGGCGGTTGCTCTCGCGCTGGCTGTTGCTGAAGATGGTCATGGCCTGAGCGATGGAAGTGAGCGGTTCCTTGCGCAGCGGGGTCGGCAGGGACAGGGCGTAAAAATCCAGCGGGATCTTGGCGTCGGCGCTGCTGTAGTACAGTGTCGGCTGCCATTGGCGCATGGCTACTTTTTGTAATTGCTGCGCCAGGGCGTCGGCGAGCTGTGTCTTTTGCGCCGGGCTCAGTTCCTGCAGCCGCAGTCTGGGGTCAAGGCCGCAGCCGGCGATAATTGTCCTGGCCGGGAAGGGCGAAAGGCCGAGGATCAATGTCAACAGCGCCTGTTCGATATGCAGGTTGTCGAGATGTGAGGGGAAAGGGGTTCCGGATTCCAGTGAGCTGAGCCATTCCTCAGGGGTTAGTTTGTCTAGGGCGGGCGGCAGCTGATAAGGGTGTGCCGGCAGGATCTCCCGCACCCGGTTAATGCTGTGATCGACATGAATGATGGCATTATGGATATTGCCCGCCGCATTGAGCAGGATAAGATTGGTGCGGCGGTTGATCAGTTCGGCGATCAGGCATTTCTCTACGCGGTCATGGTATTCATCCAGTGCCTGAAAGTGCAGGCGGAAGATGCGCTCGTAAGGTGGTGTGTCGATGGCAGTCAGGGTAGCCCCTTGCAGATATTTGCGCAGCATCATGCAAAACGAAGGCGCTATCTGAGGGTTCGGCTGATCGGGACGTCCCGGATAGATGGCCGGCAGGGAGGGATTGGCGCTGATCGTCAACTGTTCCTGCCTGTGTCCGTCGTAGAATGTGAGCACGATCGTATAGCGGTCCGGCTGCATAATCCGGTCGACGCGCGAGCCGGCCAGTCTGCGATCCAGTTCCTCACTTAATGCTGTGGCGGTAATCCCGTCTAAGGCCATCTTTCCCTCGTCCCTGTTGAGCCAACTCGGAGCTGCTGCGGGAAATACAGATTCGCTATATCTTTCCCTCGTCCCTGTTGAGTCAACAATCAATATGCCTGCAAGCAGCTCTGTTTTCTGTTTAGTTACAAATGCTTCTCCGGATCGGTTCTTGCAGTTGTGTCCGTGACAGATTCCGCTTCTTGGTTCTGATCTGATCTTTTTGTATAATATCATATGAACGGTGAGGTGATCTGATGGCGAAAAAAATGGATGATAATTATGGCTTTCATGCCTATAGTGATGAGCATCTGCTCAAGAGAATCTGGCAAGTCGGTATCGGTCGCTTTTTCCTGCTGGTCGTCGGCTGTATACTCTTAATTCTCCTCAATCTGCTCATATCTCTGAACAAGGTCAAAGTTTTTCTGACTCTGATCGGGATTGAAGTTTTGCTGGCTTTTGTGGGCGGCTGGATCTACTTTTTCATCCGTCTGAGGTCTGATTGACGATAAAGAGCATTTGTCTCCAAATTTAAATTAGTTCTTGACAAGCTTGTTCATCGCTGATAAACTACAGTTAGTTTATTAACAATGAACAGCATGGGAGGACTACTCTATGGCTGATTTAACATTGGGTATAGTTGAAGCCCGCTTCGCCGATATTATCTGGGAGCACGAGCCGATCGGCTCACGTCAGTTGGCTGATATTTGCAGCAGAGAACTGAACTGGAAAAGACCTACGACCTATAATGTCCTGCGCAAACTGGCGGAAAAGGGTATTTTTCAGAATCGGGACGGCATTGTTACTTCGCTCCTTTCCCGGGAAGAATTTTACGGCAAGCAGGGCGAGCGCTTTGTTGATGAGGCCTTTGACGGCTCACTGCCGGCTTTTATTGCCGCTTTTACTCAGCAGAAGACTCTGACCGCCGCAGAGATTGCTGAGATTCGGGCCATGATTGACGCGGCGGAGGACAGATCATGAGCAATTTGTTTATCCGCCTCTTTAATATGAGCGTCACTGCCGGCTGGTTGATTTTGGCCATCTTGCTCTTGCGTCTGTTTTTTCAGAAGGCGCCGAAGGCGATAAGAATAGTTTTGTGGTCTTTGGCCGGTCTCCGTTTGATTCTGCCGTTCAGCCTGGAGAGTGTTCTCAGTCTGATTCCGAGCGCGCGGACAGTATCGCTGCAGCCGGCGCCGGGATTGGTACCCGCCGTACCGGCAAGTCCTGCGCTCACTTTCACCACGGAAGTGGCGGCCAGACCCGTAATTGACAGTGGCTTCCCTTTCATCAATCAAGCTGTCAATCCGGCGCTCTCCAAAGTGCAGACAATAGAGACGGGTGTTGATCCTGTCCGGAGACTTTTATCCGTTCTGACTGTGATCTGGCTCATAGGCGTTGCGGTTTTACTGGTCTATGCGCTGCTGGCCTATATCCGTTTGCGCCGCAAGGTCAGTCCGGCGCTTAAATTGCAAGACAATATCTGGATCTCCGACTATGCGGATACGCCTTTCATCCTGGGCTTGATCAAGCCGCGCATCTTCCTGCCTTCCGGCCTGGCTGCGGAACAGCTGCCTTATGTGGTAGCCCACGAGCGGGCGCATCTGGCGCGCAAAGATCATTTATGGAAACCTCTGGGTTTTGTTTTACTTGCGGTCTACTGGTTCAATCCTCTGATCTGGGTTGCCTATTATCTGTTTTGCCGGGACATCGAGCTGGCCTGTGATGAACGGGTTATCCGCTCCATGACCGCCTCGGATAAGATCGCCTATTCGGAGGCCCTGCTGAAGAACAGTGTCGCGAGACGGAGCATTATGGCCTGTCCTCTGGCCTTCGGGGCCGTGAGTGTCAAAGAGAGAGTCCGCTCGATTCTGAATTATAAGAAGCCGGCTTTCTGGGTCATTGTCGCCGCCATTGCGGTTGCCGTCGTTCTGGCAGTCTGTTTTCTCACCGATCCCAGGAAAGAGAGGGGAGACGACCCTTCGGCGTCTTCGCCGGCAGAGCATGAGCCAACGCAGTTGACCGGGACCGGGGAAACAACCGATTTAACCGGCGATGATTTGCTTCCGGAGCTTGGGGCGCCGGCGCTGAAAGCAGGAGAGATCTATCATTCAGCGCGTCGGGTCTATCAGAATCCACTGAGCAGTTCTTACAGTGAAGATAGCGGATATGAGTACGCTATTATGGAGGATAGTATTGTTGTCCGGGACAAGGGGTCTGATATTGTCCGGGCTGTGATCACGATTCCGGACTGGGAATGGCAGGAGTTTCACTATACCAGGGAGGAGTGGAGCAGTGCGGAATACAATGCCGCCGTATTTAAGGAGTTTCCCGATACCGAGGAGGAGCGGGACAGTGTGAAATACGATGTTGTTGTCTTTGAGCCATTCCCCAATACCAAGGCGAAGTGGGGCAAACTATTCTTGCCTCACGGCCTCTTTCAAGAGCTGGAACTGTCCAGGTACCGGGATAAGCTATATTTAGCCCAGGATATAGCTCCGAATCAGGTTGATTACCATGTTCTCAGCATGGATGGTGAGCTGTGGTTGATGTCAATTAAGGATATTCCCAGGATGGGGAGACAAATCTGGGATATTTACGCTTTGCAGAAAGCCGGGTCTGCCGATATCAGGGCAGAAGTGCCATTAATACAAGTTGTTACTCCCGCTTATCAGGGCAAGATAGATAGGAAAATGGAAAGACTGATCCATTCCTATATCACTGATTTGTATCAGAATAAAGAGCTCGGCACTGCTGTTGATTTGAGCAAATATATTGCGGGTGAGTCTCTGGCAAGTTACCTGGAAAAACTGATTAGTCAGCAGTATCAGTACATTACAAGGATTGGTTTCCAAAGATACAACTATCTGCTCGGCATTGAGATCCTGGAGGTTGAGGAGCTGGCGGAGGATACTACTTTTGTTAAGTTGGCCGTATCTTTAAGTTACAATAGTTTAGGCCTGGATAATTATATGTCAGTCGGCGATATCGTGAATTTGATCGTGTCTGAACAGCAGGGCGAATACAAGGTGACAGATCAATATACTGTTGAAGGTTACTATGATACTTTATTGCGAGGACCTGATTTTAATCTGAAGACAGAATATCTGAGTCATGGCATAGGGTCTCTCAGCGAACAGCAGTTGTCGGCGAAAGATCGGGAAGTAAAGGATAAGATTGCCGATTTTAGCCAAGTGGTTTTTCCTCGCTATCAGTCTGAAGAATTAAAGGACAGTATTGATGAGAAGGTAAAGGAGACTCTGGTCGCTTTTACCGGCAAGCTCTATGAAAATATGAAGTGCGGACAAACTCATGATCTCAGTCCCTATCTTGAAGGCGAGATGCTGGAAGTGTTTTTGGCGGAAAAAATCAGATTCGGTCAGTTGCTTAGAGAGATGTCTGCCAGTAAGAGATTTGAATTCAGCAAATATTTGTCAGGTGCTTCCGATCAATTAACGTACGAGCAATATGAGATAGTCAGCAAACTGCATCATCTGGAAAAGATTGAAAACGATATCTATCTGGCCGAAGTTCAGGTTATATCAAGTACCCAATACCCTGATAGTGAATGGGGCGGGTCATCTGTCCAGGTAGATTTGTTGCTGTCGATCACAAGCAGTGAGGTAAAAGTAATAGATTGCTACGAGCCTAATGATGTATTTGATGTCTATTTGCGCGGTAATATTGACCTGAAATTTGATTACCGCCGCCATCGGGACATACAGCATCTGCGCAAAATCGACATCCTCACCAAATCGGCGCAGCTGTTCGGCAATTATGTTAATTAGCCGGGATATCTGCAGTGCAAGCAACAGTATCCGGCAATTATGCTGATTAGCTTGGAGTTAACAATTTTAGCAATTAAAGAGGTCAGTTCCTGTCAGGTACTGGCCTCTTTTAATACCGGAGATAATACTTGAAGATTCGGGACTGGTTAAGCATGATCAAATAGTTTGCGGATCTTGTTCGAAGGATCGACCAGCGAACTGAGCGAAGCATTGTGGTTAATGGCATCAATCAGCAGGGCAACGAATTTGCCCATATTGACATCGACATACCAGGGAGCTTCTAAGAGTTCCGGATTGCGATAGATCAGATTGGTACAGAAGACCCGGTCTATATTGCCCTCGGCATAAGCCTGGTCAAATAGCGCAATGCCGTCAGTAAAGAGGCCGAAGGTGGCAACACAAAAGATGCGGTTGGCTTTCATAGCTTTGAGCTGTCGTGCCAGTTCCAGCATCGAGTCTCCGGAGGAGATCATATCGTCGACAATCAGGACATCTTTCCCTTTGACTGAATCACCTAAAAATTCATGAGCGACAATGGGATTGCGGCCGTTTTTGATCCTGGTGTAGTCGCGTCGTTTATAGAAAGTACCAAGAGGTACGCCCATCACCGAGGCATAGTACATGGAGCGCGTGATAGCGCCTTCGTCAGGGCTGATAACCATCAGATTGCTGCGATCCCTGATAATCTCCGGGTGCAATTTGTTTAGCGCTTTCAGTACCTGATAGACGGTGGGAACACTCTCAAAGCCGAAGGTCGGAACCGCATTGGCGACCCGGTCGTCATGGGCGTCAAAAGTAATAAAATTGGCAACCCCCAGATTATCCAGCTCTTCCAGCATATAGGCGCAGTCCAGCGATTCGCGGGCATTGCGGCGGTGCTGGCGACCCTCATAGAGATAGGGCATAAAGACATTGATCCGGCGCGCTTTGCCGGAGCTGGCCAGAATGACGCGCTTCAGATCCTGGTAGTGGTCGTCAGGGCTCATATGATTGACACAACCGCGGATATTATAGGTTACTGAATAATTGGTAGGATCGCAGATAATGAACAGATCGTGGCCGCGTACGGTGCGTTCAACTACTGCTTTGCCCTCGCCGGAGGAAAAACGGAAAGTATTGACCGGAACAAAATAGTCATCGCGCAGAAAACCGGGGCTAATTGTGGTATCCGGCTCGCTCTCCATATATTCTTTGCGCCTTTGCACCAGAAAATCGTTGACGATGGTGCTGAATTCGACGGCGCTTTTCATGGCAATTAACCCGACCGGCGCGTAAGCAGGCATGGGATTGTTGCCATATTGATCATATTTGTAGTAATTGGGGTCGTAGGTGAGATCATTGGATCTTTCATGGCGGTTGATGTCTAGACTCATTGTTTCCTCCTCGGCGGTCAAACCAAAATCATTAAATATCAAATGAGAGCTGTCTGGGATCGTAACTCAATTCCTGTTTGTGAGCGTATAATTGCTGATAACGCTCCTGATGTTTCCGGGCCAGCTTATCAATTCTGCCGGCGGGCGCCAGTAGAGCTGACAAGGAAGCGTCGTGATTTAACGCATCTACCAGCGTGGCCAGATCTTCTGCCATAGGAACATCGTAGTACCAAGGCGAGGATATGATTTTCGGTGCCCGATAGGCCATATCCGTGGCAAAAACACCATTGATTATGCCGCTGGTATAAGCCTGGCGCATATGGTCAATCCCTTTAGTGAATTGGACGAAGGAAGCGGCGCAAAATACTCTCCGGGCACCGTGTGCTTTAAGGTAGGAAGCGCACTCCAAAAATGTCAGTCCGGTATCCATCAGATCATCGACCAGCAAAACATCCATTCCCGTCACATCGTCACCGAGATACTTTCTGGTAGATTCTTCCAGAATCTGTCCGTCTATACGCCTGAAATTGCGATCGGAATAGAAGATACCCAGCGGCACTTGCAAAGTTGAAGCATAGAAAATACAGCGACTGATGCTGTCTTCATCCGGGCTGACGATAATGAAATGATCCGGATGAAGATTGATATCGGGAAATGTGTCAAACAGAGTGGACAGGATCTGGGCCGACGTAGGGAAAGTCTCGAAATTGTTTCGGGGCACAGCATTGGCGATCCTGCCATCATGAGCGTCGAAGGTAATGAAGTTGTCAATGCCCAATCCGAACAATTCCTGCAGCATTTGTGCACAATCCAGTGATTCGCGGCCGTTCCTTTTATAGCGTCTGCCTTCATAAAGATAGGGCATGATGACATTGACGCGGGCGGCAGTCGGACGCGTTGTCAGTACCAGACGGACTAAATCCTGGTAATGCTCATCCGGACTCATAGTCACGGTACTGCCGTAGCGCTGGTATTCCCGACCATAGTTGAGAACATCAGTAAAGAGGAACACATCGTGCCCGCGGACCGACTGCTCGACTGTTACTTTACCTTCTCCTGAGTCGTAGCGATCCATATTGACATTAATACGATAATCATCGCGGGCAAAGCCGGCAATATTGACGAGATCAGGCTCAGCCTCAACATACTCCTTGCGTCTCTTGACCAGATGATAGTTAATCTGCGAGGAGAGAGTAGGATCGAGCTGGTGTGTGATCATGGCAATAGGTCCGATCGAGTCTAGCATTGTATCGCTATAGACCCGGTGTCGGTAGTCGGTGAGATTAAAGTACATTGTATTCCCTCCCTGGTGCTGGACAGAATCATTATATCAATGGCACTATGAATACTCCAATAATAGCAAATAAAGTGAGATCAGCAGGGTAAAAAATTGATAATGACAAAAGAAGAGCCGATCCTGTTCAGGATTGCCTTCGATTAACAAGGTGCGGGATAACAATGACAAAAGAGATCAATTTCAGACTGACAAAAGTTTTAGCCACCTGCGGTACGGCGCGCCAGTTCCCGCCAGCGGATCCGATGCGCCCCGAAATTGTGCTGGCCGGCAAGTCAAATGTCGGCAAATCAACCTTAATCAATGCGTTGACCGGCAGTAAGAGACTGGCCTATACCAGTCAAACGCCGGGCAAAACAAGACTCATTATCTTCTTTGAAATCGATGAGACTCTGCGGCTGGTGGATGTTCCCGGTTATGGCTATGCTAAGGTTTCACCGGATGTACAAGAAAAGTATTCCGGCCTTACGAATGATTATCTGGCCGGTGACCGTCCATTGGCACATATCCTTTTACTGCTTGATGCCAGACATAAGCCAGGTACTCATGACTGGCAATTAATGGATTGGTTGCAGACACTTGGCCATCCCTGGTCAGTTGTACTGACCAAAAGCGACAAATTGTCCCGGCAAAAACTGCTGGAACAGAAAAGGCTGATTAAAAAGTTGATTGCCGCCAGGTTTTCTCTTGACGAAGACGCTATTATTGTCGCCGGTGTCTCAGCGGCGAGGGGCAGCGGCATTCCCGAGCTGCGCCAGTTTCTGGCTTCGCTGATCAATGCCCGCGCCAAAAAAACTGACTGATGTCTTTGTAGTTTCTTGAATGGTAGTGACAGATCTTTGCAACTGATTTACTTCGTTTGAGATTCGTAATTATGACAAGCTGTTGCTATGGCAAAAGCGGATATAAGCACAGCTGAAGATAAAAATAAAGTCTGTCGCCCGGCCCCGGCGCTGTTCTTCACTTTGCTATCGGCTATTATTTCAATTACAGCAGGGAGCTACGGTCTGCTGCTGTTGGGTGTGGTTTTGGCCATATTTTGCTTCTTTGGCAGAAGGAAGGACCTTAATTGGCAGTTTCTCGGCTTAGCTGTGTCGGGCATACTCCTTGTC
>MTKW01000032.1_pt2 | contig 15995 bp, 16 predicted proteins | sample 1042761 | NCBI WGS metagenome assembly MTKW01 (sample SAMN06205366, study PRJNA360243) | anaerobic digester metagenome | biome: Wastewater treatment plant; feature: Anaerobic digester sludge; material: sludge; isolation source: anaerobic digester fed with sludge from wastewater treatment plant ... | reverse complement strand
AATCCCTTTTTGCCAGCCGTAGGATGATCAGCAGAATGTGTTATAGTAGTGTTGTAGTAGGAAAGAAGGGGGATTAGAGCCGATGGCCAATGCCTTAGAAACCTATCGTGATCTAGTGCGGAAAATCAAAGATGGTAACATACAGCCCCTTTATTTTTTCTACGGCCCCGAGCAGGTCCTAGCCCATTACGTGGTCACAGTATTACGCGAGCATTTGATTCCGGCGGGCATGGAGGAACTGAATTACATTAGGTTAGACGGGCAGAAGGCCTCGGAAGCTGAATTAGTACAGGCTGTTGAAACCCCGCCCATGTTTGGTAATACACGTTTGGTTGTTATTCAACAGCCGGCCTTCGTTAAGCCCAAAGCAGGGGTAGTTTTTCAGCTGTGGGAAGGTCTGTTGGATAATTGGCCTCCCTATACTTGTGCCGTTATATTGGCCCATGAAGTGGATAAGCGGCTGCGGGCTTTTAAGGATTTGGTTAGGAAGGCGGCTAGCTTTGAATTTCCCGTATTAACTATTCCGGAGGCCAGTTCCTGGGTGGAAGAACGCCTCCGACGCCACAAAATTAAGTATCCCACCGGCACTGGCAGGTTTGTGGTTACGCGCTGTGGCACCAATTTGCAGTTGTTGAGTTTAGAGTTAGAAAAAATGGTCAGCTATGCCGACGGTAAGCCTCTCAGCCAAGCTGACCTAGAACTCTTGGTGCGTGATGATACGGAAACCAGTATCTTTGATTTTGTGGATGCCATTGGGTTGCAGGATCTGAATCAAGCCTGGGCCATGCTAGTAAACCTTCTGGCGGAAGGGAAGGAGCCGGTTTATATCATTTCCATGATAGCGCGGCAACTACGTCTGTTGTTGGTGGCGCGTCATGGCCTTGATGCCGGCCTTAGCCAGCAACAGGCGGCTAGTCGGCTGGGCATTCACTCGTTTCCTGCTGGCAAATGTGTGCAACAGGCGCGCAAATGGACGGCTTCCCAGCTACAGGCGGCCATGAAGGCTTGTCTGCAGGCCGATGAGAATATTAAAACGGGCACATTGAGAGCAGAGAGTGCCCTGAATCAGCTAGTGCTGGATCTAAAACAAGGACTGTACGGGTGTTAAGTCCTAAACTATCTATACTTCTGTGCTATGCTTCTTAATCTCTCAAAGTCCTCCTCGCCCACCCTCTGCATGATGATGGCGTCCAAGCTGCGATAGGCCTCCAAGCTACCTTGCTTGTAAAGTCGGAACACCTCTAGCATCTCGGTCGGTGAAAACTTGGTAAGAGTTCGGAGCACCATGGCCCTCTCTTGCCAAGTTAGTTTTTGGAGGAACATTTGCAGGGTAAGCTGGGCTTCCGTTGCTACCGAAGGCTCCGGCTCGTGGTTTGCTGCTGGAGGTTCTTCCCTGGGGATTTCCGTCGATGGTGGCACAATATCGGGCACTAAAAAGCTAAGCTGGCGCCAGCGAGGAGGGGATATCTCGCTCTCCTCCTGGTTGCTTTCATCGGCAATCATAGCCGGCTCAGAGGTTTCTTCCCAACTGGTGTCTAGCTCCGGCGTATCGACTGCCTTTGGCGGGAGCCCATATCCCCCACTCGGTTCGCTGAGTGAATAAGAATCAGGCTTCACTAATTGCCAGACCACAACTATTCCTATTATTACTAGCGCTAACCAAAACTGTGCCCATTTCACTTGCTTTAACATTAGCACCCCTCCCAAACTTCACCAGTTATTCTTTCTTAGGGCAGGGGTGTTTATACGCAAAAAGCCCCAGGCCGACGACCTGGGGCTTTTTATAAGGGACGATCTGCCATCGCCCTCATTATTGTGCCTGAAGCTTATTGAAATGTTTGGTCAAGCGAGATTTCTTGCGAGCTGCAGCATTGCGATGTAAGACACCTTTGCTTACAGCCTTATCTATACGGCAAATTGCCAAACGCAGCTGTTGCTCGGCATTATCGCCACTTTCCAAGGCGCGATGAAAACCGCGCACTGCCGAGCGTACCGTAGACTTCACATGGCGGTTACGCTGAGCACGCTTAGCTGCGATTTTTATGCGCTTAAGAGCAGACTTACTATTAGCCAAAAGACTCACCTCCTCGGCCATTCTATCATGGCAAGTGTTGCATGTGCAACTAGACAACGGCCAAAGCTCTCTGCTATGTCGGGAATATAGCAGGAACCGAGCGGACAGACTAAAATTGTCCATCAAATTTTAACAAAAAACCGAGGAGGTAGCAAGATGCTTGGAGCAATTATTCGCTTTATCGTATCGGCATTAGTCATTATGTTTATCGGTTTCCTGCTGCCAGGCGTAAGGGTGGCCAATTTCACCACCGCCCTCATCACTGCGGTAGTAATCGCTGCATTAGGTTGGTTGGCCGAAATGTTGCTGGGTGACCGAATTTCACCCCGTAGTCGCGGTTGGGTAGGTTTTGTTACCGCCGCTGTTGTCATCTACCTGACTGGCATGTTAGTACCCGGGTTCCAAGTGGGCGTCATCGGTGCCCTATTGGCATCCTTCGTCATCGGACTGATCGATGCCATCGTGCCCACTGAGATTCGCTAGTGAAACCGAGCAGCGAGGTTTTGCGGCAGCATACCTCTGTTCATACCGACTTGGCTTTGGAAGCCCATGCTGCTGCTGTTAAGACCGATTGGGATCAGCAAGGAGTACAGGTGGAGAAGCAGGAATTCGCCGGTGGCGTTGTCTCCCGCGTGCGAATTCTAGATGCTCGAGGCGCGGCCCGCATGGGCAAACCACAAGGCAATTATATTACTATTGAAGCCCCCGGNNCTGAAAGCCCTCTTGCCTCGGCCCCACAAATCAAGTGTGACTTTGGTAGTTGGACTGGGTAACTGGCACGTTACCCCCGACTCCCTAGGCCCTTTGGTAGTGGAAGAACTATTGGTTACCCGGCATCTTTTCGAGTATGCTCCCAATTATGTGGACGAGGGTATGCGCTCCGTTTGTGCCATTGCTCCCGGTGTGCTCGGCATTACCGGCATTGAAACAAGTGATATTATAGCGGGCGTCGTACAAAAAGTGCAACCTACCGTTGTTATTGCCATAGATGCTCTGGCAGCCTGCAATATAGAACGCCTGGGCACCACCATTCAAATAGCCGATACGGGGATAAGCCCGGGTTCCGGTGTGGGCAACAAACGTCATGCCCTCAATCGAGAAACGCTGGGAGTACCAGTGATCGCTATCGGCGCTCCTTCGGTGGTCTATGCTAACACTATTGTGTTAGACGCTATGCAAAAGTTGACGGCCAGCCTGCGAGAAGCCGCAAGCGATCAGGTGAGGGTGAGCGGCGTGCTACGAGATCTGTCTCCCGAGGAGCAGGGGCAGCTGGTGCATGAAGTACTGAGCCCCTTCTGGGGTAACCTGGTGGTCACTCCTAAGGAGACCGACGAGCAGATTAGGCAGCTGAGTAAGGTTATCGCTGGCGGGCTAAATGTAGCCCTTCAACCAGGCTTGGAGACCAGTGATACCCTAAGGTACTTACAGTGAATTGGTTGTAGCAATTAAGGTGTACTATACTGGCAGCCTCGATGGAACATGAGGGCCGGCTCCTGGCAACAACGTGCCAGGAGCCGGCTTTTGCGATAAGATATAATGAGGGCGGTTCTTTTCGACGGCTAAACGATTGCCTTCGGGTCCCGTTGCTCTATGAAACTAAAACAGAGGGGCTGACCATATGCAAAGCTATACAGAGGGTTGCTTTATCTGCGGTAAACCGCTTGTCTATTTTGAGACCGCAAAGCAGTTGTCCTGCCATATTTGCGGTACTGTGCATAGCGCAAATGCCAGTTGCGAGGACGGGCACTATGTTTGCGACTCCTGCCACACAGAAAAGGGGCTCATCTTCATAACCCAACATGCTTCTCAAACGCAGAGCAAGAACCCGGTTTCTATTGCCACAGAGATGATGGAGACTCCATCTATTAATATGCATGGGCCGGAACATCATTATTTGGTAGCTGCTGCCTTATTAGCCGCGTATAAAAACAGTGGTGGTCAAGTGGATTTACAGAAGGCGTTACAGAACGCGGTGCAGCGGGCAAGAAAGGTACCGGGAGGCATTTGCGGACTCTGGGGCAGTTGTGGCGCTGGCATCGGGACCGGTATTTTTGTAAGTGTCATAACGGGGGCAACGCCCTTGTCTGAAAGCGAATGGTCACTAGCGAACCAAATGACATCTAGGAGTTTAGCAGCTATTGCTGCTAATGGCGGTCCCCGGTGCTGCAAGCGCAACACCTACTTGGCAATAACAGAGGCGGTTGGATTCGTCAAAGAACGGTTTGAGATTGCAGTGGAACTCCCCGAGAAAATTACTTGCCATTTTGCGCCTAGAAATAAGCAATGTAGGAAAGAGAAGTGCTTATACACTCATCAGAGTACGCAGGCTTAACTTCACAGCCATGGGGGCGGTCGCACCTCGGGGGGCAACGTAAATGCCCACCGAGCGACCGTCCCCTTTTTGTGTCTGAAGGAAATGCTAGTTGATTTAACTATACTTAAGAATATCGCCCGGCTGACATTCGAGAGCTTGGCAAATGGCTGCTAGGGTGGAAAAGCGAATAGCCTTGGCCTTGTTATTCTTAAGTATCGACAGGTTGGCTAGTGTGATGCCTACTTTCTCAGCCAACTCGCTCAAACTCATGTTTCTTTCTAGCATTACGCGATCCAGATGGACAATAATCTCTCCCTTAGTAGTGTCCATCATATCGTCAAATCCTGCTCCTCTTTCATAGCCACGCCTAGCCGGAACACTTCAGCAAGCAGCAGGATCAAAACCCCGACGCCAACCTGCCCAAGATCAAAGCGTAAGCGGGCCACGGCTTCCACACCGGGTAGCTGAATCATTTCATGTATCCACCAGCCACTGAGGGCATTGGCTAGCGAAGTGAAGATTGAGATAGCGAAGAGGGCATAAGCGATAATACGCAACCGGCGAGCGTTGTCGGCAACAAAAGGATTATGCTCAAGTACTGTTGCCAATATCTTGTGTAGCTGCATCAGGATTACATAGGTACAGCCTGCAACCAGCAAGGTTACTAACATAGAAAATATGATGGCTTGGCCGGGCTGCCTTTCTTGGGCAAACGTAAATTTCAGATCTAGGCTTGGGGTTTGAACCACCAGTTGGTCACTGGGGCTTCTGAGAAGTATGGCGTTAGGCGAAAGCCAGGTAGCCACGATGGCGATTCCTCCAAGTACCATGGCTAGCAGCGTCAGTACCGAGAGGATTTTGGTCAAGTTGGTCATTAGACGTACCAGTCGTTGTGAACCCTGCAAGAAGATCACCTCCGTTTATTTGCTAGTATTATATCCCGGGTTTTATCGAAAATCAATATATTTTTATCGTTAGTCAATAAAAATGTATCGTGGGTGTAACTTAAGGCCCGCATATTAGCCTGTCCACTCTCATATAAATTGCTATAACCCTCTGGGGCTGGAGTTAGAAAAGGCAGGTGATAGCAATACGTTCTGAAAGAAACAATCGTGGTTGGCCCTTAGCCCCCTCGAACAAAGTCCTAATAGCCATTGCGGTCTGTACTCTGCTGTTTAGTAGTTTGCTGCCCGTATGGGGGTGGGCAGGAAGGGTAGAAGGGGTAGGGCAGAACAACTTGATTAGCCAGGGACCGGCGCCCAAGGGTAACTTGCTGGCTCGCCTGTGGCAGGGAGGGAGTGCCTTCATCTGGCAGGAGTTACTGCGAACTGCCATGCCAAAACCTCTGTGGGAGGCAGCCCCCAACAGCGGTGGATTGGGGCGGAGCCTGGCTGTATGGTTGGCGGAACAGGGGATTACCACCCCACGCGCGTTTTTGGCCTGGGGAGTGCCCATGCTCAGGGGCATATCAACCCTGGAAGATGAGATGGTGTTACCACCGGCCAACGAGCCCATTGTGCCGGCCCTGGTGTTGCCTGAGCCGGACACAGAAGCAGCCAGTGCTTTTGGCTGGAAGTACACCCCCCACGTCTTGATTTACCACACTCATAACGTAGAGTCTTTTACGCCCACCACCGGTAAGACCCATGTTTACGACGACCCGGAGCAGACCATTGTGCGAATTGGTGCCAAGCTGGCTGAAGACTTGCGGGCGTTGGGCATCCAAGTAACCCATTCCCGAGCTGACAATGTTAAGAATAACTACACCGCTGCCTACAACGAGTCATTGAAAACCGTCATGGCGGCTTTGCAGGCAGAACCCACCATTGAATATTCGTTTGACGTCCACCGGGATGCGGTGCCCCGCTCGGCCACCACAACAGTGATAGAAGGTCAAAGCGTCGGCCGCCTATATTTCTTGGTAGGTAGCAATGAAGGGCTAAATCACCCCAACTGGCGCAAGAACATGGCTTTTGCTGAGAAGTTGCATGCAAAGTCAGAGGAGCTGTATCCCGGCCTATCGCGGGGGATTTTGAACCGTCAGACCGCCCGTTTCAATCAGCATGTGCGAGAAAACGCGGTGTTGGTTGAAATCGGTGGTGATAAGAACACGATGGACGAGGCCCTGCGCACCGCCGGACTGTTGGCTAATATCATAGCCGAGGTTATCAGAGATCAGCAGCAAGGTCGCTGAGCATTGGCGGAGGGCTTATGCCTATGGGCCTCTAGGCCCTTGCTTGCCCATCGGGTACGAAGGTAAACAGTAGACTGGGGATATGCCTGGAGGCTGTTGTATCTGGATCTAAGCTCCCCAGACCTTAACCATATGGCCACGACCTGCAAAACTACGGGCTGTCGCAACTGTTTTTGCGACAGCCCGTTTAGGATTTAAGCTCCTACGTGTTTAAACATCCTGAGCCGAGGCTCTGCTAGACACACAATTTGCAGTCAATCACATCGTTTCCTGTAGAGTAGCTAACCGGTTGTCAAGGGGGTATAGAAGGCCGGTACTACTCGTGAATAGGATCAAAGAAGTCCATTCCTAAGGGAAGATTGCTATGTTGATGGAGAAAAGTTGCATGTTATACTGGATAAAAAGCATGAAGTGTTAGTTAGGATATGATAGGTCAAATGGGCATAAGAGGGGGAAGACACTTGATCTTTATTTCGTGGAACATTGATGCGTTAAACGCTGCCTTAACAGGCACTTCCAATAGGGCTCTACTATCTCAAGAAGTATTAAGAACTATTGCAGAGTATGATCCAGAAGTTATTGCCTTGCAGGAAACAAAGCTACCGAGTAACGGCCTTTCTAATAAACACTTAGAAATCTTGAAGGATATGTTTCCTGATCATGAAATCGTTTGGAATAGCTCGGTAGAACCGGCCCGCAAGGGGTATGCGGGTACCATGTTTTTATACAGGAACGATTTGTCCCCGGTGATTACTTTCCCTAAAATTGGCGCTCCGGATGCCATGGATTATGAGGGTAGGATCATAACCTTGGCGTTCAAGCATTTTTATTTGACACAAGTATATACGCCTAATGCGGGAGAGAGATTAAATCGTCTAGAAGAACGCCAAGTATGGGATAAGAAGTATGCTGATTATCTAGCGGAACTGGATAAGGAGATGCCTGTAATTGCAGCAGGAGACTTCAATGTGGCGCATAGGGAAATAGACCTCGCCCACCCGGACAGGAACCGGCAAACTGCTGGTTTCACCGATGAAGAACGTCAAGGTTTTAGTAACCTACTGGCAATGGGCTTTACAGATACCTTTAGGTATGTTCATGGTGATGTAACCGGGGTATATAGCTGGTGGGCTCAACGGGCTAGAACAAGTAAGATTAACAATTCTGGCTGGAGAATTGATTATTGGCTGGTAAGCAATCGTATTGCTGATAGGGTTATAAGATCTGAAATGATTGATTCGGGCCCCAGACAAGACCATACACCCATATTACTTGAAATAGATATCCAATGCTAAGCCAGGCTGTTGTTGATGGCAACATAAAGCAGACCTCCTGGCATCAACTTCGGTAGCCATCGTGTATGCTTTTTTGGATTTGCTAGTGCAACATCACGCTCTTTCCGACAGACTGTTGCCACAGATGCCCTAGTGTGGCTACCCACTGCGACACTACGGGGTAATAGGGCGTGCGCAACTATCCTGTTATTCCTTTTCTTGAGAGCAAAAATCGGGTGTGATATAATTTAGCCACGGTGCGCCTAATGGCGCACTATTCTATAGTTTAAACTTTTGTGCGGCCAGCTGATCGCCAGACTTCGTTGGCAGCCTCTTGAAGGAGAATCGAAGAGTGCAGCAAAACATTCGTAACTTCTGTATCATTGCTCATATTGATCACGGTAAGTCGACGTTGGCTGACCAGTTAATTCAAACCACCGGCACCTTATCTAAACGTCAGATGGTTGACCAAGTGCTGGATAATATGGATTTGGAACGCGAGCGGGGCATTACTATTAAGTTGCAGACAGTGCGACTACGCTATACCGCCACCGATGGGCAAGAGTATATTCTTAATCTCATCGACACCCCCGGGCATGTGGACTTCTCCTACGAAGTTTCCCGCAGCCTAGCTGCCTGCGAAGGCGCCTTGCTAGTTGTCGATGCGGTACAAGGCATTGAAGCCCAGACTTTGGCCAATGTCTATTTAGCGTTGGAACATAACTTAACGCTCATTCCCGTTATCAACAAAATCGACCTGCCGGCAGCCGATCCGGAACGGGTGAAGCGGGAAATAGAAGATGTCATCGGTATCGACGCGGAGAACGCCATCTTGTGCTCAGCAAAAGAGGGCATCGGCATAGAAGAGATTTTGGAGCGCATTATAACCGATATCCCGGCTCCCAGTGGCAATCCCGATGGGCCTTTGAGAGCCCTCATTTTTGACTCCTTCTATGATGATTACCGGGGAGTAATAACCTATCTACGGGTGGTTGATGGTACCCTGGCCCCGGGTATGAAGGTGCGCATGATGGCTACCGGCCGAGAGTTCGAAGTGATTGAAGTGGGTGTGTTTACGCCGCCCATGTTGTCTCTACCCCAGCTAGACACCGGACAGGTGGGATATATGGCAGCTAGCATTAAGAATGTGAAGGATACGCAAGTAGGCGACACCATCACTTTGGCCAAGAACGGAGCTGATACTCCCCTCGCCGGTTACCAGAAGGTTATGCCCATGGTCTATTGTGGGCTTTATCCCATCGATACGGTGCAATATGAGGATCTGCGCACCGCTTTGGATAAGTTGCAGCTTAATGATGCCAGCTTAGTCTACGAACCGGAGACGTCGGAGGCTTTGGGTTTTGGTTTCCGCTGTGGTTTCTTGGGGCTGTTGCATATGGAAGTGATACAGGAGCGTTTGGAGCGGGAGTATGGCCTAGATCTGATCACCACGGCCCCCAATACGGTCTATCAAGCCACTTTAACCGATGGCAGCGTCATTCATGTGGATAACCCGGCCCTCTTACCACCTGCTGGTAAACTGGCCTCATTGTCCGAACCCTTCGTTAAGGCTTCCATCATAGTTCCGTCCGAGTTCATCGGCAACATGATGGAATTGGCTAAGGACAAACGGGGTGTGTTTGTGAACATGGACTACCTGGATACTTCCCGAGTGGTATTAACCTACGAGTTGCCGTTATCGGAAATTCTGTATGACTTCTTTGATCAGCTAAAGTCTCGCAGTAAAGGCTACGCCTCTCTCGACTACGAGATGATTGGTTACCGCGAATCCGAGTTGGAGCGGCTGGACATTTTGATCAATGGTGAGGTGCTTGACGCCCTTTCTACCATAGTGCACAAGGACCGGGCCTATACTAAAGGTAAGGCCCTCGTGGAGCGCCTACGTCGCATTATCCCGCGGCAAATGTTTGATGTGCCGGTGCAGGCAGCCGTCGGCAACCGGATTATAGCTCGGGAGACGGTGAAGGCCCTGCGTAAGGACGTCTTAGCAAAGTGCTATGGAGGAGATATTTCTCGAAAGCGCAAACTGCTGGAGAAACAAAAAGAAGGCAAGAAGCGCATGAAACAGGTAGGAAATGTGGAAATACCGCAGGAAGCTTTCATGGCGGTACTGAAGGTAGATGAGTAATGGCAATCGGTCTTTATATACACGTGCCCTTCTGTCGACAAAAGTGTGCCTACTGTGATTTCTATTCGCTCCCTGCTCAAGCGGAGGCGGTGGAGCGCTACTTGGAGTTGTTGTTAACTGAAGCCGCTTTGCGCGGAAAGGGCCAAACTGTGAATACGGTGTTTTTGGGTGGGGGAACGCCCAGTTTGCTCTCAGCCCACCAGATATCGACTGTCCTGGAAGGGGTCAGTCGATATTTTTGCTTGACCAAGGATGTGGAAATTACCTTGGAGGCAAACCCGGAAACACTACAGCCGTCCAGCTTGGCTTCTTATCGCCAGCTGGGGATTAACCGTTTGAGCATGGGAGTGCAAACCCTCTCGTCCCAGCTACTAGTCCTCCTGGGAAGGCGGCATACGGCGCAGCAAGCTCTCGACGCCATCGATTGGGCCCATGCGGCCGGTTTTGACAATGTAAGCTGTGATCTCATTTATGGCATACCGGGGCAGTCGTTGGCCGATTGGCAGCAGGACGTGAGGGAGCTGGTGGCTAGAGGGCTGGCCCATCTATCCCTATATTGTTTAGAGATTTATGATGCTACCCCTCTGGGACAAACTATAGCTGAGGGACGACTGGAGCCACTTTCGGAGGATCTGGCAGCTGATATGTACGATTGGGCCCGGGTCTATTTGCCCCAGCAGGGCCTAGAGCAGTACGAGATTTCCAACTTTGCCCGCCCCGGACGCCAGTGTCGTCACAACCTCAACTATTGGCAAAACGGGGAGTATATCGGGCTGGGGCCAGCCGCCTGTTCTTACTTACAGGGGACCCGGCAGTGTAATGGGGCTAGTCTGGCAGCCTATGAACAAGCCTTAGCAGTCGGTCAGCTACCAGTGGAGTTTTGCGAACGCCTTGATGAACTAGGTACTGCTGCTGAAACCGTCATTTTAGCCCTTCGTCTCAATGCGGGAGTAAATCGGGAAGCCTTTGCTCGGCGCTTTGGCCGAGACCTCGAGGACGTTTTTGGTGAGGAAATTGGGGAGCTGCTGCACAAGGGCTGGTTGGAACCCACCGAACAAGGCTATAGGTTGCCCTGGCACATGCGCCCGCTGGCCAATGCGGTCTTCGCCAGCTTTTTGCGGGACACCAATACTTGACAACAGAAAAGAGCTGGTGCTATCTTAGAGTTAGTATATTAGCACTCGCCGAGGGAGAGTGCTAACAATAGAGTAGTGATGGCTATGCAATCGTTGTTTTATCAACCTGCAACGCGCCACGCGTTGCTAGAGCGTGTAATCCAGTCACATTACTGGGGGTGAGGACGAATGGGATTGGATAAGCGTAAGCGTCAGGTTCTTTATGCCATCGTCCATGACTATATCCAGACAGCAGAGCCGGTCGGGTCGCGCACGATTTCTAGGCGTTATGAGTTGGGCGTTAGTCCGGCCACTATCCGTAATGAGATGAGTGATCTGGAGGAAATGGGCTATCTAGAGCAGCCTTATACTTCGGCGGGCCGCATTCCTTCGGACCTCGGCTACCGTTTTTATGTGGATTCTCTGCTACAAATTCCTAGTCTTACCCAGCAGGAAGTTGAGCTTATGAAACGGGTGCTGTCTTTACGGATGAGAAGTGCCGAAGAGATTGTGCAGCAGTTGGCAAAACTGCTGTCCGCCCTGACCAGTTATACGGCGATCGTGCTCGGACCGTCCGAGTCGCAAGTCCGGTTACGCCAGATACAGCTGGTGCCAATAAGCAGTAGGCAAATCTATCTAGTAGGTGTGACCGACGGGGGATTGCTACTCAACCGCATGATCGAAGTACCAGGCGGTGTGGCGGCTGAAAGTCTAGCTTACCTGCAGCAGTGGTTAAACCAACGCTTAGCTGGTCTTACCCTCGAACAGATCAAGACCCGGAGCCTGGCTGATCTGCAACATGACATGCAAATCAGCATCGATTTGTTCGAGACGGTTGTGGATGAGTTATTGGGCATTGCTAATCGGCCTGAAGTCGGAAAAGTGTATTTAGGCGGTACGACCAACATCCTAAACCAGCCGGAATTCCATGACTTGCATAAGGTGCGGACTATCCTAGAATTGCTAGAGGAGGACACCCTTGTCTGGAAGGCAATAGCTCAAGTGGCTGGTAAAGGGGTATCGGTTTCTATCGGAACGGAAAATCCCCTGAGTGCAATGCATGATTGCAGTTTAATTACGGCCGAATATCGTTTGGGCGACGGTTTGGTTGGGCATTTTGGGTTGCTCGGCCCAACACGCATGAATTACGAACGGGTGTTGGCCTTGGTGCAAGGGGTCTGTGACACTCTAAATCAGCTATACGGTATGTAAGAGCCCTGGAGCTGTGGATGAAGGGGGGTATGCACCATTTCCATCCGGCAAGTGAGTGGGGAAAGCGAAGTTGATGAGAAGCTAGCAGCGTTAATGACCAATGCCACTGCTGTGCAAGCTATTGCCGCTGCTGTCGAGGGAACGATCGGTCCCAAGGGACTGGATACCATGCTGGTAGACCGATTTGGCGATGTGACCATTACTAATGCGGGCGTTACTATCCTGGATAAAATGGAGGTCAATCACCCGGCGGCTCGCATGCTAATTAATACAGCCAAGGCGCAGCAGGAGGAGATTGGCGACGGCACCACCACTACCACCATTCTCAGCGGAGCCTTAGTTGCAGAGGGGCTGAATCAGGTGGTACGCGGCGTGCCAGTGGCTCGAGTTATTGAAGGTTTGCGGGCCGGATTACGGACGGCCCTGGCTTCCTTTGAGCGCCGTAGCCGGCCCATCCAAGGCCTGGATGATCCCATCTTGCGGCAAATTGCCTTTGTGGCTGGGCGTGAGAATGACGATATCGCCGATCTGGTGGTGGGGGCCCTAGGGTTAATTGGTCCGGAAAAGATACAGGATAGGGCCTTTAAACTGGCAGACACGGTGGTGGCGCAGGAAGGTGCCGCTAATGAGGTTTTTATGGGTGTAATCATTGACAAGCAACGGCTCAACAAACAGATGCCAAGAGAGCTGTCTGACGTACGGGTGTTGGTTGTGGATGACGCCCTAGAGCCAGAGGAGATAGAAGACGAAGCGCTGGCTACCGAGGCCGGCTTTAGTCGCTACTTAGAGCTGCAACGGGAGTTTAAGGCCAACATAGAGAAAATNNTAACCGACGCTAATGTTATGGTGGTTAGTCGGGTGGCGGCTCGCGAGTTGCGGCGGGCTGCTGAACATTGCGGTGCCCGTCCTATTAAGCGCACTGGTTTGTCTCGGAGTAAAGAAGATCTGATTCGTTACTTCGGGCAGGCGGAGCAGGCTGTAGAAGATGAGAAGCTAGGGCAAATTCGTATTCTCGGTGGGGCAGGGAAACCGATGGCCACAATTCTAGTGGGTGCTGCGACAGCGGAGGTTGTTGGGGAACGACAGCGTATCGCTAAAGATGCGGCATCGGCGGTGCAGGCTGCCACCTGGGGTGGGTATGTGCCCGGAGGAGGGGCCATTGAGTTGGCCGTCGCCCGCGATGTGGAACGGGCCCGGGAAACGGTAAAGGGTATGGCCGCCTATGGGCTGGATTGCGTCAGCAGTGCTCTGCGCAAGCCGCTGGCCCAAATTGTGGCTAACGCGGGCTTTAATCCACTGGAGAAGGTAGAAGACGTTATAGCCGCCCAGGCTGAACAAGAGGACGATTCGCTGGCCATCAATTGTGACACTGGTGAAGTGGCCAGTATGTTTGAACTGGGGGTGGTTGACCCAACCCTGGTAAAAATCCACGCCCTTAAGGCAGCCGGTGAGGTGGCTGAGGCCATATTGCGCATTGACACCATTATCAAAAAGAAGGATGAAGAAGATAAGGCATCGGAAGGAAGGCCGATGAAAAGTATAGATTTTTAGCGAGGTGGCGGAGTGAACAAAGAGCATATATCCCCGAAAGAACATAGAGAAACCGACGGCCTTGCGGAAGAAGAGTTAAAGGAACACGATGCCCCTGCAACCGATAATGGGTCTGTTGATGCTGGACAGACGGCAGGGGACGGTTCAACGCAGCAGGCTGAAGGGGCAGAAGAATGCCGCACTCAGTTGGAGCAAGAGTTGGAAAATCGGCTGTTGCGCTTGCACGCCGAGTTCGATAATTATCGTAAGCGCACGGCCCGCGAGCGGCTGGAGCAGTCGACCATCGCTCAAGCCGACCTTGTGACCAGCCTATTGCCCGTATTAGACAATTTTGAGCGGGCACTGGCTAACCTACCGCAAGAGGGTGATACGGCTTGGGCTGAGGGTGTACAACTGGTGCACAAACAATTGCTAGATGTACTGGGCCAGCAGGGCCTGGAACGCATCGACTGCAACCAGCCCTTTGACCCGAATGTCCATGAAGCTGTCATGCGAGAAACCTGCGGCGAAGAGGTGGCAGACGGTACTATTTTGCAGGAACTGCAGCCGGGTTATCTCTTTCAGGGCCGATTACTGCGCCCTAGTATGGTGAAAGTGGCTACTCGTAGTTAGTAGCTCTTACTTTGGTGAGTGTTAGAGGAGGTAGACGAAATTGTCGAGAGTGGTTGGAATTGACCTGGGAACTACAAACTCAGTAGTCGCAGTCCTAGAAGGTGGCGAGCCTACTGTCATTGCTAATGCAGAAGGATCGCGCTTGACTCCTTCAGTTGTTGCTTTTGCCAAGAATGGAGAGTTGCTGGTAGGCAGTGTGGCCAAGCGTCAGGCGGTAAGCAACCCTGATGGCACCGTGCTCTCTATTAAACGCCATATGGGAACCAACTATAAGGCCAACATCGGTGGCAAAGCCTATACGCCCCAGGAAATCTCGGCCTTTATTTTACGTAAGCTGAAGCAGGAAGCAGAGAATTATCTGGGCGCTCCCGTTACGCAAGCAGTCATTACCGTTCCGGCCTACTTCACCGATAGCCAACGGCAAGCTACTAAGGATGCGGGGGAAATTGCAGGTCTAGAAGTGCTGCGTATTATTAACGAACCTACCGCAGCCGCTTTAGCCTATGGTGTAGACAAGTCCCAGGACCAGACGATTCTAGTTTTCGATCTGGGTGGCGGCACCTTTGACGTTTCTATCCTAGAGCTAGGCGAAGGTGTATTTGAAGTGTTGGCCACCGCCGGCAACAATAGGCTGGGTGGGGATGACTTTGACCAACGCATAGTGGACTACTTAGTGCAAGAGTTTAAGAAAGAGCAAGGCATTGACCTAAGCAAAGATAATATGGCTATGCAGCGGCTGAAGGAGGCAGCGGAAAAGGCCAAAATTGAGCTTTCGGGCCTGTTGAGTGCCAATATCAACCTGCCGTTCATCACTGCTGATCAAAATGGCCCTAAGCATCTTGATATGACTATCACTCGGGCCAAATTTGAGGAATTAACTCGAGACCTGGTGGAGAAAACTTTGGGACCAACTCGTCAGGCCCTTGCCGATGCGAAACTGAAGGCCTCGGATATCGATCGGGTAATTTTAGTCGGTGGTTCCACGCGTATTCCAGCCATTCAAGAAGCTGTCAAGAACTTGATCGGCAAAGAGCCCCATAAGGGCGTCAACCCCGATGAAGTAGTGGCAATGGGGGCAGCCCTGCAGGCCGGTATGATTGCCGGCGATGTGAAGGGCGTGGTGCTGTTAGACGTAACACCCCTCTCTCTCGGTATTGAAACACTGGGTGGCGTGTTCACCAAACTGATCGATCGTAACACCACTATTCCGACGGAGAAGAGCCAGATTTTCTCCACGGCAGCCGATAATCAGACCTCGGTGGAAATCCACGTATTGCAGGGCGAACGGCCTATGGCTAATCAGAATGTGACTTTGGGCCGGTTCACTTTGGATGGAATTCCTCCGGCACCACGTGGCATTCCTCAGATCGAGGTTAAGTTTGATATTGACGTCAACGGTATCGTCAACGTGAGCGCCAAGGACATGGCCACCGGTAAGTCGCAACACATCACCATAACTTCCTCCAGTGGTCTTTCCAAGGAGGAAATTGAGCGCATGGT
>MTKW01006389.1_pt1 | contig 15996 bp, 16 predicted proteins | sample 1042761 | NCBI WGS metagenome assembly MTKW01 (sample SAMN06205366, study PRJNA360243) | anaerobic digester metagenome | biome: Wastewater treatment plant; feature: Anaerobic digester sludge; material: sludge; isolation source: anaerobic digester fed with sludge from wastewater treatment plant ... | reverse complement strand
TGGAACTTGCATCCAGGGCTATGGAGAAGCCAGGAGACTTGCCGGGTACTCCATTTGTGAGCCATGATGCTACCCATCCTACTACCCCTTTTGGCGATATTCCCCTGATCCATTGGCCGCTGGTTTCCAGAACCCTTAGTACATCGCCTCTTTGCACCATTGATACGACCGGGTAGCTTGTCCCAGGCCCAGACCTAAAATTCACGTCTGTTGCGTTTATAGTTGTTGTACTGTATTTTCCCAATGACCACGAGGATTCAGATATTCCAAATGAGAGGGCAGGATCCTTGACAGAGGAGATAACAGTATCAGGCCCGTATACCCATCCTTTCACCCCTCCAGAAGTCTCCACTGCGATCCAGGCTCCCCTGGAGGTTATATATTTCGCTGAATCGTTAGTATTCAGTTTGGCCATGGCACCTGAACCCTTAATTGGTGACTGGTAGACAGTTACGGCCTGGTTCCGAGGCCGGACAAGCATATCTCCTGTAACCTTCTGGGTATCTTGTATTTTAGGGAGAATGAGCTGGAGAAGAGGTTCATGTACCCAGCCTGTCCTGGCATTTCCCAGAGATACCCTAATCCAGTCGCCTCTTTTGGCCTCGGCCGGATAGGAGATACCTTTTTGGGTTAGCCCAACTACAGGGAAGCCAGTTCCAGGCCCCTGGCGCATATTGACGTCGGTTCTTGTTATGACAGCCCTTATGCCGCTGGAATTGAGATCTATGTCAACAAGCCATGATGCGATCCATGCTTCTTTGTTCTTGTACATAACTTTGAGCCAGTCTTTTTCGACAGACAATACATCAAGCCAGGTTCCTTCAAGAACCAGGCCGGCCACATTGTAATTAGTCCCAGGGCCAGTTCTCAGGTTACAAGCATCTCCGATTACTATTCCTTTGAATCCTGAGAAATTCGAGACCGGCGTTCCCGTGCTATTGCTAAATGCCGGTGAAGGATAGAAGAGTGAATTCGACATAAGGCATGTGATCACAGTGAGAAGAAGAAACTTGGACAACCTGGTCCCTATTCTGCGTTGTGCTATGTGTTCTAAATTCATTATTGAGTTATGTTCTTTCATATGTATCAACCTCACACCAAGAATGGGGCCAAAAATTTAGTAAACCTGCTCTACCATAGTAATCGAAACCAACCATCCCATATTGAGACGAGATCCGTCAGATAAATGTTCCGTTATCGACAATTATTGCACATAATTCCGCCATTCGCCTTAAAAGTTGAGCGCGATGCCCGTCTAGACAGGTATAAGCAACATGTGCCAAAAAAAACGGAACCGCAGATTCTGTCACAAACAGAAGCTGCGGTATTGGCCGGATTCAGCAGTTATTCCTCGTGGGCCGGTTTCTTGCCTGTTTGCTCATAGTAATTCTGAATGGCGGCGTGGACGGCATCAGCGGCCAGGTTTGAGCAGTGCAGTTTCTGAGGAGGCAATCCGCCCAGGGCTTCTGCGACAGCCTTATTGGACACTTCCAGTGCCTCTTCGAGCGTAAGCCCTTTGACCAGTTCAGTTACCATTGAACTGGTAGCTATGGCTGCCCCGCACCCAAATGTCTTAAACTTGATGTCCTCGATTCTGTCATCTTTGATTCTAAGTGTAATTCTCATTACATCTCCGCAAACAGGGTTTCCGACTTGCCCTGTTCCGTCTGGATTCTCAATTTCCCCTACATTTCTGGGGTTAAAGAAGTGATCCATTACTTTATCGTTGTACATCCTTATCCCTACCTTTGCCTCAAAAACTACTACCCTGGCCGAACACTGACATGGAACGAAGTCTTTCTACTATAGGGGGCAATATCTGTATCACGTAATCGATATCTTCTTCGGAAGTGGATCTTCCCAGAGTCATCCTCAGTGATCCATGGGCAGTTTCGTGGGGAAGGCCCATGGCTAAAAGCACATGAGATGGTTCAAGGGAACCTGAAGTACAGGCTGACCCTGATGATGCTGCAACTCCCAGAAGATCAAGGTTAAGGAGCATTGCTTCGCCTTCAACATGTTTTACACTGATGTTTACGTTATGCGGAAGCCTCTCTGACGGGTGTCCGTTAAGAACCGCTTCAGGTATGTTGGCAAGAAGGCCCTGAATAAGTTTGTCGCGGAGCCTGGATAGTCTTTGAGCTTCTTGAGGCAGGCCGGTTTGTGCCAGATGGCATGCTTCGCCGAAACCTACTATTCCGGGCACATTTTCAGTACCTGCACGGAGCCCTCGTTCATGGGCTCCTCCGGTGGCCTGAGGAGTGAGCCGTGTGCCTTTTCTTACGAAAAGCGCTCCTACGCCTTTCGGGCCATAAATCTTGTGGCTGGAAAGAGTAAGAAGATCCACGCCAAGATCATTTACGTCGATAGGGATTTTGCCTGCACTTTGCACTGCATCAGAATGGAACAAGATACCGTGTTCACGTGCTATCTTTCCGATTTCGGAAATAGGCTCTATTGTGCCCACTTCGTTCTGGCCGTGCATTACCGATATAAGAACGGTACTGCCGGTAATGGATTTTCTAATGTCTTCAGGGTCAATCATGCCATATTTGTCACATGGAACATAAGTGACTTTGTACCCTTCCCTTTCCAGCAGTTCAAAGGTGTGGAGTACCGCATGGTGTTCGATTTGACTGGTGATAAAGTGGTTGCCTTTATCCTGCATAGCCCGGGCAATGCCTCTTATGGCGAGATTATCAGCTTCTGTTCCTCCCGACGTAAATATGATTTCCCTGGGAGTTGCCCCAATCAGTGAAGCTATTTTTTCTCTGGCAAGATCGACAGCCATTCGGGCTTCATACCCGTACCGGTGTACGCTGGAAGCATTGCCGAATTTATCGGCAAAATACGGCAACATGGCAGCCAGCACTTCAGGCCTAACAGGAGTTGTTGCAGAATGGTCTAGATAAACCGGTTTGTGAGTTTGCAGCTGACTACTCATGACTCAATTCCCCTTTCATCATGGGTTAATCTCCATCAAGTAAGTCTGTAAGAGTTATGGAATCAAGAACACTGTCAATTGCCTCTCCGACTTTCTGCCAGACCAACTTGGCCCGGCAGTCATCAGGGCAGTTGAAGTGGGAAAAATTCTCGTCAACACAATCAACAGGGACTACAGGCCCTTCTACAATCCTGATAATTTCGCCGACTGTTATCTGATCGGCCGGTTTGGCCAGTGTATAACCTCCGCCGAATCCTCTTTTTCCTAGCACCAGGCCGCCTTCCCTGAGAGGTTTCACAATTTGCTCAAGGTAACCCTGGGATACTTTTTGGATTGATGATATCTCTGACAGCGAGGTTAGGCTATCACCTGACCTGGCCAGCTGATACATTAGGAGTACAGCGTAATGCCCTTTTGTAGAAAGCGAAAACGGCAATTTGGTTCACCTCGGTTTCAAAGAGCGCCTGATTGCTGCAATCAGACTAATCCTATTATTATGCTAGGATTAGTCTTAGTCAAGAGAAATTGCACCCATTAACTGCCGTTGATTGGAGAACTTCAGCAAGAGGAGGTATTATACTGGAAGAGAGCGAATCTTAATCAAACTTTACTAGTATCGTGAGGGATTAATGTGGGCATTGATGAGAAGTCCCTTAGAGAGATAATCAAGCGTCTCGAGAAAGAAGTTTCTCAAAGGCCGAAGGATATTGCCACAAGGCTTCAACTTGCTTTGTCTTACATGAAGACAAGAGAACCGGACAAAGCAAAAGAACAACTGTCTAAAGTCATTGACCTCGATAAGCGCAATGTTGAGGCCCATTACTACCTGGGCGTAACAATGGCCGATTCAGGAGAAATCGAAGAGGCTAAGAGTGCATGGGAGAGGGCTGTATCTCTTGACAAGAACCACAGTCCGTCCTTGTATTTCCTGGGCAAGATATATGCCCTTGAGGGCAAACTGGATGCTGCCATTTCTCACACAGAAAGAGCCAGAGATGCAAGGGCCGGCAATATACTGGCCCATTCCCAATTGGGCGAATTGTACTTAGCGAAAGGTAGAATCAAAGATGCCCTTAACGAATGGCTAGAGGCTCTGAAGATTGATCCGTCTAACCTTCAGGCATTACATAATGTAGGGGCAATATATACTGACCTTCAAATGTTCGATGAGGCTCTTGACATGCTCGGGAGAGCTGAAAGGTTGGGATCTGCAGCCCCACTGCTCCACTTCAATAAAGGCCTTTCTTTTTTGGGCAAGAAAGAATACGGGAAGGCCCTTGAGTCTCTGTCTAAGGCCAAGGAATTGGAACCGGACAATATTAGAACGATTACTACTCTTGGCGAAGCCTATGCATTGTCAGGAAATATTGATGCAGCAATAGATCAATGGAAACAGGTTCTTGCAATTAGCCCTGATGATTTGTTTGCCACGTATAATCTGGGGCTCGGGCATTTTCAAAAGCAGGAGCAGGCCGAGGCTATAAAATTGTGGGAAAAGTGCATTTTGATCAATCCAGAATACATACCTGCTCATCAGAACCTGGCTACTGCTGCAGTAATGGCCGGCGATTTTGACCGAGCCATTTACCGGTGGCAGCAGATAAGCCAATTGCAGCCTACTTCCCCAGAGCCCCAAATGGTATTGGGGGATTTGCATTTCAGGGCAGGCAATCTTCAGGAAGCCAAGCGTACATCGGAAAATCTTCTTGATGCACTTAAGCAGGTAGATCTGAAAGAATCAGGGGTAAAGAAACTACGGTCAGATGTGGAACTCTTGTATGGTACCGTGCTCTTGGCGCTAGGCAATGCACGGGAAGGGTTGAAACACTGGTTGGAAGCTATGAAACACAATCCGAATTTCGCCCTTGAGTCAGGCTCATTCATATCCAGGGCTATATGGCCTGAACTCCTTGCATCTGCCAGGAACAGTGCCAGAACCGAAGACGAGAAGAAAGTCGTAGGCCTGGTAGGTAGCTTTGTGAAAGAGGACACCTGCCCCCCTGAAGGTATCCAAAAGGTTCCAGGCCCTCAGGAAGGCGGAAAGGGCGGCTTCACGTGGTTTTCCAGGGGAAAGAAATAGGAACAGGCCCTGCTTTTCAGGATATTGAAGTGATTGCCCTTATAGGGCCGAGCGGAACAGGCAAGTCCCACCACGCTATGTTGGTTGCCCAGGAGCATAAATGCCAGGCAATTATCGATGATGGGCTTTTGATTTCCGGATCTCGAATTATTGCAGGAAGATCGGCTAAGCGGGAAGAAACTAAGACTGCTGCGGTTAGAAGGGCTGTCTTTACTTCGCCAGGACATGTCCTCGAGGTACGGACAGCCCTTGAAGACCTTAAACCAAAGAGGATTCTAATACTGGGCACTTCAGTTTCTATGATAGAACGCATAGTGTCCAGGCTAGGCCTCCCCAGGCCTGCCCAAAGCCTGGATATAAGAGAATTCGCCAGCGAAGAAGAGGTAAGAGAAGCCCTTTGGCGGCGCCGGCAGGAAGGGAAACACGTAATCCCTGCCCCGACATTTGAAGTAAAGAAAACCTTTTCAGGATACATGGTAGATCCGCTGCAGATATTTGTAAGATCCAGGGAGCAAAAAGCTGCAATCCTTGAAAGAAGCGTGGTTAGGCCTACATACAGCTATTTCGGCAATTTTTATATTGCAGACAATGTCGTGATGCAGATTGCTACCAGGATATGCTACGAAGTTCCTGAAGTAAAGAGGGTCTTGAAGGCACTGGTCCTCACTACAAGCGAGGGGGCAACCCTTGAAGTGGAATTGGTGATTAGCTACGGCTCTAATGTGTTTTCTGTTATGAGTGAGGTTCAGTCTAAATTGAAACAGAAACTGGAGTACCTTACCGGAATTTATCTTCTAGGCGTTGATGTAGTCACAAAAAAAATCGGCGTAGATTAGGCTTGTTCAAGGAAAATGGACGGGTAGTGTCTAAATAGTATGTATGGGAGGGAGAAAATGAAACCCGGGTATAGCCTTGAACTTGTACAGACCCAGAAACTTGTCTTAACACCTGAACTGCGTCAGGCAATCATGGTTCTTCAGATGAATGTTCAGGAATTGTCAGAATTCATGCTGTCAGAAACCGAGAAGAACCCGCTTCTTGAGGTTACAGATGAACGGCATCATGAGGTCTCTACAGACGTTACAGAGGACGAAGAGGACTGGATCGCATATTTCTGCGATTCGTCAGACCTTGGCCTCGGGCAGAGAATTTCCCACCAGGCCAGAGAGGAATTTACCCCTGTATATCAAGGACTGCCTGAAAGAGGCGAGACAATACGCGAACACCTCACATCCCAATTGGGGCTTATGCACCTGAACAAAAAAGAACTGGCCCTTGCCCGGTTCATTATTGGAAGTATTGATGATAACGGTTATTTAGGGTCCTCAATGCCTGAGATCGCCGTTGCTACTGGAAGCACCATGGAACAGGTTGAATCCATTCTGAAAACAATCCAAAGTTTTGACCCTCCAGGAGTGGCTGCCAGAAACCTCAGGGAGTGCCTTGAACTTCAGGCCCAGTCCCGGGGTCTTGGGGACCTGCCATTGAGAATCATCAGGCATTACCTTGATGATTTGGGCCAGGCCCGTTATAGCAGGATAGCTCAGGAAGAGCAAGTCTCCCTTAAGGACGTATTGCGCGCCAGAGACTCTATCTTGCGTTTGGATCCCAAACCCGGGGCCATGTTTTCCCAGGGGCACGTAACTTTTGTAGTGCCTGACATTATTGTCAAGAAGCTTGGCGACGATTTTGTGGTCATATTGAACGATAATGTCCTTCCATCTATAAGGTGGAATTCCTACTACAGAAGTCTGCTTTCCAGGGGAGAGCATGAGGCAAAGACTTACCTTACACAACAGGCAAGAAAGGCCTATTTTCTTCTAAAGAGTATAGAGCAAAGAAGAATGACAATATCAAGGGTTATGGAAAGCATCTTAAGGCGCCAGAGAAGATTCTTTTTAGAGGGGCCGGCACATGTTGAGCCCATGACTCTTAATGATATAGCAGAGGAACTTGAGATCCACAGTTCGACTGTATCAAGGGCAATATCGGGAAAGTATGTAGATACTCCCTTTGGAGTCTTCTCGTGTAGAATGTTTTTCAGTCCGGGGGTAGAATCCGGAGGGCAAGAGATCTCTCAATACAATATCAAGAAGGCCATTGAAGAGATTGTTAACAATGAAAACCCGGAAAACCCTTGGACAGACAATGAAATCGTTGAACTTCTGGCCAAAGAAGGTATGGATATAGCCCGGCGTACTGTAGCCAAGTACCGTTGCCAACTCGGAATTTTGCCGTCGAACCGCAGAAGGCGGCTATGAATTTGTTTTATCATCTTTAGCGCTTCCTCGTTTTTACCAGGGTACAGGTAACCAGGTCCGATCAAAATCGAACTATTCTGGAGATTTGACTAATTGCCCAGTTTGGAACTAAAATTGACCTTGTGCAGTCACTGACGCTTGAACCTGTTCGGGACTTAAAGGACTTATAGCAGAAGTGATAGAATTTCATCAACGTAGATTTTTTTATGGCTTTAACCAAGGCTGCAATTGAGGTGGTATGAGTGATTACCATAAAAAGAATGTTTGGAGGCGTGAATGTTCCTCATAAGAAGGAACTGTCGGAACAATCTCCGATCGAGTTCGCCGGAATTCCCGGGGAACTTGTACTTTTTTTATCTCAGCATATAGGCGCCCCGTCAAAGGCTGTGGTGAGCCCTAAGGATATTGTGAAAAGGGGCCAGTTAATAGCCGAACCTCAGGGTGTGGTAAGTGCTGCTTTACATGCTCCTACATCCGGTACAGTAAAGGCTATTGAACCAAGGTTTCACCCTGTACAAGCCCGTATGGCCGAGGCAATTATCCTCGAACCAGATGGCAAGCATGAACTGTATGAAGATCTGTCTCCGGCTGCGTCCGGGCTAGACGCCATATCTGCTGAGGTAATTCAGGTTTTGGCAAGGGATCTGGGCCTTGTTGGCCTTGGAGGGGCAGCATTTCCAACGGCTGTGAAACTTTGCCCGCCCAAGGACAAGCTCATTGATATGTACCTTCTAAACGGTGCAGAATGTGAGCCGTACCTTACAGCTGACCACAGGGTGATGCTTGAAGAGGCTGAGCAGGTCGTTTTTGGATTCAGGGCACTCATGAAAGCTTCCGGAGTTGTCAGGGGGACGGTCTGCATAGAGGACAATAAGCCTGACGCTATAGAGGCCATGAAGAAGGCCATTGAACCCTACGGCGAACTTGAACTGGCAGTACTCAGTGCCCGCTATCCAAGGGGCGGCGAAAAGCAGCTCATTCAGGCGGTTCTGGGGCGGGAAGTACCCCCTCCTCCAGGGCTTCCTCTTGACGTTGGCGTAATTGTGTCTAACGTGGGCACTGCATATGCTATGGCAGAAGGAATATTGACAGGCATGCCGCTGGTAGAGAGGGTTGTGAGTGTTACTGGCGAGGGTGTAGCAAAACCATCAAACTTTAGGACTTTGATAGGTACCCCCTTGTCTTTCCTTATTGAGAAGGCCGGAGGGTTCAGCAGTACTCCCGGAAAGGTAATTATGGGAGGGCCTATGATGGGCCCGGCGGTCAAGAGCTTGGATGTTCCGGTGTTAAAAGGCACCTCCGGGGTTTTGGTACTCAAGAAGGAGCAGGTTGTTCAGGAACCGGTCTTGCCTTGCATACGTTGTGGAAAATGTGTTGACGCATGTCCAATGAGGTTGCAGCCTGTGTGGATGGCAGCCTATGCCGAGCGCGGGCTAATGGACGATGCCGAGAATTCGAGAGTAATGGATTGCTGTGAATGTGGTGCATGTACCTTTGCGTGCCCGGCCAAGAGGCCCCTGGTTCAGTGGATAAAATTGGCCAAGGCTGAAATTGCCTCAAGGCGAAAGGCACAAAGAAATAGTTAGGCCGGGCCTGGAGAGACGGAGGGTATTAACATGGAGGACAAATTGCTGATAACACCTTCCCCCCACATAACAAGCACTAAGACAGTGCGGGGGATAATGCTTGACGTAGTGATAGCTCTCATCCCGGCGAGCATTGCCGGAGTTTTCTTGTTTGGGTTCAGGGCATTGTGGGTGATTCTGGCTTCTGTTGTTTCTGCGGTGGCATCGGAAGCCATTTACCAGAAGGCCGTTAAGAGAGAGGTCACCGTTAAGGATCTTTCGGCGGTTATTACAGGGCTTCTGTTGGCTCTGACTTTGCCGCCTAATGTACCTATTTGGATGCCTATTATTGGGTCGGCGTTTGCAATTGTGGTAACAAAGCAGATATTTGGCGGGTTAGGAACCAATTTCGTCAATCCTGCACTTGCTGCCAGGGCCCTTCTTCTTGCTGCCTGGCCATTGCACATGACCCGTGATTGGGTGAATCCTATGACTTATGACGCAGTAACAACTGCAACCCCTTTAGTTGCTTTTAAGGGCACAGGGCAGACTGCGCTGGCAATCAAAGATATGCTTCTGGGCCAGAGAATCGGTTCCCTGGGTGAAACAAGCATACTTGCGCTTCTTCTAGGGGGCCTTTATTTGATAGCAAGAGATGTAATCGATTATCGAATCCCTGCAGGCTACCTTGGGACCCTGGCCTTAGGGACATGGATTTTTGGAAAACCCGGAGCGTTTTTCCAGGGAGATGGACTGAGTGCTATTCTTCTTGGCGGGGCATTCCTTGGGTCTTTCTTCATGGCTACTGATTACGTGACCTCGCCTGTTACACCTAAGGGCAGGCTGTACATGGGGATCGGTGCAGGGCTTATTACCTTGCTCATAAGGCTGTGGGGCGGCTACCCTGAGGGTGTTACCTATGCCATTTTGTTCATGAACCTTGTTACGCCGCTGATTGATAGGTATGTGGTGCCTAGGTATTACGGTTACAGCCACGATGCTACGGCCAGGCGAAGTGCGGCAGGAGGTGAATCCAAATGAAGGCAAACAAGTCATCCCTTGGGTATGATTTCATAAAGGGCTTTATAGATGAAAACCCAACCTTCAGGTTGGCAATAGGCATGTGTCCTACTCTTGCAGTTACAACATCTGTAGTCAACGGATTTTGGATGGGAGTGGCTGTAATATTCGTCCTTTCCTTTTCTAATGTGTTTGTGTCGCTGTTGAGGAAGGTCGTGCCTGATGAAATACGAATTCCTATTTTTGTAATATTGATTGCTACCCCTGTGGTAATTGTGGAATTGCTCATGAGGGCATATTTGCCTGCCATCTATGATGTTCTGGGAATTTTCGTTCCCCTCATAGTGGTTAACTGCATAATAATTGCCCGGGCCGAAGCTTTTGCATACAAGAGGCCGGTGATTAACTCGCTTATGGACGGCATGGGCATAGGAGCGGCATATACCCTTAACCTTATGATTATCGGAGGAATAAGGGAATTCCTTGGAACCGGGCAGTTTACCTTTGGAAGCACGTCTTTTCCATCTGTCCCGGCTTTTGAACCGGCTGCCGTTATGTTGACTCCTCCGGGCGGATTCATAACTTTGGGCGTTCTCATGGCAGTTCTCAATATTGCAGTTATGCGGTGGAGTAAGGCCAAAGAGACAGGATCTGATACCGGGCAGGGACACTGCTAAGAAGGAGGGATTGTGATGTCGATTATTGGGATAATACTAGGCGGAGTCCTGGTTAACAACTTCATCTTTATGCAATACCTGGGCATATGCCCTTTCATAGGAGTGTCTCAGAGTCTTGACACTGCACTGGGCATGTCTGGCGCAGTAGTGTTCGTCATGACCCTTGCGTCTACGGTTACGGCTGCTTTTGAGAAGCTTATCCTGGAGCCGCGGGGACTCGAGTACCTAAGGACAATTGCCTACATCCTTGTTATAGCTTCGTTCGTACAGCTGGTAGAGATTTTTATGAAGAAGACTTTACCAGGCCTATACAAGGCTCTGGGGATTTATCTACCTTTGATCACCACCAACTGTGCTGTTTTGGGAGTAGCCATGCTGAATGTAAGGCACTCGTACGGTGTCATGACCAGTACTGTTAACGGATTTGCCGGGGCCCTTGGTTGGAGCCTGGCAATAGTGATATTTGCCGGGATTCGAGAGCGATGGAAACTCATGGACATTCCAGAGGTTCTTGAGGGGTTTCCCCTGGCCTTGATCTCTACCGGCCTTATGTCCCTGGCGTTTCTAGGATTCTCAGGGTTGTTTAAGACTCTGGTTAAGTAAGGGGGGGAGCATTTATGCTGGACGCTATTCTGGCATTGGGAGCAGCTGGGCTTGTATTTGGAGGAGTGCTTGCCCTGGCTGCCCAGAAGTTTAAAGTTGAAGAAGACCCGAAAGTGGTTGAAATACTTTCAGTTCTGCCCGGTGCGAACTGTGGGGCGTGCGGATTTCCTGGGTGTTCAGGGCTGGCTGCTGCAATAAGTGAAGGCAAAGCTCCCTGCAATGCTTGTGTACCAGGGGGAAATGCAGTTGCAGAGAAGGTTTCTGAAATTATGGGTGTTTCAAGTTGCGTAGTTGAGCCAAAGGTAGCCGTAGTATATTGTCAGGGAGACCATGACCGTGCTGCTAACCTTGCAGAGTATCACGGGGTAATGGACTGCCACGCCCTTAACCACCTCGGTGGGCTTAAAGGCTGTCCCTATGGTTGCTTGGGCCTTGGCACCTGCGTTAAGGCTTGCCCCTTTGGCGCAATGTATATGTCTCCTGAAGGTTTGCCTGTAGTAATTAAGGAAAAGTGCACTGGATGTGGTGCCTGTGTGAGAGCCTGTCCCAGGCACGTAATAGGCCTATCTCCTGCCGGCCAGAAGGTTCACATTTTGTGCAGATCCTATGACAAGGGGCCCGCTGTGCGCAAATACTGTAAGATAGGCTGTATTGCGTGTCAGGCCTGTGTCAGATCTTGCCCACAAAAAGCGATATCTATGGATAAGGGCACGTTGGCCAAGATCGACTATTCCATTTGTGATAATTGCGGGATTTGTGCTACCAAGTGCCCAGTGAAGACCATTGTTAATGAAAAACAGGCAGAGGCAGGTAAAGAAGTTTCCTAATAAGTGCGCAGCGCCTTTTGTAAACTACATCATTGTAATTTGACTCCGCCGGATGCCTTGTGCTCCGGCGGATATGATGTCTGGGCGAGGAAACTCACACCCCGGATGGCACAGAAAGGCAGCATGAGTTTTTGTGTCGACTGTGGGGTATTGCACCAAAAGGGCTTGTAGATAAGTTCGAGTTCAAATAGTATTGCAGGTAGGATGCCGTTTGTACTAGCACTCCATGCATAGATTTGGGTTTAACAGGACACATTGAAGTTGGTATAATTTGGGAGGCGGATAACCATGAGGAGACAGTCTCGCACATGGGTGTGGATAATCGCTTTGCTTGCAGGCGCCATTGTCGGTAGTGTTGTTGGCGAGGTGCTGTCCGGCGTAGCACCTATACTTGCCAGGGGATTTGCTGTGGGGCTGCAGCCACCTTTCCATGTGGATCTTAATGTTATCTCGTTTACGTTTGGTTTTAGCATCCACCTTAATCTGGCTGGGGCACTACTTGTACTTATTTTGGTATTGATTCTTGGGCGGTGAATGAGTTGAGACTGATATTGGCGTCAGGGTCGCCTCGAAGGAAGGACTTGCTGGAGACAGTTGGGATAAACCCAGTGGTTATTCCGTCTGATTTTGACGAAACATGCATCGACAACAATGGCTTTACACCGGATGTATTTGTATCTGTCCTTGCCCGAAAAAAGGCAGAGGCTGTTGCTTGCAAGTACCCATCTGATCTTGTTTTAGGTGCTGATACCATTGTAGTCCTTGACGGTGAGGTTCTTGGGAAGCCCAGAGGCCGTAAAGATGCCGTTAGTATGCTCGAAAGGCTCTCGGGAAGGACTCACCAAGTATATACAGGTCTAGCTCTGTACCGTCCGGGAACACAAGAATTCATTTCTGATTTTGACTGCTCCAGTGTAACCATGCGTGAAATGGACTCCGGTGAAATCCAGTGGTATGTAAGCACAAATGAGCCTATGGGTAAAGCCGGCAGTTACGCTATTCAAGGTAGGGCCGCCTTGTTTATTACTGGAATAATGGGTGATTACACCAGTGTAATTGGTCTTCCCATACCCAAATTGTATGAGATACTAAAGAAGGCTGGTGTGGATATAAAGAGTCTCATTGATTAATGAGATTGTGGGGTGTGGCTGCGAAGGGATCTTAGGAGGTATTAGCCATAGCCCTGGATAGATTGACAATAAAAGATTGGCCTGAACATGAAAAGCCCAGAGAAAGGCTGCAGTCGCTAGGGCCTCAAGCTCTCTCCGATGCTGAGCTCCTGGCCATTTTGCTAGGCACCGGGAACTCAAGGGAGACTGCCCTTGATGTAGCCAAGAGGCTTTTGTGCTGGGGAGAGAACAATTACGGGCCGGGCCTGGATTTTCTCAAGGAGAGTTCAACCGAGGAGATCATGTCCCTTTCGGGAATAGGGCCGGCCAAGGCAGCAAGGCTCAAAGCATGCCTTGAGATTTCCAGGCGTCTTCAGAAGACTGCAGATTTCGCTGAGAAGGTTATACGGATACGGCATGGAAAAGACGTATACGAACTCTTAAGGAGTAGCATGGAAGATCTGGACCGGGAGCATTTCTGCATTATTATGCTCAATGTGCGAAATCAGATTATTACAACGGAGACCATTTCCATTGGCAGTCTGGATACGTCTATTGTTCACCCTAGGGAGATATTCAAAAACTGTATAAAGAAGAGCGCGGCTGCGGTAATCCTGGCTCACAATCATCCGAGCGGTGAAGCTGCGCCAAGCGATGATGATATCAGGATAACAAAGAGAATTATTGAAGCAGGGAAAATTGTTGGAATCCATGTGCTGGACCATGTGGTAGTTGGCCATGGCCAGTACGTTAGTATGAGGGAGTCTTTTACAGACTGGTTTACATGGTAGGCGACTGAGTTTCTTGCAACTTAGAGGGGAGTGGGAGAAGGTGCAATGGCTTTATAAGTATATTACCAGGGATATTGGCATGGATTTGGGAACCGCAAATACTCTGGTTCACCTCAGGGGAAAAGGAATTGTGCTGGTTGAACCTTCAGTTGTGGCTATTCATGCCGAGACTAAAGAAGTTCTTGCTGTCGGGACTGAAGCCAAGCAAATGATTGGACGAACCCCTGGTAACATAATTGCCATAAGGCCCATGAAAGACGGGGTCATTGCTGATTTTGACGTAACCCAGACAATGATGCACCATTTTATAAGAAAGACATACAGGCGGGGCCTTCTAAAGCCAAGAGTCATTGTGGCCGTCCCTTCAGGCTGTACAGAGGTTGAAAGAAGGGCCGTACTGGACGCAGTACTAAGGGCCGGAGCCAGAGAAGCCTATACGATTGAAGAACCTATGGCTGCTGCCATTGGTGCAGGTTTGCCGGTTAATGAGCCAACCGGCAACATGATCGTTGACGTAGGCGGCGGAACAAGCGAAGTAGCCGTCATCTCTCTTGATGGCATTGTAGCCTCCCGGTCTATAAGAGTGGGCGGAGACGAGATGGATGACGCAGTAGTTAACTATGTGAAGCGGGCTTATAACTTGCTTATTGGCGAAAGGACCGCAGAAGAGGTAAAGACAACTATAGGTTCTGCTTTTGACCTGGAACAAGAAGAGACTATGGAAATACGCGGGCGGGACCTGGTTACAGGTTTGCCCAGAACTATTACAATCGACTCGCGGGAAATCAGAAAAGCCCTTTCTGAGCCTGTGAACTCCATTCTAGAGGGTATCAAAGAGACTTTGGAAAATACTCCTCCTGAGCTTGCAGCCGATATTATGGATAGAGGTATTGTCATGACAGGCGGAGGTTCCATGCTGAAAGGCTTGGATAAGTTAGTGAGTCAGGAAACAGGTATGCCTGTTCATACAGTGGACGAGCCAATGTATGCAGTGGTTCGTGGGACAGGGAAAGCTCTTGAGGAAATTGAGACCTTAAGGAAAGTCCTGGCTTCATCCAAGCGCTGAAAAGGAAGGATGACATTAGGTGAGGCGGCTATTTCCCTATAAGAAAGTTATTGCTGCTACGCTTCTTGTAGCCGCCTCAGTGTTTCTGATGAACATTACAGGCAGTTCCCAAGACAGCCCCTCATTTTGGGAGAGTTTGCTATGGAAAGGGATTCAGCCGGGGCTTAATCTATTTTCTTCTATTAGGCAAAAGACTGTAGACTTCACATCTATCCTAAGATCGAAAGAGGAACTTCTGGAAGAGAATCGAGAGATCAAACGAAGGCTTGAAACTTTGGAAGCCCTTTTGGCCCAATTTCATGAAATTCAAGATGAGAACCAAAGGCTTAGGGATCTCCTGGGGTTCAGGGAGCAAGTAATAGGGGAATACAGAGCTGCCGATGTAATAGGACGGAACCCGAGCAGGTGGTTCTCAACGGTAACTGTTGCGTTAGGTAAGGAAGATGGTGTGGAAATAGATGCTCCCGTAATTTCAAGAAGTGGCCTTGTAGGGCGGGTCGTGAAGCTGGATGAGCAAAGAGCTCAGGTATTGCTTCTTACAGACCCTGAAAGTGGCGTAGGAGCGCTGGTTGCAAGGTCAAGGGACTACGGAGTAGTACTTGGAGGAAATAGCCAAGACAGTTTAACAATGCGATTCTTCTCCAAAGATGCTGATGTTCACGCAGGAGATCAGATTCTCACATCGGGTGTTGGCAGCCTGTACCCGTCAGGGTTGCTTATTGGCGAAGTAACAGAGGTTTATATCCCTCAGCCTGGATTAGTCAAGGAATGCCGTGTCAAGCCCACCACTGATTTTGAGCATCTCGAGGAAGTCTTAGTGATGATTAAATGACCAGAAGAGATATAGGCCTGTTTGTTATATGTCTGTTGTTGGCGCCTCTCGTCCTGCTTATCCAGTATGTATACCTGGGCAGCGCCAGAGGGCCTGATTTGGCAATTGCTTTGGCATGCGCTGCAGGGTGGATTAGCCCATGGCCGGCCAGTGGGGTGACAGGTTTTGCTGTTGGGCTTATGCAAGATCTATTTGTGGGAAGAATTTTCGGGTTCTCAGCG
>MTKW01010735.1_pt1 | contig 16056 bp, 14 predicted proteins | sample 1042761 | NCBI WGS metagenome assembly MTKW01 (sample SAMN06205366, study PRJNA360243) | anaerobic digester metagenome | biome: Wastewater treatment plant; feature: Anaerobic digester sludge; material: sludge; isolation source: anaerobic digester fed with sludge from wastewater treatment plant ... | reverse complement strand
CGGAAATCTTCCATTTTCATTCCCTTGGATGTTTTAAATTCTCAACATGGATGTTTCATATGATCAAATTATATTTTTTATTGAAGAGGAGTGCATGAATTTTAATTGCATGCCTTTCATGTTTGCATCTTTGACTATTCAAGTACTCAATAACCTAACACTCAGGCAAAGGTAACAATTAAACATCAATGCCGTATATTTTTTTAGCAATTTTTCAACATTACAATATCAGAAGTGAGATACAATACAAGGATGCCCGTAACTATGGCTATGCCAAAACTCAGCAGCGTTCCGATAAGAATATATTCAGTCAGTTTCCGGTTTCGCGAGTCCCTCAGATCACCAAAGCGAAAGACCGATTTTGCAGCTATCAGAAAGCCTATCGCCTCCCAATGCCCCAAAACGACAAACAAAAAAACCAGCAATCTCTCCAGCATGCCGATATAACGTCCGGCATTAGGCAACGATTTCTCATTATCGAGATTTATCACTTCCGCCCAGTTGGCCAACATCATCTGAATTCCTATGCCACAAACCGTAGTGAGAAAAAAGAGTGCAGTCAGGTAGATCCAGAAATCGGGGTTCTCTCCCCATGTGCCGACTGGAAGTACCGGTCTGAAAAAGAGACACCACAAGATGGCTATACTTAGCAGATGCAGCAACTGATCTGTCAGAAACCAGACGGACCTGTTCTTCTCCTTCTGAAGTGAGGACTTCACAACATCTATCCCGACATGGAGAACGGCGATTGAAAGTGCCACAATCCATCCGCGAAAATCCCACAACACCAGCCAGGTCAACAGAGCATGTACAAGGCCATGCAGGTATAACTTGGGAGATGCCGGGCCCCTACTCTCCTTTTCCTTAACCCACGATTTTGGCTGAAGGAGAAAATCGCCGACCATATGGGCCAGTATCAGTTTGACAAACAAGATCATAATAAACGCCCCAGTTTACGCCGGTATATCTGCTCCAGAGCCAATACCTCATCGATATTGGCCCTCTTCCATCTTCCGCTCACGGAATTCTGTCTTATGCCGAGCTGTTTTCCTACCTCTAGCTGGGTGAAGCCGGGGTTCTTCAGCACAATTCCGACCAACTCTGCCGAGGCGACCGACCACTTATCCATAAAAACGGATGCCAAACGGATAAGGAGGTTCATCTCCACGTCAAATTCTGACCAGGGACTCTTGATCTGCAATCTCGATTTTTCTTTTTCCAGCTCTTCAAACCTTTCTCCGGCATTTATAAACGCCTCTCCGTTACTTTCAGTTATCCGTTCGGCCGAATAACTCTTCCGGCCTATACCTATCGCCATCCTTACATCGATAGGACCCTTATTTGTCTCTCCAGAGCCAATCTTCTTGATCAGCGCTTTCACCTGCAATGCCCTTTTCAGTGCCTCTTCCGGCCGTTCGATTTCGAGCTGAAAGGTATCCCCCCATACCAGCTCCCACTGACCGGGCGATGCACCCCATTCATTGAAGAGTGCCTTCAACGGTAGCAGCCACTTCTCTGGATCTGCTATCTTGCGGGATGATACAATGTCGCCTTTTATTACTGCTATCATGAGACAAATATCATGAAAAAAAATGATATGTGAAAATATCTCTTAAAATAATGATATATTAAATTATCGCTTAAAAAGGTGATATTCTTGCTCAATGCTCAACTTTCGAAAAGATCCGTTATCAGCTCAACCCCTCCACCTTTCCATCCACGAGATCGATCCGGCGGGCTTGCGGATCAGCCGGTAGTCCCGGCATACGCATCATCTCGCCGGCTATGGCTACAATAAATTCCGCTCCCTGGTTGATGACGATATCGTTGATCTTGAAGCGAAAATCCCTGGCTACACCATATTCATTGGGATCTGCAGAGAAGGAGAATTGTGTTTTTGCAATGCAAACCGGAAAAGCACTCAACGGTGACTGCTCTATCCGATTCAACCGGCGCAATGCCTTTTCACTGAAAACCACATCCCTTGCCCCATATACATTGAGTGCAACCTTCTCAATCTTCGTACGTATGGAATCATCATCCGGATAAGTAAACCGTAACGGTTGTGACGGTTCGTTCTCAATGGCATCGACCACAGCATTTGCCAGTTCAACTGCCCCTTTTCCTCCTTCAGTAAAAGCGTTGTTGACGGCAAAGCGGATACCGCGTTGACGGCAAAACTCAGCAACGGTGCCAATTTCATCATCTGTATCAAAACCATATCTGTTAAATGCCACCACAACGGTCTGACCGAAAGCGGCCAGATTCTCCAGATGTTTCGACAGGTTCTCCAGCCCCTTCACCAAACCGGCCATATCGGGCTGTCTGATCGCTTTTTCGGGTGTACCGCCATGCATCTTGAGCCCCTGTGCAGTAACGACGATTACCGTCAATTTCGGCTGCAGTCCACTTTTCCGGCACTTGATATTGAAAAATTTTTCAGCTCCGAGGTCGGCTCCAAAGCCGGCCTCAGTGATAACATAATCACCGTACGACATCGCCATCTTGGTCGCAGATACGGAGTTGCAACCATGAGCAATATTGGCGAACGGACCGCCATGTACGAAGGCGGCCGTATTCTCAGTAGTCTGCACCAGGTTGGGATGGATCGCATCCTTCATCAGCACGGTGATAGCTCCGGCAACACCCAGATCCTTAACTGTAAATGGCTTATCTTCCCGGGTATAACCCAACAGGATGTTATCGATACGGCGGCGCAGATCCTGTTCATCTTCCGCCAGACAGAGGATGGCCATCAACTCCGATGCAGCGGTAATATCGAATCCGCTCTCCAGGGGTACGCCATTTCCCGGACCAAGTCCGGTAACAATATAGCGCAAACTGCGATCATTCACATCCAAAACCCGTTTCCAGAGGACCTCCTTGATTTCGCGAGGTGTGCCCTGGACCCGATAGATGTAGTTGTCCAACAGGGCAGATATGGTGTTGTGTGCCGATGTGACTGCATGAAAATCACCGGTAAAATGGAGATTGATGTTCTCCATCGGAAGCACCTGGGCATACCCGCCGCCGGCTGCTCCGCCTTTCATCCCAAAGACCGGACCCAACGAAGGTTCACGTAGTGCGACAATGGCCTTCTTTCCTATCCTGTTCAGTCCCAGCGCCAGCCCGATAGAGACGGTGGTCTTGCCTATACCTGCCTTGGTGGGTGTAATGGCCGTGACCAGAACCAGGTTGCTCCGATCTATCTTCTCCTCTTTTTTAAGCCTCAACGGCACTTTGGCCATATAGGGACCATAGTTGTGTATTGCATCCCTTTCAATGCCGATGCGTTCTGCAATCTCCTTTACCTTCTTGAGTGGTGTTTCTCTTGCAATCTGAATGTCTGACTTCATTATTATTTTGGACGTTAGTTTTTCGATTTGGCAGCAAGTTCATCTTCCAGCCTGATCAACTCATCGCGTAACCTAGCCGCCTCGAGGAATTCCAGTTTCTTGGCGGCAGAAAGCATCGCTTTGCGGGTCTGCTCGATCCTTGTCCTCAGATCTTCGGCAGAAGCATATGCCGGCAGCGGCTCCGAGGCCACCGGATAGTAATCGGGCTCGACATATGCCTTGGCTTCGGCAGTAGCCGCATGCTCCCTGCTCAGTACCGACGAGCGGGACTTGATGATCTGTTGCGGGGTTATGCCATGCTGCTCGTTGTATCTTATCTGTTTCTCCCGCCGACGGTTGGTCTCATCAATGGTCATCTGCATGCTCTCGGTTATTTTGTCGGCGTAAAAGATAACCTTTCCATTAACATTTCTGGCGGCACGGCCAGCAGTCTGTGTCAGCGAACGATGCGACCGCAGAAAACCCTCCTTGTCGGCATCAAGCACAGCAACAAGCGATACTTCGGGAAGATCCAATCCCTCCCGCAGCAGGTTAACTCCGATTAACACGTCATAGATTCCGCTTCTCAGATCATCCATAATCTTCACCCGTTCTAGTGTCTCCACGTCGGAGTGGATGTAGTTGCAACGGATATTGTGTTGTGCCAGATAATCGGTCAGCTCTTCAGCCATCCGTTTGGTGAGTGTGGTTACCAGCACCCGCTCGTTTTGTTCGACCCGCTGCTGGATCTCCTCCATCAAATCATCCACCTGGTTCAGGCTGGGGCGCACCTCGATGGGCGGATCGAGCAGGCCAGTAGGTCGTATCAGCTGATCCACCACAATCCCTTCCGATTTTTCCAGTTCATAATCGGCAGGTGTGGCACTCACAAAGATAATCTCGGGTGTAAGCGACTCAAACTCCTCAAAGGTAAGCGGGCGATTGTCGATAGCTGCAGGCAGGCGGAAACCGTACTCCACCAGGTTTAGCTTCCTGGAACGGTCGCCACCGTACATCGCCCGGATCTGGGGAACGGTTACATGGCTTTCATCAATAACGGTAAGATAGTCATCGGGAAAGAAATCGAGCAGGCAGAATGGACGGGTTCCGGGTGAACGTCCGTCGAAATAGCGTGAATAGTTCTCAATTCCGGAACAATAACCAATCTCCTTGATCATCTCCACATCATAGGTTACACGCTCATAGAGGCGTTTAGCTTCGAGATGTTTTCCGATGGAGCGGAAAAATTCCACCTGTTTTCCCAGATCGATCTGAATCTCATCGATGGCACGAAAAATCCGTTCCTTGGTAGTTACAAAGAGATTGGCCGGAAAGATCCGGTATGAGCCGAGCCGTTCGATGGTGACACCGGTAAGTGGATCTATCGTTTCGATACTTTCGATCTCGTCTCCCCAGAAAATCACTCGAACAATATGGTCGTGATATGCCAGAAAGACATCCACCGTATCCCCTTTCACACGAAAATTTCCCCGTCCGAACTCGACGGTTTCATTTCGTGAATAAAGACAGTTCACCAGAAGCCGCAGGAAATGGTCCCGCTCTAGCGATTGCCCCTCAGCAATATCGATGGTGGTCTTGTTGAAATCTTCCGGGTTCCCGATACCGTAGAGGCAGGAGACGGACGATACAACAATCACGTCGTTACGTCCCGACAAGAGGGATGAGGTGGCCGCCAGGCGCAATTTCTCAATCTCGTCGTTGATGGAGAGGTCCTTCTCGATGTAGGTATCGGTCGTCGGGATATAGGCCTCCGGCTGATAGTAATCGTAATAGGAGACAAAATACTCCACCGCATTGTTCGGGAAAAAACTCTTGAACTCACTGTATAGCTGTGCCGCCAATGTCTTGTTATGGCTCAGCACCAGCGTAGGCTTGTTCATTTGAGCAATCACGTTGGCAATAGTAAAGGTCTTTCCCGAACCGGTAACACCCAACAGCGTCTGATAAGGGATCTTCTGTCGAAGTCCCTCAGTCAGCGCCTTTATCGCTTCCGGTTGATCACCTGTCGGCTTGTATTCGGATGTAAGTTGAAATTGCATAGTTTTTATAAAACAACTTAATCCGCCATTTGTTTGCTACTGCCCGTCTTAATGGGGTCTAGCAAGAATTCTACTTGACAATATTGGGTAGTTCCAGACCAAATCCCTTCTTCTTGTCCAGGGCTTTCAGGTAGAATGCAAGCAGAAGGGCTGCAACACCAAATCCGGCAAAGATCAGCATCGGAACTGTATAGTTATACTTGACAGCTTCACCGGCCGCAATCTGTTCGGCAATACCCGGATTGCTGCTCTTCAATGCCCATCCGATCAATATCGGCGTCAACATCAGTCCGATATTCTGGATCCAGAATATGATGGAGTAGGCAGACCCAAGTACCTTGTTGTCTACCAGCTTGGGAACTGAAGGCCAAAGAGATGCCGGAACCAGGGAGAACGAGACTCCAAGCACGATGATGGCAGTCAAAGCAATCGCGAATGTAAAGCTTTCCGTCGGCGTAAGGGCAAAGATCAGATGGCAGACAATCATCAACAGCGACCCTAGCATCAACATCGAAGCAGCCTTACCCTTGTTGTCGATAAACCATCCCAGCAGTGGGGTCAAGATCATTGCCCCGATAGGGAAGTAGGAGAAGAGGCTGCTCGCCTCGGAGGTAGTCATCCCCAGACGGCTTTCGAGCATTCCGGTAGCAAATTTCTGAAACGGGAAGATGGCCGAATAGAAGAGTACGCACAAACCGGCCACCACCATAAAGGTCTTCGAGGTAAAGATGGTCTTGAGATCGCTGATCCTGAACTCCTCTTCCTGAGAAGTTTCGTCACCTGCTGCCCTGAGTGCCTCTGTCTGTGCATCCAGTTTCTTGTCGAAGAAGAAATATACACCGAAAGTCAGCAGACCTATCAGCAACAACAACGTCCCTACTCCAACCGAAAGCGTAACACCACCCTTCTCAGCCAGGAAAGGAGACAAGCGAAACACGGCAAAGACACCCAGCCTCGCAATGGCCATCTCAAGACCCATCGCCAAGGCCAGCTCTTTTCCTGCAAACCATTTTACAATCCCCTTGGAGACAGTAACACCTGCCATCTCCACACCGCAACCAAAAATAGCGAAGCCAATGCATGCCACTTTTGCCGATCCGGGGAAACCGGTCCAGAACGAATTAAAAAAGTCATATCCGAAACCGCCGGCATTGAAATAATCGCTGATGCCGTACAGTTTTATCGATGCACCTATCACCATCAGAAAACCGGATACAAGAGCTGCTCTGCGAACTCCTATCCGGTCCAGAATGATTCCTGCGAAAATCAGGAAGAATGCAAACACATTCAAAAAGTACTCGGATCCGGCAACCGCACCAAAGGTGTCGGGGGTCCATTTCAGCGAAGTTTCGAGCATGGTACTCAGGGGGGCCAGTACATCGATAAACATGTACGCAACAAACATTGTAGAGGCCAGCAGAATCAGTGCCGTCCATCTTGCCACGGAAGAATCACGAAGCGTTGTGTGAATTTTCTCAACCATCTATCTTTAATTTATTTAATTTAACTGTCTAAACCTGCAAAGATAAAAAACTCACTCTAATTTCGCAATGCATACAGCTGTTACCGATTCAAAAAAGAGCATTTTTCCACTACTTGGCTAAGGGGTTGATTTTCTGGCTACCCCTCCGGACAACAGGGGTAAAGTTTGCCTGGAAATTTCATAACAGGAGAAACAATCGCTATCTTTGCATTCACGTAACGTAGATTTTTATAATAATACTTTCCGATTGAATGGTGAAAAAGGAATACAGACTCGAGATATGTGCCAACTCCGTTACAAGCTGCATTGAGGCCCAAAAAGGCGGAGCCTTCAGGGTAGAACTTTGTGCAGCGATTCCGGAAGGGGGAACTACTCCTTCATATGGTGAGATTGCGATCGCCAGGGAGCTGCTCAGCATCAAGCTGAACGTAATCATCCGTCCAAGAAGCGGTGATTTCCTCTATTCCCGGCTTGAACACGAGATTATGCTCAAGGATATCGAAATGTGCCGCAAGCTGGGTGTCGACGGGATCGTAATCGGTTGTCTCACGGCTGAGGGGGATGTGGATATTGAACGGTGCCGTGAACTGGTAGCCGCAGCAGGAGGGATGGATATCACGTTTCATCGGGCATTCGACAAGTGCCGCGATCCGTTTGCCAGTCTAGAGCAGATTATCGCGCTGGGTTGCAGCAGGATTCTTACATCCGGACAACAGCCCAAGGCGGTACAGGGTATCGAGTTGCTGAAAAAACTGGTTCGACAGGCCGGAGATCGCATCATCATCATGCCAGGAAGCGGCATCAATGAAAACAATATTGCCACGATTGCCAGGGAGACCGGTGCGGTGGAGTTCCACCTTTCAGCCCGCGAACCGGTACAGAGTGGAATGAAATACAGGGAGTCAACCGTTTCGATGGGAGGAACAAACATCACGATTGACGAGTTCGAACAACTGATTACCAGTGCTCGGAAGGTAAAGGATACATTGACCGTTCTTAATTCTTAACGCAAACTAAAATGAAAAAAATCAAGGTTCTTGCCGCAATGGGTGCGGTGATGGCTATTCTGTTATCCTGTTCACCCAGTGGAAACGGAGAGATAGTCCCGGCCAACTACGAAGTTATTCCACTACCATCGAAGATCGTCACATCCGAAGGAGATCCGTTTATATTGTCCCGATCGGTAAAGATCATAATTCCGGAAGGCAACGAGAAGATGAGACGCAACGCGGAATTTCTGGCAGAATTCCTGGAAATATCCACGGGCATCAAACCGGGCATATCTACCGGTACACAGGAAAATGGCGCCATCGTACTGGCCACCGGCCTGCAACATCCCAATGCCGAAGCGTATGAAATGAGAGTTGACGGAAAGAGCATAACCATTACTGGAGCAAGCGAGGCCGCCGTCTTCTACGGGATCCAGACGTTACGCAAGTCGATCCCGGCCGATGGCGGACAGGTAATTTTCCAGCCCGTCACCATCAAGGATGAGCCCAGATTCTCACACCGCGGCATGATGCTGGATGTAGCCCGTCACTTCCAGCCGGCAGAATTTGTGAAGAGATATATCGATATCCTGGCATTGCACAATCTCAACCGGTTCCACTGGCACTTGACAGACGACCAGGGATGGCGGATAGAGATCAAGGCATACCCGAAGCTTACAGAGGTGGGATCGCAACGTAAACATACCGTGATCGGCAGAAACTCCGGGGAGTTCGACGGGAAACCTCACGGTGGGTTCTACACCCAGGATGAGATCCGGGAGATCGTTCAGTATGCCCGGGAGCGCTATATCACAGTTATCCCTGAAATTGACCTGCCGGGCCATATGCTCTCGGCCCTGGCAGCCTATCCCGAGCTGGGCTGCACCGGCGGCCCCTACGAAGTAGAGGCTACCTGGGGAGTTTTCGACGATGTCCTCTGCCCAGGCAAAGAGGAGACCTTCACCTTCCTGGAGAGGGTTCTCTCGGAAGTGATCGACCTTTTCCCCTCCGAATATATTCATATCGGCGGTGACGAGTGCCCCAAGGTACGTTGGGAGAAGTGTCCCCACTGCCAGGCAAGAATAAGGGAGCTCAAGCTTAAGGACAGCAATGGACATACCGCCGAACATTACCTGCAGAGTTATGTGACCGCCCGCATCGAGAAGTTCCTGAACGAAAAGGGGAGACGCATCATCGGCTGGGACGAGATTCTGGAAGGGGAACTTGCACCGAATGCCACTGTCATGTCCTGGCGAGGCATGGAGGGTGGCATCCAGGCTGCCCAAATGGGACACGACGTGATCATGACTCCGACTGCCTATTGCTATTTCGACTACTACCAGACTCAATATACCGACGAGGAGCCACTGGCCATCGGTGGATATGTTCCGATCGAAAAGGTTTACAGCTTTGAACCTGCCCCCGGCATCCTGACAGAAGAACAGAAAGCCCATATCCTGGGGGTCCAGGCCAATCTGTGGACCGAATATATTGAAACAGCAGAGCATGTGGACTACATGGTTATGCCCCGTATCGCGGCACTTGCCGAAGTGCAGTGGGTTGAACCGGAAAAGCGGGAGTATGAGGCCTTCCTGACCCGGTTGCCGAGGCTGGTCGGTCTCTACGACAAACTGGGATATAACTATGCCAAGCACATTTTCGACGTACAGGCCAACATGACCCCCAGTTTTGAGACCAATTCGCTCGAGGTGGAACTCTCAACCATTGACCAGGCTCCCATATACTATACGCTCGACGGATCAGCCCCTACTGCTTCATCAACCCGGTACGACGGCAGGATCTCCATCAGGGAGAATGTTGAACTACGTGCGGTTGCCATCCGCGAAAACGGCCACAACAGCAGAATCCTCTCGGAACAGATCAAAGCAAGCAAATCCAGTTACAAACCGGTCTCGCTGCTTACAACAGCCGACCCGACCTACCGCTTTACAGGTGAAGGAATGCTGGTTGACGGTCTTTACGGCAGCAATACAAACTACAAATCGGGTAAATGGATCGGGTTTGGCGGCAAGGAGGTGGTGGCCGTTATCGATATGCTGGAACCTACAGAGATCACCACAGCCGAGATCCGTAACTGCGTGGTGACGGGAGACTGGATCTTTGATGCCTCGGAGATCATCCTCGAGGCTTCATCAGACAATGAACGCTTCACCGAGGTCAAGCGACAGCAACTGGTCGACACCAACAGCACCCACTGGTCGGATATTGCCGTCCACACGCTCTCCTTTGATCCCGTGACTGCCCGCTATTACAGGGTGACGGTGAAACCGACCGTCATGCCGGCCTGGCATCCGGGAAAAGGAAGAAAGGCTTACCTCTTTATCGATGAAATAGCATTGAACTGATCAACCTTATCCCATCAACATAAACAAGAGGATGCCGACAACATATCCCACGATTGCAAGCGGTGTAAATCGTTTCAGATAGTACCCGAAACTGATTTTTTCCAGCCCCATGACTGCCACTCCGGTTGCCGATCCAATAATCAGGATGCTGCCCCCGGTTACGGCACAGTAGGTCAGCAGGGTCCAGAATCCACCATCGGCAACAAAATAGTTCATGTAGGGTGTTGTTGCCGCAACAGTCTCTGCTACCGGAAACATTCCCATAGTAGCGGCTACCAATGCCACGTTGTCTACGACAGAGGAGATGGCCCCGACAATTATAGTGATGGCATAGGGTTCTCTTATATTTGACGAGAGGAGATCGGCAAAAAGCGAGAGCTGCCCTCCCACTTTCAGGGCTGCAACCGACATCAGTATGCCGAAGAAAAAGAAGATTGTGGGTAGATCTACCGAACGGGCCAATGTAGGAATGCGCAACTTGTCCGACTCACGGATATCACCCAAATGACTATACATCAAGTCGGTATAAATCCAGAGGAAGACCAGTCCTATCAAGACGCACATAAAAGCAGGCAGATGGGTAATCGACTGAAATACGGGAACAAAAGCAAGTGATAAGATTCCAATCCAAAAAATAACGATCCGCGAACTGTTCGGAATCCGTTCGATATAGATATCATCGGCCATCACGTTGCAGGTTTGACGCAATCTTGCCCCTTTCCGGAACAACCATATATCGGCAATTATCAATGTGACCAGCAGGTTGCCCAGTGCCGGCAGGAAGAGATGTGATATCTGATGCCAGGCTGTGATATTGCCTCCCGTCCAAAGCAGCAAGGTTGTCACGTCGCCGATTGGTGACCAGGAGCCACCTGCATTTGCTGTCAGCACAATGATGCTGGCATATTTCATGCGGTCGGTATGATCGGGGACCAGCTTGCGGAGTACAGCAATAAGCACGATGGCTGCAGCCAGGTTATCGAGCAGGGCTGAAAAGAAAAAAGAGGAGAGTCCGATCATCCATAATAACTTTCTCTTATTGTCGGTATGCAGCGAACGCGAGATTGCCAGAAATCCCCCATGCCTGTCCACAATATTCACAATCAGCAACGAACACATTACAAAAAAGAGTGTCTGTGCCACATCTCCCAAATGGGAGACAAACGTGTTTTCGGTCAGATAATGGACAATCTGCTCTTTAACGGGAGCATCTTCCAGTTCAGTCTGTTTGAGAAAGTGTAGAAAATCGGGGTTCTGACGTTCCACCAGAATATCGCCCGAACCGAAGACCAGCATCAACCAGAGTGTGATGCAAACAAACAGCGCAGTAGCAGATTTATTTATCTTTATTTTATCCTCGAGTGCAATCGCAATAATCCCCAGGACAAAAACAACCGGCATGAGATAGTACATAGCTTCAATCCATTTTATTCGCCTTGCGATACCAGCGAGTAGAGCAGCCTTATCTCTTCTGCCCACAATGTCTCGTCAGGGGTTTCGAGTATCAATGGGATATTGTCGAAACGGGAATCATTCATTATGGAAACGAAAACGTCCATGGTCATCAAGCCCTTGCCCAAGCTGTCGTGGCGATCTACACGCGACGACAACTCCTTCTTGGAGTCGTTCAAATGCATACCTTTCAGGTAATTGAACCCGATAATCTCGTCAAACTGACGGAAAGTCTCTTCAAATCCTTCCCGGGTCCTGATTTCGTAACCGGCCGCCAGGGTATGGGCGGTATCAAGACAGACCCCCACCCTGTTCTTGTCTTCAACCTTATCGATAATATGGGCAATCTGTTCGAAGGTATGACCCAGGTTGGTCCCCTGCCCAGCGGTATTCTCGATGACGGCAGTCACTCCGTTCGTCTTCTCCAACGCCAGGTTGATCGATTCGGCAATCCGGTCAAGACAATCGTCAATCGACAATTGGTTCAAATGGCTGCCGGGATGAAAATTGAGCCGGTTCAATCCCAACTGTTCACAACGTTTCATCTCGTCAAAAAAAGCGGAACGTGATTTTTTCAGGCCCTCTTCCTCCGGATGTCCCAAATTGATCAGGTAACTGTCGTGCGGCAGAATCTGGTCGGGCGAGAAACCATATTCTTCACACCTCGATTTGAACAGATCGATATTCTGCTGTGTAAAGGGTGCCGCCACCCACTGACGCTGGTTCTTGGTGAAAAAGGCAAATGCCTTGGCTCCTATTGCATGTGCATTGACCGGTGCATTCTCTACACCACCGGATGCGCTGATGTGTGCTCCTACGAATTTCATCTCTTCATTTTTTTAGCAGTAAACTTCTCTCTTGCAACAAAGATAAGCGATAATGGCGGAAAGAATGAAATCGGCACCATTTTTTTTGGAAGATAATTGGCAACGAAAGAATAAAAAGTATTATCTTTCGACAAAAAATCGGTGAACAGCACCATAGTTTTATATGATAATTACTACAACAAACAGTATCGAAGGTAAGCGGATTGTTGCCTATCACGGAATTGTCAGCGGTGAGACCATTATCGGCGCAAATATCGTGAGGGATTTCTTTGCTTCTATCACGGATGTAATCGGCGGCAGATCAGGCAGCTACGAGAAAGTTTTGCGTGAAGCGAAGGAGATTGCGTTGGAGGAGATGAGCGAACAGGCCCGGAAGATGGGTGCGAACGCCATCCTGGCTGTAGATCTCGATTATGAAACAATAGGCAACAATGGCAGCATGCTGATGGTTTCAGCATCCGGTACAGCTGTAAGCGTCGAGTAAGTGAAAACCACCTGACAATTTACGACAACATGCGGGATATGCCGGAATGACCGGCACCTCACGTATGAGTATAACGCCCTCATGGAGTGGAGATATCACTTTCCAGTAACAACAGTAACACAACACAATATAGCAAAATGAGAACAGCAGTAAAATTATTACTTTCAGTTATTATTACCCTGGGATTCATATCATATTCAGGTGCCCAGGACTGGGCAAACTTAAATCGTTTCAAGGAAGAGAATGCAAAATTGGGTATGCCGAGAACCTGTGATGACCGGGTGGTTTTCATGGGGAATTCCATTACTCAGGGTTGGATCGAGAAAGTTCCGAAGTTCTTTGAAAACCGTCCGTACATCAATCGCGGCATAAGCGGGCAAACCACACCTCAGATGTTGCTCCGCTTCCGACAGGACGTGATTAACCTTTACCCGAAGGTTGTAGTAATTCTTGCAGGAACAAACGACATTGCAGGAAATACGGGGCCATCAACCCTGGAGATGATCGAGGACAATATCCATTCGATGACCGAGCTGGCTCAGGCCAACGGAATCCAGGTGGTGCTCTGTTCAGTTCTTCCAGCATATGACTATAAGTGGAAACCGGGACTTGAGCCTGCCGGGAAGATCGTAGAGCTGAACCGCAGGATAAAAAAGTATGCGGAAACGCACGGTGCAGTTTACTGCGACTACCACTCCGCCATGGCAGATGAGCGGAACGGGCTCCCCGAAAGCTTGTCGGCAGACGGAGTGCACCCTAACGCCGAAGGATATGCCATCATGGCGCCAATCGTTGAGCAGGCAATTGCCAGAGCGCTGCTGATGTGGAAGGAGGATCCTAGAAGAAAATATTGATCCCTCATTAATCTGGAAATATGAACTTGAAATGAAAATTCTTGCAGATGCACATATTCCCTATTTAAAAGGGGTTGCCGAACAGTTCGGCGAAGTGGAATACTTGCCCGGAAACCAGTTTACCAAACAGGCCATCAGCGGCAAGGATGCATTGATCGTCCGTACGGTCACCCACTTTGGGAAGGAGATTCTGGAGGGGACCAACGTGAAACTGATCTGCTCGGCAACCATCGGCTTTGACCATATCGACACCGCGTATTGTGATGCAAACGGGATTGCGTGGCGCACGGCACCGGGCTGTAATGCCAATTCGGTGGAACAATACATTACCGCCTCATTGCTCTATCTGGCCGACAAGTACCGTTTTAGGCTGGAAGACAAGACGATCGGAATTATCGGTGTGGGGAACGTAGGCAGTAAAGTAGAAGCTGCATGCAGAAAACTGGGGATGCGGGTGTTGCTTAACGACCCCCCACGTGAAGAGAAGGAGTACGGCCAAAATGAGGGGGATCGCGAGAAATCTATTTTCGTGGATCTGGAAACGGTAAAAGAGCAGGCCGATATCATCACCCTGCATACTCCATTAACGAAGAGTGGAAAATACAAGACTTATCATCTGGCGGACACCAATTTCTTCAACACATTGAGAAAAAGGCCCTTCATCATCAATTCGTGCCGTGGGAGCGTAGTAGACAACCCTGCAATGAAAGCGGCGTTGAAAACGGGAAGGATCGCCGGAGCTGTGATCGACTGCTGGGAGAACGAGCCTGAGATCGACCGGGAGCTATTACAGATGGCAGACATCGCTACTCCTCACATCGCCGGCTATTCGGCAGACGGTAAATGGACTGCAACCCGCATGTCGCTTGAGAACCTGAACTCATTCTTCGCAGCAGGCATCTACCCGATACGATTGATGCCACTTCCCGAACCACATGACCCGGTTATCGACCTTACGGAGATTGAACCGGACAAACAGCTGGCTTATGCGGTCTGGCATAGCTACAACCCAATGGAGGAGACAGCGAATCTGAAGGCAGATCCCGACAAATTCTACTGGTTTCGGTCCAATTACCCGTTACGAAGGGAGTATGGTGCATATTATCTGAAAAATGCTAACCCGAAGATCGCCCCTCTTCTGGAACAACTGGGGTTTTGTTTTCTAAAAAATAGCTAAATGTACCTGCTATATTTTCTGATATCGGGGAAAAAAAGTATTTTTGTTGTGTTGTCCTCTCCGATTATCCGGACAATGAAAGAAGTAGAACAGGATAACTCGATTGGCCATATTGGAAAACTCGATTTAACTTAAAAAATAAACATCAATCAAAGAAATGAGAAAGAATTCTTTTTATGCTCTGCTCGTCGGGCTTGCCGTTGTAGCTACATCGTGCAGCAACTTAAAGCCCCTCTCGCAATCTAATTTCAACGCGACTCCTTCGCCATTGGAAACAGTCGGCAATAACGTGCCTGTGACCGTTAACGGAACTTTCCCCGAAAAATGGTTCAACAAAAAGGCAACCGTAAAAATTACACCGGTTCTGAAATATGCCGGAACCAAGGAGTCTTACGGATCTACCCAGACCTATCAAGGTGAAAAGGTTTCTGGAAACGGAATCGAGATTCCCTACAACCGCGGAGGAAACTTTAACATGAGTTTCAACTTTCCCTATCAGCCCGACATGCTGACTTCGGAACTCTTCATGCGCTTCGATGCCAAAATCAAAAATAAAACGGTAAAACTTCCGGAAGTAAAGGTAGCCGACGGTATCATTGCCACATCGGCGTTGGCCAGTGCCCAGAACACTGCCCCCTCTGTTGCTCCCGACGGTTTCCAGCGTATCATTAAACAGACACAGGAAGCCAATATCCACTTCATCATCCAACAGGCCAATATCCGCTCATCTGAAACAAACAAGCAGGATATGCGCACTTGGCAGCAACGCGTTCAGGATGCATTCAACGATCCACGCCAGAATGTTGACGTTGAAATCTCCGCTTACGCTTCGCCTGACGGTGGTGTTTCCCTCAATGAGAGACTGGCTGCCCAACGTGAAAAGAACACGACCCAATACCTGGAAAGTGAACTGAAAAAACGGAATGTCAATGTTGATGTAAATGCCCGCTATACGGCTCAGGACTGGGAGGGTTTCCGTCAGTTGCTCGAAGCATCTGACCTCCAGGACAAAGCACTTGTCTTAAGAGT
>MTKW01019323.1_pt1 | contig 16066 bp, 11 predicted proteins | sample 1042761 | NCBI WGS metagenome assembly MTKW01 (sample SAMN06205366, study PRJNA360243) | anaerobic digester metagenome | biome: Wastewater treatment plant; feature: Anaerobic digester sludge; material: sludge; isolation source: anaerobic digester fed with sludge from wastewater treatment plant ... | reverse complement strand
CATGCCACGAATTATTACAATATAAAGAAGAGAAAGTGAGAGGCTAAGAGTAAACCCTTATAACTCATGTAGACACCAGAGGAAGGTAAAATTCATAATTTGACAGGTTATGGCACGTTATTACATTAATTGGGAAAAATAAAGACTGACGGAGAAGAAATAAAAAAAAACCCCTGGGGATTTTCCCCAGGGGTTTTGAGGTTACAGATAATACTAAAGTTTAGAAGCTGACAGAAAGCTCGGCGGTAAGAGTACCAGCATTATCAACAATATTCCCGGTCCAGTTATCGTCATATTCATCTTCCCAGGTTCCGATTTCATAGGACAAGGTCAGATTGGTTTTGTCAGCCATTTCCCAGGCCACTTCAGCCATTGCGCTCCAGGGCTGGACACCAGCTGGTGTGACACTGTCGTAACGACCTTCCACAGTGAGGGTGGTCTTTTCTTCGATCCATTCGTAAGCCAAAGCACCCACTGCGGTGATTTCAGCATTGGCTGAATCGTACTGGCCTCTCACGCTGAAGTAGGCTTCGTTGTTTTCACTGTCAAGATCGAGTGGGTAATTCAAATAAGCACCATAGACCTTGAAGCTACTATCCATCAAGTCATACAGACCGTGAATGACTCCAGTTTCACCCTTGGCCGCTTCAAAAGGCACGTAGGTCACAGTTCCTTCCACTTCGTTGGTGACCATGTCGCCAGTAGTAATAGCCGCTGCCCAGTCGTAGGACAGATCCAAGGTCCAGCTGTCATCGCCTTCTTCATCTCCGGAGAGAATAAAGCTGGCACCGACACCAAAGCCCATTTCATCATCAGAAAAGGCACTGGTGGTGGTAGTGGTAGCATCAGCCGGAGTGAACCCATCGGTGATGTAGTGACCATCAACCGTGATGGTGGCATCATCTGAGGCTTTGATTTCAATTTCACCAGCCACACCGTAAGTACCCGAGAGAGCAGCATAGGCACCTTCAACGGTGAGCTTGACATCGGAATCATCAAAGTCGGTCCAGACATCAGCACTGACCACCAGATCGCTATCGACGTTATAGAACTCAGTGCCTTCTGGCATCCAGGTGGCCATCACACCAACGTGTTCCCATTCTGCACGAACCGCATAGAACTCGTTGAGGTCGCCCAAGGCTTTCCACAATACATCACTATCTTCTGGGGTATAGGTGACATAGAATCCTTCNNAGACCGAGCATGTTCTGACGAATTTCACCCGCTTGGATGAACCACTCGTCTTTCTGGTAGATCAACCAGAAATTATCAGCCGTGACGTTTGGAGCATCACCATAGCCGAGTGAATTGACAGCACTCAAGGTGATTCCAGCTGTGGTGTAGTCATTGATGGTGGCAGCGATGTAGAGATTGGTTTCATCTTCCCAAGCAGCATCGGTTTTGTCAGTATCAGTTGGGAAGTACGCAGTGTAAGTGGCAGTGAAATCACCAGTCACTTTCACTGGTTCAGCGTATTTTTCCAAAAGAGCGACTCGGTCTTCCAAGGCTTTGATGGCCTGGCTGTTTTCACCCAGAGCTCTTTTGAGGTCTTCAACGGTGACACCGAGGTTCTTCAGTTCATCAGCAAATTCCTGGATCAGTTTTTCAAGCATGGCAATGTCTTCTTGAGTGGCTAAACCAGCTTCGTCAACATACTGTTCCATGTAGGCCAAGCAACGAGCCACGGCTTGAGCAAATTCATACCGGGTCAAGGCCCGATTCCCACCAAAGGTCCCATCGGGATACCCGATGACACAGCCTTTGGCTGCCAGAGTCTGAACGGCATCATATGCCCAGTGATTCAAGGGCACATCTACAAAAGGATTGGCCAAAGCCGGAATAGCTAAAGCCAAAACGAGTACTAATGCAATGAGCAGTTTCTTCATGATATTGCCTCCTTGGTAGTTATCTTAGATTGATTGTATTGAGCTGTCTGCCCTTTCAAGGAGGGGTCATTCAAGAGTCTCCATGTTTCCTCTTCAGATCCCTCTTGTTTTTCAGGCTTCCAGCTACTCTCTTCGTCCCCTCTCCTGGGCCTACCAATTCGTTGCACCTCCTTTCATTGCCCTTTGGAGTTTGAGACGAGATCGTCTTGTTTTTCATGCATTCATATATACTATACGATAAAAAAGCAAAAATGACTACAACTTTACCGAAAAAAAGTAAAGAAATAAAACAACTTAAAAAAAAGACCTAAACCTATAAAATCTATCTTTTCAAAATACCATAACAAATTATTGAAAAAATGAAAAGCCCCTGATTCAAAATTATTGAAAATTAACTATTTTTTCCTCAAGGCAAATAACTTTTGAATAACTTGATTCCACGACGTATCACGATTAAAGACGAGTAGTTCATACTGTGGATTATAGGATTTATAAGGAAAATAAAGACTTAAACCATTAGAATATTCCACATCAAAACCATGAGTTCTATTATAAAGAACAACTTGAGAAAGGAGATTGTTTATCATTAAGGCCGAAGATTTTACCTCAGAAGATCGAACTTCACTATTGGCAGCCAAGAGTTGAGCAAAGTCACCCAGGTCGATAAAGTCATAATCACTAAAATATTGGCTGGAGTCTCCAATATTAATATAAATCTGGGGTGAGGTTTGGTTATCTAATAAAATTGCTTTGGAAAGGAATCCAATGTTTGCTGTTAATTCTTCCAATTGATTCAGATCGGTGACAGAAATATTGACATTTTGAGAAGGAAATTGATCGATAAAACTATCAGCAATGATTTGAGCAAACTGGATTTCCTCCATGGCTGGATTGGTGATGAGACTTTCAAGGAAGGTGGTATAATCCCACCCATCTCCTGGAACACTTTCTTGTGATGCCACCATAAGGTTTGAACTCTTCCGGACTTCATAGGCTACTTCTACCATGGCCATTAGACAAGCATCCATACCAAGAAGGTTGATTGATGTATTTAGAATGGATTTTGCGCTCAGTAAAGCCTGACCTAATTCTGGAATTGTAATAGAATCGTTATATGAGGTTTGATCAAAGGAAATGTTTTTTCCTTTGAAACCGGATCCATGATTCCATAGAATAAGGGCATATTTATCGGCTGGATAATTTTGGCCACAAAATCGAATAAAATCAACCAGGTTATTTGCATCACCCATGTTAATTTCGCCTAAATGTTGGAGAACCTTGGAGTTAATTTTTAGAGGATCGTTATCTTTTTCGATGAGATAACGAATAGCCGGTCCCTGTAAAGAATCGTGCTGAACAATAATATTTACCTTATCGGATGAACCTACCCTTTCCATTGAATTTAGATCGGCTATGGCATGGTTGTCGAGGTCATTGTCGCCATTGAGAAAGACCATAACTGTCCAGTTTGCTTTTGTTTTTTCATAACCGGGTAATTGGCTGACTGAACCAATGCAACCATTAAGGATAAAGGCGAGAAAAAGAAGGTTAAAAGTAACAATAAACCAGCTATAGAATTTAGGTTTGAATATTTTTTGCTTAGGGATGCTCAAGAAAAAACCTCCTGGCCTTTGTTAAACTGTACATAGTATAGACTTTATGCTACATAGTGACATCATATAATGACGAAAATATCTTTTCACAAATGAATCTCCCTCTTTGGCCAAAGGGAGAAGAATAAAAAGATTGAGCTCATGAGATTGCCACGTCACTCCGTTCCTCACAATCAGGTTGTGTCACAATTATTCTGTAAATTATTTACTCCCACTTATGTTAATATTTTACAGTAATATTGGGAATAGATAACCAATAAATGAAGATAAATGTACTGTATCCTCCACTTTCACGCCATGCTTGGTGTAAGAAAGGAATTGTGACACAGTCTGAATGACGACTTTAGTTCCTTCTCCCTTGATGGGAGAAGGTGAGGATGAGGGTGAAAACCCAAGATTCGACATGCCATGGCATGTCACTACATTAATCGGGTGCAATATATTTTCTCTCCTACAATTTTTAAAAACTTTTGTAGGGGCTTGATTAAGCCCGCAAAAGGACTTATAAGATAGGATACAACTAAAATTGCACTTCAACTTCGATGCGCGAAATATCAGCACCTGATTCACTGGTTTCACCAGTGGTATCAGTAAAAGAAAAAAATCTCCGGTATTGGATATTGAGAACTTCATAATTCCTGAGCGAATCAAGAACATTTCCCTGTATATCGGTAGTCACTGCCATGAATTCAATGGAATTTGGACTATTGAGATCTTCTAAATTTATTGTCATAGTTACTGTCACATCGGTGGCACTGGCATCATTGATAAAAATTTGAGTTCCATCAGGTTTTTTTAAATAAAAATTGCCTCCGTCATAACGGGCAACATAGTAATTATCCCAGGTGTTCGGATCGGCTTTGGGACCAGTGAGAATGTTGCCGTCAGTGTCGAAAACAAAATAATAGATATATTGCGACGAAGCCAATCCTTTCATAATTCCTCTAACAGTCATGGTTTTTCCAATTTCTCCCCAACTTGGCTGGTCACCACGAGCACAGCCGGTGGCCATAATGCTTATTACCAAGACAGCTAATATTAGTATGAACAGCAATTTTCCTTTCATAGTTTTTCTCCTTGATTAATAATTTATTGTTTAGGTTCTCATGCCGATTAGTGGCATCAGCTATAAATGAAAATACCAAACTAAAACGTCATTGCAAGGAGCTCAACCGTTCTTTGGTTGGACGACGTGGCAACCCCATCCACTCACTCTGTCACTCTGAGGAGCGTCTTGTGCGACGTGAGAATCTCATCCTTTCCGATTCCACAGTTCCACAATTTATCAATCTTACAAATAATAAAAGATGACATATGAGATTGCCACGACCTCAAAAAACGAGGTCTCGCAATGACGGATTGGATTGATGAGATCCTCACGCCCTCGAAAAACGAGGGCTCAGGATGACGGCATTTTTAAGCATTTGTGTATTTTCAGAATAGACCCTCATGCTGCTTTCGCAGTATCAAATGTAAATGGAAACAAAGATTTGACATACCATGGCAGGTCGCTACATTAATCGAGTGCAATACATTGTCACCCTTACGAAAAACAGCAAGGGAGTGACATTTTTTGGTCTTCTTTATCCTCCCAAAGTGACTTTTTGCGAAGGAAAAGCCTTAATGGTATATTCAAGCCAGAAAGTATCTCGGGGTTTGTCGTAAAAAAAAGTAATTTCTCGACAATGAAGGTCACGAGTAACTCCCACTTCTAAACCTTGGAGATCGCCATTAGTAAGATTCCAGGTTCCATCGACCGACAACCTCCAATCTTTATTGATTCTCCAAGTTGTGTCAACTGCCAAACCCAACCAATCACCAGTGTCAAAATCATAGCTCCCTTTCAAGGCGATGGAATGCTCATCATTTTCATGATATTTGAGGCTGAATATGGTATCGGTAAAATCTTGATTCATAAAATCATAACCAGCTTCAATTCCGATTTCCCAATAATTGCTTTTGTAGCTGGCACTAAGGCTAGCATAATTGGTTTCTCTAGTGGTGTAGTCGGTTTTAAAGGGTGTCGCTCCGTCATAACCACTCCGGTTATAATTAAGAGAAACTTTTCCTTGGTCAGAAACCAATTGAGTCAACGAAATGTTTCCTTCCCAGATGTAACGAGCGAAGCCATTTCCATAAAAATCCTGAATAAAATTTATCGAAGGTTTTAAGGTGGTATTTTCTCCAATTTGGTTGGTTCCATCTAACTGTAGCTGAAATCGGTAGCGCTCATCACGGACATTGGTTTCTTCTTCAAAATAGTGTCCTCCAACAAAACTGGTTTTATAATAAAAATCAGATTTACCAATTCGGGTTCGACTTCCGGCAACTTCAAATTCAGGAATTTTAAAAAAATACCTGCCAGGATCACCAGTGAATAAATCACCTTCTGGATCGGCATGTCCATCATAACGGAGGGCATAAACCATGCTTCCCGAGGATTTTTGAAATGAAGCCTGATATTTAAGGTCTTCGTCAATATAATTTCCCCATTGAGAAAGCCTTTTATAATCCAAGATGAGGGTTCCAATTAATTTATCTCCAAAATCATAGGTGTAATTGAGATATGAAGCCAAATTGGAATTTTCATTGCTGGCGTTTGAGTTATAGGTGAGGTTAAGCCGGGTGGTTGACCTTCCTTTTTTGTGAAGTATGGCCAACTGACTGGAAATAGTGTCTTTTTGGTCATCGAGGAGAAGATTATAATCGGTGTTGAAGGTCAGGTCGGTATATTGGTCAAGTTTTTTCTGGTATTGAAGATTGGCTTTGAGTGTACTCTGAGATTCACTTGGATCCCTATAGTAGAGATAAAGTTGGCCTTTTTCGTAGGGATCCTGATGTTCGATATAATGGCGAACTCCGATTCCCCAACCATCTTTTTGGTACCAGTCGAGATATACTGTTCCATAGGAATCATAGTTAACGAAATAATTGAAAAAAAGATTGACATAAAAACCATATGAAGAGGATTGCCCAATAATAGGGATAAATGGAAGTTGTTCCTTTCTGTCGAGAAATATCACATAGTAAGGAAGGGTAAAAATTTTAAACCCAAAATCCCAATAAGATATCCCGTGAAGAATAACTCTCTTATCTGGAATAATTTCAATTTTTTGGGCATCGATATGATAATGAGGTTTTTCTAAATCACAAGAGGTCATGAAAGATTCGTCTACAGTTGTTAAATCTGGTTCGCGGGTGAGATTTTTTCCTCGAAAGAAAACTTTTCCAACGATTGACCTTCCAGTAAATTCTGATGAGGCATCGAAGAATTCCCAACTATCAGTATCCCAATTGAAATTAGCTTGACTGGCATGAAATTGTTCTTTATTTTCGGTGACTACGACATCTCCAAAAGCCTCTAATTGCTTTTTCTGAAGGAAGATGTGGATTTTTTGACCTTCCAAAACAACATCCTGATAGATCAATTTTCCGTTGATGGCGATTATTTCTTCTCCATCACCATGATAAGTCAGGCGTTCCCCAGTCAGTTCTATAGACTTTTCTTCGGCATTAACCGAAAACGGAAGACAAATTAAAAGGAAGAAAACCAAGACCAAACGACGCATCTGGGATTAATCCCCAAGTATAAATTTAGCCTTAATGATTTTTTCTGCTTCTAAAGTTTCAGAATCAAGATAATAGACAGCTTTTCCAACCTGAAGTTCTCGTTCTTTTTCGGTTATCAATATTTCCCCTTCCATTTCAATTCGTTCTAATTGATTCTTCTCATCATCCTTAGGGAAATAGACAGCCCGGTCAGTTTTTATTGTAGTTTCTTTCCAAACTATATCAGAACCATTTTCGCTCCTAGCTTCTTCGGTTTCTCCATTATAAGTTAAAGTCGGTGCTTTCCAAATAATGGTTGATGTGCCAGTTTCTTCTTCCCGTTCTTTTTTTAAAATGACATCACCAGAAAACTGATATAGTTCTTCATCAAAATCGCCTTCCATCGACGTGGCAATAATCTCGGTCTGGTCGCGGGTAACAGTAACATTTCCTTCAAAGACTCCAGTATTGTCTTTTAAATTAAAATTCAGCTCCTGACATTGAATACGATTTTTTCCTTGAATAGCGATAACCTGACCAATGGCTACAAAAGTTTCTCCTTTAGAATCATAAGTGATTTTATCAGCACTTTCTAAAAGAACCTCTTTTTTTTCAGGAGTGTTTTCCTCGGGTGTTATAGTTGGTTCCTGAGCATCAAGGCTCTGACCAACTAATAACAAAAAAAATGCAACGAATATGACAAGAACAGTATGTTTTTTCAAGGGTATTCCCCCCTTCGGAGCGAATTAAGTGTATTATATCATTATAAAGAAGGTTCGGTTCATTTTATCTCAAAGGTCATGATTCCGAGTTTTAATTAATAAAAAATTCGCTTTAATAGTATGATGAGATTCAGTGATCAATACTGAGTGGTGAGAAAATCTCCCATTATCCAAAGGGAGAGGGATAATAAAGGTTGAGCTCATCCACCCAGTCAGTCATTCTGAGAAGTCCGGTGTTTTCTACCGGACGACGTGAGAATCTCATTCTTAAAAGTATTTATGAAGAATAAAAAAACCCAAAAAGATGAGATCCTCACGGCTTCGAAAAACGAAGCCTCAGGATGACGCCGGCTGCGTCAGATGAGATCCTCACGCGGAAAAGCACCACTCAGGATGACCGATTAAATGCACACCCCCCTAACCCCCCTCAATGGGGCGAGGAAAAAAATAAATAAAAGAATGAAATAGTTCATTCTCACTTGATGAGAGAAGGCAAAAGTAAAATCTAACCAGGGAGCTGAAATAAATATGATCAAAGGGTCTAAAATTTAGTAACGAGAGGTAAAATATGATACAAGAAACAGCGATGAAGATTATCGATATCCTTGAAAAACGATTTCCCGATGCATGTTTACTCCTCAATTATAGAAATGCTTTTGAACTGCTGGTTGTAACAATTTTAGCTGCTCAGGCTCCGGATGAAAGGGTCAATCAAGTAAGCCCTTCCTTATTCCAAAAGTATCCCAATCCGGCTGCTATGGCTGAAGCAGATGATGAGGAAATGGATAAAATAATTCAAACTATTAGTTTTTATCGGCAAAAAGGACGTAATATCCGAGCAATGAGCAAGAAGATAATTAAAGATTTCCAGGGAGAAGTTCCTAAAAAAGTGGAAGAATTGGTTCAGCTCAATGGTGTGGGGAGAAAAACTGCTAATATTGTTTTAGCCAATGGCTTTGGCATTCCAGCTATACCAGTTGATACTCATGTAGCAAGGGTTTCTCAAAGACTGGGTTGGTCTGAATTTTCAAATCCGGATCAAATTGAGTCGGATCTTGCTAAGATTTTCCCTCGAGAGAAATGGATAAGAGTAACACACCTCTTAGGATTTTTAGGCCGATATATCTGTCAAGCAAAGAAACCAAAATGCTGGGAATGCCCAGTTACCAATTGGTGTCCTTATCCGGGAAAAACCATTAGTAAGGATTAAAGGAATTTAATTGATGATAAGAATTTGCCGTGATGACCATATCGGCATCCAGGTCAATCTGACCATAAATATCCCTGGAACTTTGTATGATAAGGTCATTGCTTTTTTCTTCAAAAAAACGACCTTCTAACTTCAGTTGAAGGTGGTAATCTGAAAATTGACCTTCACCCTGAAGATTAAGCTGCCCCAGGAAAAACTGCATACAATCCAGATTAAGTGTATCTAAAGATCGATAGCTGAGAATGAGTATTGTGTCAGACAAGTCCATATTGGAGAAAAGCCGATAATGACTTCGATTCCGATAGGAAATAATTTCAGAAAAGGGTTTGCTATAACCAATTTCAACGACACTATTGGAAGGTGCACTAATCTGAAATTTTGCCCATAATTTTTTTATCTTTTCCCAGGTTTGAGAATCGATAGAAAGTTCTTCCGGAGTTTCAATCGGTCCCCAGAGAAATGAATGATCTTGGGGAAAGTAGATGTTGAGTTCCAGCTCATGAAACCCCTCACGAAGTATAAAGCGCGGTATTTTTATTTTTTTAACAAATTCCAAGTTCATTTCAGACTCAAAACTCTTTTCTATAGCTCCTTTCAGCAAGAGGTCAATTTTGAGATCGGATAATTGAATGGTTTTTTTTCCATGAGTTACATTACGGGTGGTAACCACCGGACCTTCCTGCCGGCCAATAAATCGATGTCTTGCCAATCGAGGCTTGATAGGAATACGGAAGCAACGAGGCGGTGTGAGGGCCAAAAAACCTTTTTGAGTTTGAACTTCCAGATAGTAAACGTATCCTTCAAATTCTTGAGGAGAAGAAAGATTATGGAAGCCCCTTTTTTTATATTCGGGAAATTCAACCTGTCGATAATGTCGAGATCGAAAGGAACGATAAAAGAGCCTAGCCTGGCAAGGTTCCCGAGTAGCCCAGCTCCAAAATAAGTTTTCGTTCCCTTCATCAATTTCAATATTAAAAGAAGTGATGAGCTGGAAGGGATCATGCTTAGAAATAACGATTTGATCGTGATTATCTTGGGTATCATATAATTTATGAAGGCTTATCCCATTTTTCCAGCAATATTCTATTTGAGGATAAAGCTTTTCAAGAAGGACAGGCGATAAGGGTTGATCTTGATTGATTAAGAGCTTTTTTTTAAGCAATATTGCTTCTGCGGTGCTTTCTATATCCAAAGAACCAACTTTCATTTCTCTTTTTTCACTCACCTGAAGGTGCTTAATTAGGATTAATTTTTGGTTCATGTAAACTTCAATAAAACAATTTATTCCTGATGGAACCCGAAGATAAAACTCGCCTTCATCGCTCGATAATCCTCTACATATTAGATCAGAGCTTCCTCCCATAAAGACCTTAATATCAGCATCGCTTAACGGAATGGTGGATTCTCCTTCGATCTGCGAGGTGATTGATGAGATATAGTCCCAAGGATTTTTTTTAATGAAAGGAGCAGTATTTGAAACATATATTGCTCCTTTTAAATAGGTCATTTTTTCACCCTTTTAATAGAGAAAAATCTTTCCAATTACTTATACTGTAAATATAGTGAGAAGTGAATTTAAAAATAATCACCCTCATCCTCACCTTCTTTTATCAAGGGAGAAGGAATTATTATGATACGTCATCCTGAGACCTCACTTTGTGAGGGCGTGAGGATCTCATCTTTTTATTTTTTTTATCCCTTTGGATAAAGGAAGATGGTTCGGGATTCGATTCTTTTCAAAAAAAACTCATATCCCCCTTCATACTTCTTTGCTAAAGGGGGATATTGATTGGTATACAATTATTTTCATCCTCACTTAGTGCTACTAAAGTGGCAGGAGGATCTATTCAAAAAATAAAATACTCCATGCCGTTTTACTTTTGGTATGGAGTATTTTATAAGAATAACTTTAGAAGACGATAACTAATCGTTGAATGTGTATTGCTCTTCTTCTTGCTGCATCACCCTCAATTCGTAAACGATTGTTGCCTTCAACTAAGCTCTGTATAGGAATATTAACTACTTTTGGATTGTCAGGCTCAATGATACTGCTATCAAGGTTTATATTTAATGGATTTCTATTATTGAAAGTAACACGAACTCTTGCTCCAGAATCTCCTTGAGCCCAGATGAAGAGTGTTGCTTTTTCTGGAATTGATCCTGGCGAGAAGGTTAAATCAACATTATTTCCACTGAGAATCTCAAGTGAATAGGTATCGCTTAGCGAAAAACCATTGACCAAGTTCCCGGTATATCTCATGGTTAAGAAATTATGTTCTGCTGCTCCATTTCCAAAATCAAAGTAATAAAGAGTGTTCGTTGGTGTGATGGGGAATATTGGTTCAATTATACCCGAGATGGTTGTTGTTGTAGCTCCTAATCCGGTTACACCTCGGAATTCTGCAGTAACAGAAACTGTAGTTACATCACTTACATCTGGAGCATAATAGATTACAGTTGCTCGCCCCGATGAATCGGTCGCAACCGATGATTTGTTAAAACTTCCTAAATCAGTTGTCCAATATAGAGTCCTTCCATTTATTGGATTGCCATTGATATCCCGTAAGGTTGCGGTAATACGAACTTCATCTCCTGGTCTTGCCGAAAAAGAGGTTGGATTCATTATGATTTCAGACGGTCGGGTTCGACTAATAATGTTCACCGTAGATTGGACATTGCTGGGGGATGCACCTCCGCCCCCAGAGAAATTGACGCTGATTACCGCGGTACTTGGTCGAGTCGTGTTTGGAGCATAATAGTCAACCGAAGATCTGCCATTCGGGTCGGTTATCGTATTATATGACGACAAACTACCATTATCAGTTGACCAGTTAAGATTTGCTCCCCTTAAGGGTCTCCCGTTGGCATCGGTAAGCTGGGCAGTCATTGTGTAGCTGGAACCTGGTTCTATAGTAAAAGAAGAGGGTTCGAGCGACAGAATGGTAGATCGAGTACGAGCGGCTACATTAAAATGTGTTCGATTAACCGCTGATAGAGGGAATTGACGACCACTTTGGTGGGGAGATTCGATAAAGTTTTGAATCTGATTATCTCCAACTGGTTTTGGTGTATAGAGGATTATTAAGCGTTCGACACCAGCTGGTCCGGAAACCGAGCTATTGAGCGCAAGATTGCTACCAGAGCTGATTCTTTGATCGCGGACTAAAATAATAACCCCTCCATCGGAGGTATAGTCAAATATGTTGATATAGCCAGCATTTGAAGCTCCGTACCGTATGGTAATTGGATCTCCTATAAAATAAGTTGCATCTTCACCCCGATCGACAGAAATGTTTACTGATGGAGAACGGGGAATGGATATATATACATTGGGATTTAGGTTGAAACGGAATGTAACTCTTGGTTGAGCGCCCACCGATATCGCGGAGAACGTCATTATTCCCAAAATCATGAGTAAAAAACTCAAAAAGACTGTTTTTTTTCTTATCATGGGAACTCCTCCTTTTTTCTTTTAGCTTTAAAAACCTATAATTAAAAAACCCAATAGCATGATTTCTTATAAAAATTTACACTTTTAATTATATCATACAGGGTCACAAGGAATTTGGTTCCCGAAAGATGAAGTAGTGGTTATAATGGTGATTCTTAGGGTTAAAAATTCGTGAGGATCTGAAAGAAATTTAGAAAAAAACAAATACCAAAACGTCTCTCCTTATCTAAAGGGAGAGGAATTAATTAAAAAGAATTAAAAGATGAGATCCTCACACCCTCAGAACCTGAGGGCTCAGGGTGCCTTTTTTAAACACTTTTTACTTATTTTGGTATTTTCAGGATAGGCTCTCTATGCCTTGCTATGCAGCACCAGATGAGGATGAAAATTTGTATATACCGACCAATTTCCCCCTTTAGAAAAGGGGGTTAGGGGGATTTGATTTTTTTCCCACTCCGTCATTCTGAGGAGTCCGGTATCTTTTACCGGATGACGTGAGAATCTCATCCTTTAAAGTTTTTTAAAAACAAAGAAATATAAAAGATGAGATCCTCACGCGGGAAAGCACCGCTCAGGATGACCGATTAAAGAATTTATTTGAAGGTATTTTCAGGATAGAACCGAGATTATTTTAAGCAATCTTTTTTAATTCGATCTATTAACTCAGTAAATGATGAAAAAACCTCAGCATGATGTTGAGCCAGTAAATTAAGTTTATTAATAGCTAGACCTTCGGTATAATCCCAATTTCGATCAAGAGAATCTTGTAGGAAGAAAATCTTTTTCCCTCTTTCTTGGAGCGAGATAGCCAAATCTAAATTTTTCAGATTTCCTCTACCCCAATATCCGGGAGCTATAAAAATATAGTCGGATTGAGCAGCTAAATTTATAGCTTTTTGAAAGTTATCATCGGAAATAGGAGAAAAGGGTTTTTCGATCATAACCGGTATTCCTAATTTTGACGCCATTTCTTGGTCAGAGTCGAATTGATTTACGATTCCTACACTTACTGAAAAACCAGCCTCAAGAAATTCTTTCATGAAATTACTTCCGCTTCCTCCACCACAGATAAGATGAATTGAGGCACTCGGAGATTCTATTTTTTTAACTATTCCTAATGGCATAAAAAAAGGTCGCAGGGAATAAGGATGGATTTCCTCTAAAAATTCAACATCAAATAATTCTTCAACCTGAGGAGCATGAAGAGATTTGCCTACTAAACCGCGATGAACAATTACTCCTTTTTTTAAAAACATTACCTGGTTGCAAAATTGAGAAACTAAATTAATGTCATGAAAAACTCCTAATATGGTTATGTCCTTCTTTTGAAGTAGAAAAAGAATACGCATAATATCAAGTTGATGAAGGATATCTAAATGGCTAGTTGGTTCATCAAGGAGGAGAATGTTGGGTTCCTGAGCTAGGGCTCGTGCTATCATAACTCGTTGTTTCTCGCCTCCGGATAATTCCCGAAAAGGGCGATTCGCGAACTGCTGAGTATTGGTAATTTGTAAAGCGTTTAGAACAGAGTCAATATCTTGTTGGTTTTCTTTTTGCCATCGTCGCCAGTGGGGAAATCTTCCCATCATGATAACGTCGTAGCATTCAAGGTCGAGGTTTAAATTGGTTTCTTGGAAAACGATAGCAATTTCCTGAGACCAATTTTTACGAGAGAGCTCCTGGGTATTTTTCCCTGAAATAAAGATAGATCCTGTGTCGGGCATGAGAAGCCCTGATAAGAGGTGAAGCAATGTGCTCTTGCCCGAGCCGTTTGGTCCCAAAATGCCAACAAAATCACCTTTCTGGATATTAAAGTTTACATTGTGAAGAACCTTACGATCTCCATAGGAAAAGAAAAGATTTTTTACTGATAAGGAAAAGCTCACCACCCCTTCTTTTTCCTCCTCAAAAGATAGATAAAAAAAGGTGCACCCATTAAACTGGTTAATACCCCAACCGGCAATTCAACCGGATGGAGAAGAGTTCGGGAAAATATATCTGCCCAGAGCAAAACACTGCTTCCTAAAAAGAGAGATGCAGGAAGGAGCTGACGATGATCCTCGCCGATGATAATTCGAATAATATGAGGAACAACTAAGCCAACAAAACCAATAACTCCACTTACTGAAACTGATGCAGCAACTAAAAGCGACGTAACTATTAAGAGAATTTTTTTGGTTTTTTCTACTTCGACCCCCATGCTTTCTGCTACTTTTTCTCCCAAAAGAAAGGTATTTAACTCTCGAGAATAGGAGAAAATAATCGGGAACCCAATTAAAAAAAAGGGTAAGAGAGTATAAACCTTGTTCCAACTGCTATTCCAGAAACCACCCATAATCCAAAATACCATTTGATGTAAATTTTCTCCGGCCAGGAACATTCCCAATGAAATGAGAGCTGAAAAGAAAAAGCCGATAGCAACTCCGGCGAGTAGCATGATTTCTAAAGGCATTTTATGTCCTATCTGACCCAAACGGAGGACCAGAAAAGTAGTTGCCAGTGCGAATAGGAAAGAAAAAAGAGGGAGGGTGATAAAACCCAGTGAAATACCACTTAAGATTGCTACAATGGCTCCAACAGCACCACCCGAGCTAATTCCTAAAACATAGGGGTCTACCAGAGGATTTTGGAATAAGCCTTGAAGAACTGCACCGCTCAACGAAAGAGCGGCACCTACTAAAACTGAAAGGATTAAACGGGGCAAGCGGATTTCAAAGAGAATGGTCTTTTCCGTAGGTAATAATGAGGATGGTTGTAAAAAAGATAATAAATCTGAAATCTGAAAACGACCACCGCCGATTCCCAAAGAAAATACCATACTCAAGACAAGAATAACAATGAGAACTATAATAATTTGTTTTTTCTTAATTATCTTCATTTGGAGTTAATTTCTTGGTTCTGATACTCTCCGAAGATTTCCGGATGAATGATTTGGGCAAAGTATTGAAGTGCAGAAACCACCCGAGGCCCTGGCCGGGAAACTAAATTAGAATCAATTAAATAGACTTGATTATTTTTTATCGCAGCTACTGTCTGAAGCCGGTTATCGGTTGTAACAAATTGATAGAGTTGATTTTCCTCATTTTTTCCATGATTTTCAATAACAGTAATTATAGAAGGATTTCTTTTTAAAATCTCTTCAAAGTCTATTGTTGAATAACCCTGAATATCCTCAGCCAAATTTTTCCCACCAGCTAAAGTTATAAATTCATTGATAAAGGTACTGTTGCCGGCTGTCCAGATAGGATCGTGCCAAATAATGTGGAAAACCAGTGGTTTTTGATAATCTGGAATTGATTGAGAGAGATCATTTATTTTTTTAAGTTGATCCTTCATGGTTTTTATCAGGTTTGAACCAGAAATTTCCACCCCGGATAAGACCGCAACTTTAGTTATATCTTCAATGACCTCCTCAATGGTATCTGATTTAAGAGTAAAGACCGGAAGACTGAGTTCATGAAGGCGGGCAACCGTTTCTTCGGGGGTTAATGAACTGGCTAAGATCAAGTCAGGCTGAAGGGTAAGGATTTTTTCCAAATCTATTTCAGTAACATTCCCAATTTTTTCCTTTTTTAAAGCTTCTATAGGCTCATCACAATAAGTAGTCACTCCAACAATTTTATCATTTAAACCAA
>MTKW01003396.1_pt1 | contig 16082 bp, 16 predicted proteins | sample 1042761 | NCBI WGS metagenome assembly MTKW01 (sample SAMN06205366, study PRJNA360243) | anaerobic digester metagenome | biome: Wastewater treatment plant; feature: Anaerobic digester sludge; material: sludge; isolation source: anaerobic digester fed with sludge from wastewater treatment plant ... | reverse complement strand
AACAGCCCTTCCAATGGGAAGGAACTGGTACGCAGGGAGCTTGCAACCACATTGCTGCTTGACATAATGTTTGGAAAGAGCTCTTCGTTTTTTACCCGGGTTTACCAAGAAGGATTGGCTGATGACCTTAGTTATTCTTATGAGGCTTGGCCTGACTACGCTTTTGCTTTGGTATCAGCTGAGAGCGAAAAGCCTGATTTGCTAAATGAGATGATTTTGAGTGAAATAGACAGGGTCCGGCGGGAAGGCGTCAGTGGGGCTGACTTTACAAGAAAAAAGAAAGCGGCCTTGGGAAGATTCATCACCTTGTTCAATTCTTTTGATGCCGTAGGCCAGACTCAGGTTCATCTGTTCAAAGTGGGCCAGGATGTTTTCTCATTTGGCTCAATGCTGCAAAGTCTTGACATTGACTCTGTCCTGGCCGGAATAGATTCCTTGGATGCAAATAGCAACGTGAGTGTTATCATCAGTAATAACAAGGCATCTGACACGCAGAAGTAAACACAGGGAAGGGGATATCTACATGCCTGTTATCCTGAATGGGCAAAATATGGCACTGGTGCTTATAGGAGAAGGGCAAGCGTGGTACAAAGGGGAAATTCTGTCCGGAAAAGAGGCTTTAATCCAGGCAGGTTTGAAGCCTTGCAGTTTGGATGCAAAAGAAGGCCTGGCCCTGACAAACGGAGTGCAGATGACGGCCGGGGTTTTGGCTCTGGCAGTGGATACAGGGCGCAGACTGGCAAGGGGAGCAGACTTTATAGCATCTATCACCGGACAAGCCTTAAGGGTAATCATAGATGCAGCAGCAGCCCTTGTTTCTGAAAACAAAGTACTTTCTCATCCAGCCAGCGTAGATACAGTGCCTACATCTGCAGACCAGGAAGATCATGTTAGTATGTCTACCATTGCGACCAGGAAAGCAAGGGATATTGCAGATAACGTCTCTTATGTAATGGCTGTGGAATACCTGTGTGCCTGCCAGGCCCTGGAATTCGTAGACAAGGCATCGTTATCTTTGGCTGCAAAAGCAGCTTATAATCTATTAAGAAAGACTGTACCTGCTTTGGTTGAGGATAGGCCTTTGAGCCGTGACATAGAGGCGGCAAGGCCTCTTGTTGCCTCAGGAGAATTGGAAACTGCGGTGCAGAAGGAAATAGGCAATTTACAGTAACGGTGGTGTACAAGATGAGCGATCCGGTGAATGCCCGAAGGCCTTCAAAAAAGGCTCAGGCTGATTTAGCCATTACTAATATTGGACAGCTTCTTACCATGAACCCGGGCAAAGGGCCTAAAAAGGGTGCTTGTGCCCGGAATTTGGGAATCCTGGAGGGCGCTTTTTTAGCATCCTATCAGGGCAGGGTGGTAGCTTTTGGTTCACAGGATTGTTTTTATGAAGATGTGGAGCTAATCCCTGGAGCCAAAGTCATAAATGCTGAGAACAAAGTTGTTACTCCTGGTTTTATTGATGCCCATACTCATCTGGTTTTCGGTGGCTGGCGTTACGATGAGTACAGCCAGAGATGTCAGGGTGCTTCGTATTTAGAGATCGCCGAAAAAGGCGGCGGGATTATGAGTACTGTAAGAGCCACCAGGCAAGCATCCCGAACAGGACTGGTTCAGAGAACTCTTGATTTTCTTGACGAAATGCTGTATTTAGGAACCACCTCTTGTGAAGTGAAGAGTGGTTACGGTCTGGATTTTGATAATGAGATGAAGCAGCTTGAAGTCATAAAAGAGTGCAATCAACGCCACACAGTAGATCTGGTTCCTACTTTTCTCGGCGCCCACGCAATTCCGGCCGAGTTTAGAAATGACCGGGAGGGATACGTAAAGAACGTAGTAAAAATGCTCGGGCCTGTCCAGGAAAGAGGCCTTGCCAAATTTGCCGACGTATTCTGTGATGCCGGGAACTTCACTATAGATGAGAGCCGGAATATCCTTGAGGAAGCCAGAAAACATGGTTTTAATCTGAAAATCCACGCAGATGAACTTGAAAACACGGGAGCTACTGAACTGGCCTGCGATCTGGCTGCTACATCATGTGACCACCTGGTCAAAGTGTCTCCTGAGGGGATAAACAGGCTTTCATCTTCAGATACAATTGCTGTATTGCTTCCTGCAACTTCTTGTTTCTTGGGGAAATTTCCGGGTGCACCTGGCCGCGAAATGCTTGACCGTGGAGCGGCCGTGGCTTTGGCTACAGATTTTAACCCGGGTACGTCGACTGCCATGTCTATGCCTCTTTGCATGACCCTTGCGTGCTCTATGCTGGGGTTTTCACCCGAGGAAGCTTTTATTGCGTCTACGTGGAATGCCGCATGGGCTTCCGGCCTTGGGGGCAAGGCAGGCGGGTTCGCCCAGGGGTTTATCATGGACGCGTTAATATTCGATGCTTCCGATTACAAGGAGATTCCCTACAGATTCGGAACCAACCTGGTAATTACCGTAGTAAAAAGAGGAAAGTTAGTAATTAAGAAGAATTAGATTTGTGTTTCCAGGAAGGATTATTTAAGCCTTGAGTAACCCGTTGACGTCAAATTATAATTGTGGGTGGTGAGGGATTTGAGCCAGGATAGGAAAGGAGCCCTTGAAGGCCAGCGGGAAAGAGATTTGGAAAGGGAATTCCGCCCAAGATTCGAAGAATATGAGGAGTGGAGGGCTTCCCAGGATATGGAGCCAGAGACAGAGGCAGCTCCGGCCAAAGAAGGGAAAAAGAAGAAGGGATTTGGGAAATTGGATATTTTGTTCCTGGGGGCAGGTTTCATAGTCGCTATGCTCTGGCGGGGATGTAAAGGAACCTGAAATCCAGCCTGTTGAAACCCGGACCTTCCGGCCGGTTCTTCTTACCGCTCGAATTCACAGGTATCAAGAAAGGGGAGTCTACCGTGAAGTCAGACATTGAAATTGCCCAAGCAGCAAAAATGTTACCGGTTTTGGATATTACAAGAGGCCTTGGAATACCTGATGACTACGTAGAGAATTACGGAAAGTACAAAGCGAAACTTACCCTGGATTTGCTGGACTACATAAAGGATCGTCCCCAGGGCAAATACATTGTGGTTACTGCCATAACTCCCACACCTCTGGGAGAAGGTAAGACCACAACTGCCATAGGGGTAGGCCAGGCCATGGGCAGGCTGGGAAAGAAAGCCATCAATACTATAAGGCAGCCCTCCCTTGGTCCGGTTTTCGGTATCAAGGGCGGAGCAGCAGGGGGCGGCTACGCACAATGTGTGCCCATGGAAGATTTTAACCTTCATTTCACCGGTGATACTCACGCAGTCTCTACGGCTCACAACTTGCTTGCAGCGTTTCTTGACGCAAGCCTCTTACACAAGAACCCCCTGAACATAGACCCGCTCACAATAACCTGGCCAAGAGTGCTTGATGTCTCTGACAGAGCCCTTCGCAGAATTATTGTTGGGTTAGGTGGTTCCGAAAACGGCATTCCCAGGGAGACCGGTGTGGATATAGCTGTTGCATCTGAGGTCATGGCAATTTTGGCCCTGACCACAGGGTTAAAAGACCTGAGAGAGAGATTAGGCAGGGTTGTAGTAGGGTATTCTTACGATGGGAAAGCTGTAACCGCTGAAGATTTAAGATGTGCAGGAGCCATGGCGGTCTTGCTGAAAGATGCTATCAAGCCAAACATCATTCAGACTCTCGAAAACACCCCTGTGTTTGTGCATGCAGGTCCTTTTGCAAACATTGCCCACGGCAATTCCTCGATTCTTGCCGACATGATGGCCACAAGGCTGGCTGACTATACTATTACAGAGGCAGGGTTCGGCGCTGATATCGGAGCAGAGAAGATGTTTAACATTAAGTGCCGTTACAGCGGCCTTAAGATTGATGCGGCGGTTCTGGTAGCTACTGTAAGAGCCCTGAAGATGCATGGAGGCGCCATTAAGGTTGTTCCTGGTAAGCCTCTTGATGAGGAAGTATTGGCAAAGGAGAACATGGAGGCCCTCGACAAAGGATGCGAGAACCTGGATAAGCAAATTGAAAACGTGCTCATGCACGGGGTTCCCTGCATTGTGGCTCTTAACCATTTCCCCACAGACAGCGACAAGGAAGTCCGGTTTGTTTTGGACCGCGCCAAAAAGATGGGAGCCTCAGCAGCAGTCGTATCTAAGGTATGGGCTGAAGGCGGAGAGGGTGGTTTGGACCTCGCTAAAGCAATTATCGATGTAACCGAGAAAGAGCCGACTGATTTCCATTTCTTGTACCCTCTCGATGCTCCAATTAAGGAGAAGATAGAAACAATTGCAGCTAAAGTCTACGGAGCTGAGGGAGTAGATTACTTGCCCCTGGCTAACCGGCAGATAAGACGTTATACCAGGCTCGGTTTTAGTAAACTGCCGATTTGTATGGCCAAGACCCACCTGTCTTTGTCCCATGACCCCAAACTTAAAGGGCGTCCCCGGGACTTCAGGGTCACAGTCAGGGAGGTAAGGGCGTCTATGGGTGCAGGGTTCTTGTATCCCCTCCTTGGTGAGATGAGGACCATGCCTGGACTTCCTACACATCCGGCAGGAGCAGGTATGGATCTTGATGAGGACGGCAAGATTCTCGGTTTGTTCTAAGGATCTTGCAAAATTAATAACATGGTAGGGCTGTGCGGCTGATTTCGCCTGTGTACGCAGGGTTTTGTATGGCGATATCTTGCCGCGCAGCCCCTTAAATCCAAGAACATTAATCTGAAAGAGGAATCATATGGGTTCTGTAGCAGATGTAAACGGGATTAAGCTGGGCCATGCCGGTGATGGGAAAGGCGTTACCGGGCTTTCTGTTGTCTTATGTGAAGGCGGGGCTACAGGCAGTGTGGTAGTTCTTGGGGGAGCACCCGGTACCCGGGAAACGGATCTCATGCAGCCTTCTTTTACTGTTGGAAAAGTCCACAGTGTTTTTATCTCAGGGGGTTCTGCTTTCGGGCTGAATGCTGCAGAGGGTATTGTAAGGTATCTTGAAGAAAAAGGCATTGGATTTGATACCCAGGTGGCAAAAGTGCCTATTGTTGCAGGGGCAGTCATTTTTGATTTGGGCATAGGCGATTCAAAAAGCCGCCCAACTCCAGAGATGGCGTACAGGGCTTGCCTCGATGCCGGGAGGCCCGATCCTGGGTCAGGGAATGTGGGTGCAGGTATAGGTGCTACCGTAGGCAAACTTATGGGGCCACATTACATGATGAAATCAGGCCTTGGCAATTCAGCATTGAACCTTTCAAGCGGGTTTACTGTAGGGTGTGTTGCTGCAGTTAATGCAGCAGGAGACGTTTATGATCCCGGGACCGGAAGGCAGCTGGCAGGTGCATATGATCGCCGGAACCGGAAGTTTCTGGGCCCTTTCCATAAGACTTCAGGCATCCTTGCACCTGGTTGTGATCTGATTGGAAGGAATACCACAATAGGTGTGGTGGCCACCGATGCCGGCCTTACCAAGGAGGAGTGCCGGCGAGTTGCTGTTATGGCAACGGGCGGGCTTGCCAGAGTAATAAGGCCATCATTTACTCCTTTTGACGGAGACACGGTTTTTGTTCTTTCCACCGGAAAAGTGCATGCTCCAGAGAATAGCGCAGCCTTTGGTGAATTCAGGGCATCACTGGTGTTTCAAATTGGTGTGGCTGCTCAAGAAGCCGTAGCTGCGGCCGTTCTCGATGCTGTAACGTCAAGCAAAGGGTTGTGTGGAATTCCTGCAAAGGCTGATATACAATTGAAAGAGTGAAGTTTTGGCAAGGCCCGGTTACAGTCATTAGTCCGGTTTTGTCAGAGCGTGCATTGGGCAAGAGAGCACTGAGCGATGGGAGACTCCGGTCCCTATACCCATAGGCTCTGCCCGGGCACAACAGAGTTTCACCATTATTCGAACGGCATTTCGGAGAGGAAGCCGGAACGGAGGTGCTCTTGAGTGAGGTTGTCTGTACGTCAGATCACTTTGGTAGGTATACTTGGAGCTATGACAGTGGCATTGGGATTTATGCCTGTAGGTGGCTTTATTCCTGTGCCCACACCGGCAGGTTCGGCGACTACTATGCACATACCCACTATTTTGGCAGGGATTTTTGAAGGGCCTGTTGCCGGCGGTATTGTTGGTGCTATTTTCGGCGGTTTCAGCTTTTGGAGAGCCCAGACCCAGGCGAATCCTGTGGCCAAATTAATGTTCACCAACCCTCTGATAGCCTTTTTGCCACGGATTCTTATCGGGGTTGTGTCCCACTATGTATATTCACTGGCTAAAGGAAGAAAAGGACACTTTGCCCTTATGTCTATGGCCTGTGTTGCTCTGGGGCATACAGGTTACTGGGCGTTTGGCGGCAAACCCCAGGCGTATCGCTTTGTGGCCGCGGCTTTATTTGGCCTTGGTGGCCTGGCGCTTATTGTATTGGTAAACCGGAGAGCTAACATCCCTGGGCCTGCCCTGGCCGCTGTGACAGGCAGCATCACGAACACTGCCGGGGTGATGGGGCTTTCAGTGGCATTTGGTTATCTTCCTGTTCAGGCAGCGGCCGGGGTAGGGGTCATGCATGGAATTCCTGAAGCCATGGTCGCCATGGTGCTTACAGATTTGATATATAGAGGTACCCGGCATATCCGGGAACCTTGAGATTTCCCTTGGGCCTTCAGGACTGCAAACAAGACTGCAATATTGGAACCGGGAGGGGTTTTCATGCTCTTTGCAGTTGACGTAGGAAACACTCATATTGTCGTGGGACTCTTTGAAGAAGGCAAAATCATCCATAACTGGCGAATCGCCAGCGACCGTCACAAAACTGAAGATGAATACGGCCTTATGTTCCAGTTTATGCTGACCCACTCAGGCATCACGAGACACTCTCTGGCAGGCGGCATAATTGCATCGGTAGTGCCCCCTCTGACTCCCACTTTGATAAAGACAATGCGCATATACCTGGGTATTGATCCTCTTGTTGTTGGGCCGGGCACTAAAACAGGTGTTAATGTAAAATATGAAAATCCCAAAGAAGTCGGACCGGATCGAATTGCCAATGCAGCGGCCGCGTACCACAAGTATGGCGGGCCGGCCATCGTAGTTGATTTTGGCACTGCCACTACTTTTGACGCCATATCCAAAAGTGGTGACTATCTGGGCGGCGCGATTGCACCTGGAATCATGACTGCAACCGATGCTCTTTTTGAAAAGGCCGCCAGATTGCCGAGAATTCAGCTGGTTAAGCCTGCACAGGCTATTGGGAAAACAACTGTTCAAAGTATGCAGGCAGGGATAATCATTGGGTTTGCGGGCCAAACAGATGCCCTGGTAGAACGAATTTCCGCCGAATTGGAGGGCCGTCCCACGGTGGTAGCCACAGGAGGCCAGGCCCAGCTTGTCGCAAATGAGTCAGCAACCATTACAGTTGTGGATCCTACTTTGACCCTTGAAGGCTTGTACCTGATCTACCGGAAAAACCTTAAGAATTAGAAGGAGAGGCCTGAAGGCCTCTCCATTGCCATGACATAGTGCAGAAGGCTATTATAACTCGAGTGAGCCCTTGGGCCTGAAGGTTCTGCAACATGTGGCCTCTGAGGTTTTCGTGTCAGGTTTGTGTTGTGAAGTCATTCCACCGAGTGTACCTGCATCAAGCCTACTATCGCTGCTTCTTACGCCGTACTGTCTTCCGTCTCTGGGGTTTTGTGAGTCAAAAAAGCGGCTGTCCTTATCAAAGTCCAGAGAAGAGACTTCAGTTCTGGTAGTATCTGAGCGCATCTGATCATGGTCTACCAGAATGCTGTCAGCTTCGCACCGGTTACCTGAGCCCCAGTATTGGCAAGAACTGACTTTACATTTTACGTCTGTCACACAGGGTCACCTCCTAGCCTATATAGTCTTGCCGGACCTTCGCTGTACTAATACAAGGAATTAGCCTCGTAGCCTGGAGTCTGCCACTTCCGGGATCATGGCCTTCGCTGTACTGATACAAGGAATTGGCCAGGTAGGGTAGAATGTAAGATACAAGGGGGGCGACTCATGAGCAGGACAAATCCTCAGATTTTCAGAGAGTACGACATCCGAGGCTTGGTTGGCGAGGACTTAAGCGAGCAGAGCACTTACATAATAGGACGGGCTTACGGCACTTTTCTCAGGCAGAACAACATATCTTCAGCGGTTTTGGCAAGGGACAACAGAATTTCGTCTTATGCTTATTCACGGGCTATGCTTGAAGCCCTTTGTGATACAGGGATTAATGTTACAGACATAGGAATGGCCACAACGCCGCTATTTTATTTTTCCCGGGTGAGGTATGGAATCGAAGGCGGTGTTATGGTCACCGGAAGCCATAATCCCCCTGAATTCAACGGGTTCAAACTTGGTTTCGGCCATGATACTCTTTTTGGAGAAGGCATCCAGGAGGTGCGGAGAATTGTCGATACAGGGCAATTTGCCGGAGGCACCGGGAGGATTGCAAAGAAAAGCCCCCTTCCTGAATACGTAGAAGATATTGGAAACAGGATAAGCCTCGGCCCGAAGGAAGTGTTTTGTGTGGTGGATGCCGGAAACGGATCTTCAGGCCCTGCTGTTAAAAGTGTTTTTGACCGTATTGGAGCGAAGTATGAAGGGTTGTTTCTCGAACCTGACGGTAATTTTCCTAACCACCACCCGGATCCTACACAGACCGGGAATCTTCAACATCTGATTAATGCAGTAAAGGAAACAGGAGCTGACCTCGGCATTGCTTTTGACGGTGATGCCGATAGAATCGGAGTTGTTGATGATTCCGGAAACCCGGTGTGGGGCGATAAACTTCAGACAGTGTTCTGGAGGGAAATCCTTGCAAAGCATCCTGGGGCTCTTGCACTTATCGAAGTCAAGTGTTCTGAGGCTCTTGTTGATGTAGTTAAGAAGCTTGGAGGCCGGCCTGAGTATACCCGGACGGGCCATTCCCTGATAAAGGCACGGATGAGGGAAACAGGGGCTCTTTTCACAGGTGAAATGTCAGGACATATGTTCTTCCGGGATGAATACTATGGTTTTGACGATGCTGTTTACGCTGCGGCAAGGCTATTACGCCTTTTGTCAAATTCAGATGAGACGTTAAGTGAACTGTTGGAGAAAGTACCCAGATATTTTTCCACTCCTGAAGTGCGGGTGTTTTGTCCTGACGAAGAGAAATTTGACGTGGTAAGAGATCTCGGGGATGATTTTGCCGAAAGTCATGAGATTATTACTGTCGACGGTGCCAGGGTGATTTTTCCCAACGGTTGGGGCCTGGTGCGTGCCTCCAATACGCAACCTGCCCTGGTGCTAAGGGCAGAGGCCGGGACAAAAACCCATCTGTGCGAAATAAAGCAAATGATTGAGGAGAAACTCAAACATTATCCTCATGTAGGTTCTATACAATGGGATTAGGAGGGATAGAGACTATGATCCAGGTTACCGTAGACAGAATCGGACTGGATCAGAATAGTGACCAAGCAGTGATTTTACTTGGGGATCTCACACGAACTACCTTCATACCGATTTGGGTGAGGGGCCCTGAAGCTACTGCTATTGCCCTTCCTCTTCAAGGGGTCAAAACCCCCAGGCCTATGACTGCTGATCTTGTAGTGAAAATTATAGATGAATTAAACGCTGCGCTAGTAATGGCTGTTGTGAAGGAACTTAAAGATGACACTTTTTATGCATCTTTAATTCTGGCCAAAGACGGTGAAACAATTGATATTGATTGCAGGCCTTCAGATGCCATAGCTGTTGCACTTAGAAAAGAAGCGCCAATATACGTAGATGAGAAAGTAATGGCTGAAGCGGGCATTGGAGCCGAGGATTCTGAAATTCAATAGTACTTGTCAGGTGGTCTGTGTTGAACCAGAAGATTAAACCTTTGCGTTTTGGGCATCTTTCCATATGGCCTCCGGTTGTAGCTGCTCCCATGGCCGGTTATACTGACAGCATCTACAGGGAAATACTGAGAGAGTTTGGTTGCCCGTATTGCTATACAGAAATGATAAGCGCAAAAGGGTTAGTGCAAGAGGGCAAGAACACCTGGTTCCTTTTGGAGCACTTACCCCGTGATAGGCCTCTTGCAGTGCAGCTTTTCGGAGAAAACCCCGACGATATGTTTCTTGCTGCCCAGAAAGTTCAGAAACTAGATGTTGAATTTGACGCAATTGACATAAATATGGGTTGCCCTGCACGAAAAGTTACTTCTCAGGGGGCAGGAGGAGCCCTTCTCAAAGACGTACCAAGGGCCATGGCAATTGTGCAGGCAGTAAAAGCAGCGTCTTTACTTCCGGTTTCAGTCAAGATGAGAACAGGGTGGGATAATTCTGACAAGGCTTGCGAGATTGCAGAATCCTTGGGCCATGCCGGCGCCGACATGTTGGTGGTTCACGGGCGAAATGTTACCCAGGGATTTGGCGGCAGGGCGGACTGGGCAGTGGTTTCCCAGGTCGCTGCTAGAATCGACATTCCCGTAATTGGAAATGGTGACGTCGGCTCCCCTGAGGATTGCCTCTTGAAATTGGAAACTTCGGGTTGCTCCGGGATAATGATTGGAAGAGGGATTCTAGGCAATCCTTTTTTCTTTAGCCGTTTGCAGGATCTGATTGCCGGAACGGATTCCAGGGAGACAACTGGCCGGGAGCGTATGAAAATGGCCCGGGCTCACTTGCTAAGTGCAGTTGAAAGATACGGCGAATATCATGCCTTGAGGGAGCTGAAAAAGCATCTTGGCTTCTATTTTAAGGGCATAGAGGGTGCACCGAAGATGAGAGATGCAATCAACCGGGCAGGTTCTCCCGAAGAGATCATTTGTTTCCTGGAAGATTTATATTTAAACCAACCATAGGCCCGGCATCCGGGCACCTCAAGCCCGAAAATCTCCATATGGGATATCTGCTGTATTCCAGTAAAATGGGCCTGTTCCGGTAGTCCCCTAAATTCTCCATGTTCTTCTTGCTACGCGGGGGCATGCGTGATATTATATGTACACAAAATTGTGCACATAGCTTTGGTGGTGCTGCAAATTGGAGTTTATCAGAATCGGAGATAAGGTCATCAGCCGGCAGAGAATAGATCGAGCCCTTGATGAGATTCTGAGTCTGCGAACACAGGGCATGTCTCAAGCCGAAGTTGCGCTTAAAACCGGAGTGGATAGGACTTTTGTGTCACGCCTTGAGACTCTTGGAGAGCTGAGGAAAGGTGGTTCAATTGCCGTAATTGGTTTTCCTCTGTCAAATTGCGAGGAAATTCGCAAAGTAGCCATCCAAGAAGGGGTCGATTTCGTCTTTGTCATGACAGATAAGGAACGGTGGGATTGGGTCAGGCAAAAAAGCGGAATTGATCTCCTTAATGAGCTTCTACGGCTGATTGCAGCTGTACGAGACTACGACAAGGTTTTGCTCATAGGTTCGGACAGAAGGCTTGAGTTGATGCAAGGGCTTTTGGACCGGCATACACAGATTTTCACTTTGGTAATAGGCGAATCCCCAATGGCCGGGGATGTCTACGTAAATCCTGAATCTTTGCGGACAATGATCCGGAAGATCAAAGGTTAGGGGGGGGTACATGGTGAAGCATGTAGTGAGTGTGAGTATTGGGTCTTCCAGGAGGAACAAGCGGACAGAGCAAGAGTTTCTTGGAGAAAAAGTTGTTATTGAGCGTATTGGCACTGATGGTTCAATTGACAAAGCTATCGAGATAATCCGGAGACTGGATGGAAAAGTGGATGCTTTCGGAATGGGAGGCATCGATTTATGGGTGGCGTGCGGGACAAAAAAATACATGCTCAGGGATGCTGTACCGATTGCTAAGGCTGCTCAAAAAACTCCTATTGTGGATGGTTCTCGGCTCAAAGGTACTTTGGAAAGACGTGTAATCGGGTATCTAAATGAAGAACTTAAAGTACCGTTTAAGGGAAAGACAGTGCTTCTGGTCAGCGGAATGGACCGCTTTGGGATGGCAGAAGCCTTGCAGAAAACCGGATGTAATCTTATCCTGGGAGACTTGATTTTTGTGCTCAATCTTCCTATTCCCCTGAGATCCTTAGGTGCCCTTGACAAGGTTGCAAGGGCTATTGCACCGATCGTTTGTAAACTCCCCTTTTCAATGCTCTATCCCACAGGCGAAAAGCAGGAAACAAATGGGCAAAAGAAATCGCTTCATGCAAAGTATTACCATGAAGCAGACATTATTGCCGGAGATTTCCATTATGTAAGGAAGTATATGCCTGAAAATATGGAAGGGAAGATCATTATCACGAATACTGTTACTGAAGATGATGTGGAGTTTTTGACAAATCGAGGGTTAAGCACTCTGATTACTACAACGCCTGAAATGGATGGCCGCTCTTTTGGAACAAACGTACTGGAGGGCCTCATTGTTGCCTTATTACACAAGGCCCCCGATGAAATCACCGATGAGGAGATAAATGGCCTTTTGGACAAATTGAATTTCAAGCCCAGGGTTGAAGCCTTGAACCGGCCCACTCCGGTTCCGACAGCGTAAACTCCTGCAAATACTGTTTTTCAATTCTGGTTGCTCGAAGGAAGTGAGGCGACTGTGGGTAGTTTTGCGTTTATTATCCACCCAATCGAAGTCAAAGATGTTGCACGCAAGTTTCCTGTGGCAAAATATCTGCCTCCGGGTCTTGTAGAAAGGGCTCTGGGTTTGCTTCCGCCCTTTAAGGTTTCCAAAATAACAGGTATTCAATCAAACTACGGAAGCGCAGAAGGATGGTTTATATCCTGCCCCCTGACACCGCATATGATGTTTAAGTTGCCCGAGAAACGAGTAATGGGAAAGATCATTGATGCTGCCAAAGTTGCTCAAGACCTGGGGGCAAAAGTTGTCGGCCTTGGGGCCTTTACGTCAGTCGTGGGTGATGCAGGTATTACTGTAAGAGACAATGTTGACATTGCAGTTACAACCGGGAATAGCTATACTGTTGCTACGGCAATAGAAGGGACATTAAGAGCTGCCGCGCTCATGGATATTGATATGGAAACGGCAAACGTACTTGCTCTGGGGGCAACAGGTTCCATTGGGCGAGTCTTGTCTTTGATTTTGTCAGATAAAGGTTGTAATCTTACCCTTGCAGCGAGAAACATAGCCAGGCTTGAAAAGGTCTCAAGCCTGGTCACACGGCAGACCGGGATGGTTCCCAGAATTACAAGTGATATAAAACAAGCAGTAAGAAGAGCCGATGTAATATTGTGTGTTAGTTCTTCTATCGATGCTTTGATACAACCTGAAGATTTGAAACCCGGAGCCCTTGTATGTGACGTTGCAAGGCCCAGGAACGTGTCGGTTGAAGTAAAGAAGCGCAGAAACGACGTTCTCGTAATAGAAGGCGGAATTGTTAAAGTCCCGGGGGATGTAAAGTTCAATTTTGATTTTGGGTTTCCCGGAGGACTGAGCTATGCTTGTATGGCAGAAACCATGATTTTGGCCCTTGACGAAAAATATGAGGATTGGTCGTTGGGCAGGGAACTTACAGTGGGGCAGGTTAACGGAATTGCCAGGTTGGCTAAAAAGCACGGCTTTGAACTGGCAGGATTCAGAAGTTTTGAAAGGCCGGTTACTGCGGAGGAGATCGAACTTGTAAGGCAAAACGCACGATCCTAAGGTATTTCCTGGAAGGCATACAGTGGAACTCGTAATAACATATTGACTGCCGGAGAAGTCTTGAATTATAATCTCTCGTGACCACTGCCTTCCAACCACTGGCAGCGGTCTTTATCTATCTCTCAGCATAGATAAAATCGCCGAAACATACACTGATATGAGTTTATGGGGGTGCGCCCTCATGGGGATTGCCCATGTAAATTCTTATGAAAGGCGGGAGATGCAGGAGGATGGTTGAACGAGAAATACTACTTTCTCCTGAAGGTAAGAAGCATTTTGAAGAAGAGCTAAGTCACCTTAGACTTGTTAGAAGAAAAGAGGTGGCAGAAAGAATCAAGGCTGCCCGGGAGTTTGGCGATCTTACTGAAAATGCCGAATATGAAAATGCAAAAAATGAGCAGGCTTTTGTGGAAGGGCGCATTATGACACTTGAGAAGATCCTTCGGCATGCAGTTATAACCCACAATGGCGATGGCAAGTCTGATGTTGTCATAGTAGGGTCGACTCTTACGGTTAAGGATTTAGTTGCCGGTAAGGCCTACCAATACACGATTGTCGGGTCTCAAGAAGCAGATCCTGGCAAGAAGCGCATTTCCAATGAATCGCCGGTGGGAAGGGCCCTTTTGGGCCGCAAAGCCGGGGAAGTTGTCACTGTGACTGTTCCAGCCGGCACCTTTAAATATGAGGTTATATCCATAGACCAATAAATCGCGTTTGTCTACAGGAGCCAGTATTGCACTTGCTCCTTTTCGTTTTTTGCGATAGTTTTGGACAAAGGATATTAGAAAGATAGCAGTATGTCAGGAGGATGCAGTGTGCCGGGCAACGACGAAATACAAGCAGATCTGAAACCTACCGACGAAATGACAAGGCGTATGGGCAAACTTGATCTGATCAGGCAATCGGGTAAGGACCCTTTTGGGGGTTCCTTTAAGGCTACATTTACGGCTGATGCTGTTGGAACTGGGTGCGATGAGCTCTCGGGCCGTGAAGTAAAGGTGGCCGGCAGGCTTACGGCGTTCAGAGGCCATGGGAAAGCGACTTTCGCAGATTTGCGGGATCGGACCGGCCGGATTCAGATTTATGCCCGAAAGAACGTCCTTGGCCAGGACAACTATGCCGAATTCGTAGATTTACTGGACATAGGAGACATTATCGGTGTTACAGGTACAGTTTTTCGTACCAAGAAAGGTGAGCCCACTATTGAAGTAAGCCAATGGGTTATCCTTTGCAAAGCACTGCGTCCTCTTCCTGAAAAATGGCATGGACTCACCGATGTGGATTTGCGCTACAGGCAGAGATATGTAGACTTGATAGTCAACCCTGAGGTAAAAGATGTTTTTGTCAAGAGGACCAAAATAATATCTTTTATTCGACGCTATCTGGATGAAAGGGGCTATCTTGAGGTAGAGACACCTGTTCTTCAGACAATTGCAGGGGGCGCCAACGCAAGGCCGTTTATCACTCACCATAATGCTCTTGATATGGATGTGTACTTGAGGATTGCAGTTGAACTCTATTTGAAACGGTTGCTTGTAGGCGGACTGGAGAGAGTATATGAGATAGGCAAGGACTTCAGGAATGAAGGTATAGATACACGCCATAATCCCGAGTTTACCATGCTTGAAGTATATCAAGCTTATGGGGATTATGGGGCTATGATGGAACTAACTGAGAATATGGTCTATGAATGTGCCCTTGAGGTTCTGGGAACGGCTAATGTCTTGTTTGAGGGCCATGAAGTTGATCTGACGCCGCCCTGGCGCAGGTTGAAAGTATGGGATGCAATGGAGATGTGGGCAGGTATCCGGTTTGAGGATCTGAGAGATGACCGGGATGCCGAAAATGTTGCAAAGAGCCTTGGTTTGAAGATGGATAGGCCCCCTACCAAGGCCAATGTCATAAACAAGCTTTTGGACGATAAGATAGAACCAAACCTGATCGAGCCTACATTTTTGATTGACTACCCGGTGGAAATATCGCCTTTGGCCAAGAGAATGTCGGAACAGCCGGATCTCACAAGTAGATTTGAAGCATTTGTAGTTGGGAAAGAAATCGGGAATGCTTTTTCCGAGTTAAATGATCCCATAGATCAGAGGCAGCGATTTTTGGAGCAGGCAAAGGCCAAGGCTATGGGTGACGATGAGGCACATGCTTTTGATGAAGATTTTCTTACGGCATTGGAGTATGGTATGCCTCCTGCAGGCGGCCTTGGTATAGGAATTGACAGGCTGGTTATGCTTTTGACTGGCTCGACTTCTATACGGGATGTTATTTTATTCCCGATGATGCGGCCAAAAACCTAGTTAAACTGCGGGCTTATGAAATTTCCCGCTAAAAAAGCATGGATTTTGCTCATAAGCTATTGATCTAACTCAAGAAGGGTGCTATATTATCCCTTGCGCCCCCCGGAAGGGCAGGGCGAAGAAAGTCGAAAAGAAGTTGGTCCTTGAAAACTGAACAGCGTAGAAGACCTTTGAGTTAAGGATAAGGTGTAACGGAGA